>OMJG01001563.1_pt1 | contig 12920 bp, 12 predicted proteins | sample 1646431 | NCBI WGS metagenome assembly OMJG01 (sample SAMN03771674, study PRJEB25209) | food metagenome | isolation source: Cotija cheese | place: Mexico:Jalisco,Michoacan | collected 2011-12-12 | reverse complement strand
CCGTTATACTGGCTTTTTTGCTGTCGTCTGCGGTATGATAGACTGTCAGGTCAAGACGGGACAGCCGATGCCGTGATTCGTAAAGAAAGCGGTAAGCGGTCCGTTAAATAAATAATGTAACCGCAAAGTCTGAATGAAGTGGTACTTGGTGGTTTAAAGGATGGGTGTAATGAGTTATTCAGAAAAAATGCTCGCGGCACTATCAAACGGGCAAATTGATACGGCCAAAAAACACTTTGCGTGGGCCTTACGTAAAGATGATGATGAGACACTGTATAGTTTGGCTGAGGAGTTATACGGTCTCGGCTTTTTGAAGCAGGCAGAGCGGGTCTATAAGAAGTTATTGGCAAAGTATCCGGATGAAGATGACTTGCGAACAAGCCTCGCGGATATTGCGATTGATGAAGATGACACGGATTTGGCGCTAGACTACTTACAGCAAGTCCAACCAGATTCACCGGCCTATATCCAAGCGTTACTTGTTGAAGCGGATTTATATCAGACCCAGGAATTATTTGAAGTTAGTGAACAAAAGCTGAAAGAAGCCTATCAATTGGCACCAGATGAACCAATTGTTGAGTTTGCGCTAGCTGAGTTTTATTTCTTGATTCGCAACTATGGTCAAGCGACGCGCTTCTACTTGGATTTGATCAAGCAAGGGCAAGTAGAGCTTTCTAAGGTTAATTTAGTTGAACGACTAGGCGTTGCTTACGCGGAGTCGGGACGCTTCGAACAAGCAGTGGGCTATTTAGAACAGATCAAGCCAGCTAAATTAACACCGGACAGTCAGTTTGAATTAGGGTTTACTTACTTGCAACTAAAGGAACCACAAAAAGCAGTTGATATTTTTAATAAGTTGCGGGAACAAGATGACCAGTATGCTTCCTTGTATCCATACTTGGCTCAGGCACAAGAGCAATTGCACCAGCTAGATCAGGCGTTATTGACGCTTCAAGAAGGGTTAGCCGTTGATCAGTACAATGAACAATTGTACTTGCAAACGGCGCGCTTGGCCTTGAAATTAGACGATCAGGAGCTAGCTGAAAAATATTTGCGTGAAGGGTTGAGTATCGATCCTGATAATCTAACCACTGTGCTGGAGCTTTCCAATTTATTAGTACAGCGGGAACGTTATCAAGATAATATTGAGTTGTTGGATCAGTATCTACAGAGTGATGAGTTTGACCCGCAGTTTTATTGGAACTTAGCCATCTCTAACGATCGATTGGATCACTTCCAGGCCGCGAAAGATAATTATGAGGCGGCGTACCCGTTCTTTGAGCATAATAAGGATTTCCTTAAACCGGCGATTTACTTCTTCCGGGAAGCGGGTTTGACTGATGATACAGTTGCTGCGCTGCGCAATTACCTGATGATTGAACCCGATGATGGTGAGATGGTGGCAATGCTAGAAGATTACGAAGATCAGGGTTACTAGTTGAAAACACTTTCATCTCTGGTAGAATAAACTTAGAGTAAATCTAAGTAAGGAGCCTATCATTGTGAAAGTAGCGATTATTGCCACCGATTTAGACGGAACCTTTTTAAGAGATGATCATCAGTTTGATCATGGCCGATTTCAGGCCCAGTTAGACCAGATGAATGCACAAGGCCAGCACTTTGTTGTGGCTAGCGGCAATCAGTTACAACACTGTATTGACGTTTTTGAGGGCATCAGGGGCGAACTGACGTATGTCGCCGAGAATGGCGGTCTCGTCATTGATAATCACGGTAACGTCTTGGCTGAAAGTTTGATTAAGCCGACGTTGTATCAGGAATTATTAACCTATGTGGCAAATGAACCCGCGTTAGCTGGTGCGGAGATCTCCATTTCAGGAAAACAGGCCGCTTACATTCGGCCACAAGATGATAGTCCGATTATGCGCTATTATTTGAGCCGGTTGCAGGTGGTACCATCATTATCAACGATTGATGACCATATCTATAAGGCCACTTTTAGTTGGCAGAATACGGATGCCAATGCGCATGCGGATCTGATCAACCAGCAATTTGCCGGCCGTTTGCGAGCGACGGTCAGCGGGGGGAATGGCTTGGATGTCATTCCACCCCACGTCAATAAGGCCTCTGGACTAGCCTACTTGCAGTCGCATTGGCAAGTGACCGCTAGCCAAACAGCGGCCTTTGGTGATAACGGCAACGATTTGGAAATGTTGCGTGAAGCTGATTATAGTTATGCGATGCAAAATGCGATTATGCCAGTCAAGCAGATGGCAACATACCTCACACCTTATGATAATAATCATGATGGCGTGTTGGCTGCAATTGAAACGTTGATCTGATAGTGATAGCGGTCTGAGACCTGCTTGATTGCCGGTTGCATCTTATTTAGAAAAGTGTTGGACTTAGCGTTATTATCGCTTTGAGTCCAACACTTTTTGGCAATTAAACGACTAAGTAATCACGGCTGTGGCGGTAGCATTGGCATCAGCCGTGACGCTTTTTAAGCGGATTGTGGCCGAAATTATGACCGGAAGTCGAAGCTTGTCTGAAATCAGTGAGGATTCTCCTGCCTAATTTGGCGATTGTCTGCTAAAATATAAGGTAACACGCATTGTGCTAATTAGCGTAATCTTGAGGAGGAATTTATTGTGGTAAAAGTAATTGTTGCCGGCTACAAAGGTCGGATGGGTAGCACGGCTGCTCAAATGGTTATTGATAATCCTGATTTTGAATTGGTGGGTGTTTACGATGCTCGCAGTAATGAACAGAATTTGAACGAGGATGATCGGTTCAAGGATCAAGACGTTCCAGCCTTTCATGATTTAGACCAAATTAAGACGGATGCCACGGTATGGATTGACTTTACCATTCCAACGGCTGTTTATGAAAATGCTAAGTTTGCACTTAACCATGGCATCTCACCCGTCATTGGGACAACCGGGATGACCGATGAACAAGTTGCTGATTTGCAAGCATTAGCTAAGGACAAGCAAGTTGGTGGGTTAATTGCGCCTAATTTCGGTATCAGTGCTGTGTTGCTCATGCAATTTGCGCAACAAGCAGCTAAGTACTTCCCTGACGTTGAAATTATCGAAATGCATCATGACGATAAAATCGATTCGCCAAGCGGGACCGCTATTAGTACGGCTAAGAAGATTGCTGAAGTGCGGCAGCCTAAACAACAAGGCAATCCTGACGCAACTGAGACCTTACCAGGGGCACGTGGTGCTGAATATGAAGGCATGCGGATCCACGCCGTGCGGTTACCTGGGTTAGTGGCGCACGAAGAAGTCATGTTTGGTGGCCCTGGTGAAGGCTTAACGATTCGCCAAGACTCATTTGACCGGATTTCATTTATGACTGGGGTAAAAGTGGCGGTTGAAAAAGTGAACCAGTATCATGAACTCTTCGTTGGTTTGGAGCATTTACTATGATCTTGACGCAGTTACCAGCTGAGTTTCAAGCAGCCAAGCCGATTCTTGAGACGATTGGGGCGGCGGGCTATGAAGCGTACTTTGTTGGTGGGTGTGTTCGCGATACGATCTTGGGTAAACCATTGCACGATGTGGACATTGCCACCAGTGCGTTTCCAGCTGAAGTCAAACAATTATTCAAACGAACGGTTGATACAGGTATCGAGCACGGTACGGTGATGATCTTAGACCACGGTAATGGCTACGAAACGACGACGTTTCGAACTGAGTCTGGCTACCAAGATTTTCGGCGGCCTGATCAGGTAACGTTCGTGCGGTCGTTGCAAGATGATCTTAAACGTCGTGATTTTACGATCAACGCCTTAGCAATGACGGCTAATGGTAAAGTGATCGATTTATTCGATGGCTTAGCAGATTTAGAGCAAGGGGTCTTGCGTGCCGTCGGGATAGCCGAGGCGCGTTTCCATGAAGATGCGTTGCGGATGATGCGGGCGGTTCGGTTTGCGAGCCAGTTAGGCTTTACTATTGAACCACAGACTGAACAAGCGATTGCCGATAATGCGACTTTACTGACGAAGATTGCCGTAGAACGGACGCGAGTCGAGTGGGAAAAATTATTGATGGGCCAACACCCAATCGCTGGCTTGACGGGCCTGTTGACCACTGGGTTATATCGTTATATGCCAGCAATGGCTGATCAAGAAGGACTGTTACGTCAATTAATGGCCTTACCGACTTGGCATTTGACGAGTATTGAGAGTACTTGGACCTTGCTCAGTTGGACGATGCGATTGACGGATGAAGCTGCAGTTCGGCATTTGTTAAAGATGTGGAGGACCAGTAATGAGTTGATTAGTCACGTTACGACAGCTGTTAAGGCCGTAGCCGCGTTAAAACGTGCGGGTCGGCTAACTGCTCAAGAGAACTTTTACACGGGCTTAGACGCGCTGACAACAGCTAATCAGGTGGCAACCATTCTAGGCTTTGGCCAGGATCAGACGGAATTGGCACGGGCCTATGCTGATTTACCGATTCACGATAAGCATGAACTGGCAATTAATGGTGGCGACTTAGTGAAAGCGAAGTTAGTGACGCCCGGACCGATGATGGGACAAATCTTAACGGCTTGCCTACAGGCCGTGATTACCAAACAAGTTGCCAATCAACAGGATGATTTGCTTGATTTTGCAGGGATGGTAGCGGATTCAAAAAACCATTGATATTTTCTATGAATCTGTTACGATAAAGGTGAAACTAATTCAATGAGGTGATTTAAATGGAACGAGCATTAGAAGCATTGAAATTTCATTTTCGGAATGGTGACACTTGGACAGTTCATCATCAAGATATCTCGGACCTATGGATTGGCCGGGTAACGACTAGTTATGGTCGGATTAAGGGTGGTCATATGACCATCATTCACCCCTGCAAGTCATTTAAAGCTGAATTTACACCAGATGCAGATGCTATCGATCCCGAAACGACACAGCTATCATCCGTAACCAGTGGGATGTTTGAACGGGTCACCCACTATCAAGATATTGAAAAAATTGATATTTTATTCGGTGATGAGCGGGGCAGCGAGCAAATTTATTTGCCATTTAAGCCACGAGATGCTGATGGCATCGACAATATTTACCAGACTAGTTCGTTAACCGCTGAAGGTAAGTTGCACTTAGTGGTTGACGACGAACGGACTGTTTTTGACGTTTATGGTGATCATAAAAATTAGTTCGTAATAAAACTCTTGGCGCCTAAATGGGCGCCAGGAGTTTTTTTATAAACGCATTTGGAAATTAGACCGTGATCATTAAGAAATATTAACTTTGATTTGCGCGTTTGTCAGTTGTGTTTTAGGTCGATTCTAGCTAAGATAGAACTTAATGATGTAAAAAAAGGGTGGATCGCAAGAATGCAAACTTTAAGAGCAGAAAATCTGACCCGAACTTATGGTGAGAAGACGTTATTTCATGATATTTCGTTTATTGTGAATGAACATGACCGGATTGGTGTCATTGGCGTTAATGGGTCCGGGAAAACGAATTTATTAGACGTATTAGCTGGGATTACGGCACCTGAAGCCGGACAACTGGTGATGCCGAAAAATTATACGATTGGTTATTTAAAGCAAAAACCAGAACTTGATCAGAATCTGACGGTCATTGATGCCGTTCTAGCTGGTAGTCAGCAAGTCTTTCGGACAATTCGCCACTATGAGCAGACACTCGCAGCGTATGCTGATCGGCCAGAAGATCCAGCAACCCAAAAGGCTTACGTAGCAGCTGAAGACCAGATGAACCAGGAAGATGCGTGGACGGCGGAAAGTGACGTTAAAACAATTTTGACGCAACTACACATTACGGATCTGACACAAACGGTCAAGCAGATGTCCGGGGGCCAGCAAAAGCGGGTTGGTCTAGCTCAAGTTCTGATTCAGTCACCGGACTTATTATTATTAGATGAACCAACCAACCACCTTGATTTTGATTCGATTGAATGGTTGGAAAGCTATTTGGCCAGTTACAAAGGTGCGTTAATTGTGGTTACTCATGATCGGTACTTCTTAGACCAAGTCGCTAACCAGATGTTTGAATTGTCGTTTGGCGAGCTGCATAAGTATACCGGAAATTACCAAGACTTTGTTCAGGCTAAAGCAGAACGGGTCGCACGTGACGTCCTGGCTGAACATAAGCAACAGCAGCTATATAAAAAGGAGCTGGCTTGGATGCGGGCGGGCGCGCCTGCACGTAGTACGAAACAGCAGGGCCGGATTAATCGATTTAACGATTTAAAGGATAATTTAAATACGCTTCAAGTTGACGGTGACGTTGATATTTCGCTAGGCCAACAACGCTTGGGCAAGAAGGTCATTGAGCTGAAGGACGCCAGCTTGCAGTTTGAACGGCAAACGATCCTCGATCATTTTTCAATGTTGATTCAGGCCAATGATCGTATTGGGATTACGGGAATTAATGGTGTCGGTAAATCTAGTTTATTAAACGTGATTGCGGGTCGGCTACCACTTGATAGTGGGACGGTAACGATTGGTGAAACGGTCAAGCTGGCCTATTATACACAACAGACCGAGCCGATTCCGGGTGATAAGCGGATTATCAATTACTTACAAGAGGTTGGTGAAACGGTTCTCAACAAACAAGGTGAGCATGTTTCAGTGACTGAATTACTAGAAGAGTTTCTATTTCCGCGTTCGATGCATGGAACCTTGATTCGTAAGCTATCAGGAGGCGAGCAACGCCGCTTGTATTTATTGAAATTGTTAATGCAACAACCCAATGTACTATTGTTGGATGAACCGACCAATGATTTAGATATCGGGACGCTGACGGTGTTGGAAAATTATCTCGATAACTTTGTGGGGACCGTCATCACCGTTTCCCATGACCGCTATTTCTTGGACAAAGTTGGGACGAAACTCTTGATCTTTGATGGTCAGGGGCAGATTGAACGTTATTCTGGTCGCTTCTCCAGCTATTTAAAGGATCAAAAGGACGTCAATAAACCGATCAGTAAGTCTGCGACCAAGACTGTTGATCAATCGTCAGCAGATGAGGCTCCGACCCCAACAACTAAAAAAGTAAAGGTTAAGCTAACCTACGCAGAGCAACTGGAATATGACAAGATTGAAGGGATCATTGAGCAACTTGATACCCATAAAGGTGAAATTGAAGCTGCAATGGCTGAAAATGCTAGTGATTACGGCAAATTAGCTGATTTGCAAAAAGAATTGACTAAGACTGAGCAAGCAATTGATGAGAAGATGGATCGCTGGGACTACCTCAGCCAGTATGCAGAAGCCTGAAAGGATGATCGCATGTTAGAAGATAGTTATTTACAACTTGCCCGCACCATTTTGGAACACGGAACGTATAAGGATGACCGTACCGGCACGGGGACTTACAGTGTGTTTGGTTATCAGATGCGTTTTGATCTCAGTCAAGGGTTCCCATTGCTGACTACTAAAAAAGTACCATTTGGCTTGATTAAGAGCGAATTACTGTGGTTTTTACACGGTGATACGAATATTCAGTATTTACTTCAACATCACAATCATATTTGGGATGAATGGGCGTTTAAAAACTGGGTAACGAGTCCCGATTATCAAGGCCCCGATATGACGAACTTTGAACATCGGCGGTTAGATGATCCAGATTTTGCACCAATTTATCAAGCTCAGCTGCAAGCTTTTGATGAGCAAATATTAGAAGACGACGCGTTTGCGGCCAAGTATGGTAATTTGGGTGACGTCTACGGTGCACAGTGGCGACACTGGCAAACACGCCAGGGTGAGACGATCGATCAAATTGCTAATGTTATTGAGATGATCAAGACACATCCGGATTCTCGTCGCTTGATCGTTTCTGCTTGGAATCCGGAAGACGTGCCGAACATGGCGTTGCCGCCGTGTCACACCTTGTTTCAATTTTATGTGGCGAATGGTAAGCTGTCTTGTCAGCTCTATCAACGTTCGGGGGACGTCTTCTTAGGGGTGCCGTTTAATATTGCAAGTTACGCACTACTGACCCACTTGATTGCTAAGGAAACCGGTTTAGAAGTCGGCGAATTCGTGCATACGCTGGGTGATGCGCATATTTATACGAACCATGTGGAACAGATCAAGACCCAGTTGACACGTCAACCGCGGCCGGCACCACAGCTGACATTAAGTGGCGCGCATACGAGTATCTTTGATTATCAAATGAGTGATATTAAGCTCACAGGCTACGATCCCGCACCGGCAATCAAGGCGCCGGTTGCGATTTAGGAGGGCTGTGATGATAGCTTTGATATGGGCGGAAGATCAGAATGGCTTGATTGGCAAACAGGGACAGCTGCCTTGGCACTTGCCAGCCGATATGCGGCGGTTTAAGACGTTAACGACTGGTCATCATGTTGTGATGGGCCGTAAGACTTTTATGGGCTTTAAACGGCCGCTCCCACGGCGAACGAACTGGGTGCTTTCGCAGCAGTCGGACTTAGTGTTACCGGCAGATGTGCACCGGTTAAGCAATGTTGCTGAGATTCAAACACTAGCCGCAGTACATCCGAATGAACCAATTTTTGTCATTGGTGGGGCCGTGGTCTTTGAGGCTGTCTTACCGGTGGCCGATTATTTATATCGGACTCGCATCAATGCAAGCTTTGAAGGGGATACCTGGATGCCGGCCGTGGATTACACGCAGTGGCAACTCGTGCACCAACAAATCGGAACGGTTGATGAGAAAAATCAGTATCCGTACGAATTTGATGATTTCCGTCGCCGTTAATTCAGTGGCAACCGTGAAACTCAGGCAGATTTCTGCTATACTGAAAGCATTAATTTTATTGTAACGATCGTTTAAACGTTACAAGTATAAGAAAGCGTGGCAAAGTATGACGAAAATCAAGATTGTGACCGATTCTTCGGCAAATTTGACGGATGCCGAGGTAAAAAAATACGATATTACCGTGATTCCGTTGACTGTCATGATCGATGGCACCATTTACGTGGAAGATGAGACGATTACGCGTGAAGAGTTTATTGACAAGATGGCAACGGCTAAATCTTTACCAAAGACGAGCCAACCAGCGCTAGGGACGTTCATTGAGACGTTTGATAAGTTAGGTGCGGATGGTGCGAGTGTGATTTGTATCAACATGCTCGAAGCGATTTCTGGGACGGTGCATACGGCGGAACAAGCGGCTTCGATTACGAAGACCGATGTTACCGTTATTGATGCGCGGACAACCGACCGGGCGATGGCTTTTCAGGTCTTGAACGCTGCTAAATTAGCTCAAAGTGGCGCTGATAAGCAAACTGTGATTGACCAGATCCATGCGACTCAGGCCCATACGAAGTTATTCATGGGCGTCATGACCTTGAATAACCTCGTTGCTGGTGGTCGTGTTAGTCGGTTAACCGGGGCTATCAGTACGTTATTAAACGTTAAGATTGCCTTGGAAGTTGATGATGGCGCTTTAGATGTGAAGATGAAGGGCCGTGGCGTTAAAGCCATCAATAAGTTCTTCGATAAGGTTCTTGAAGATATTATTGCCACGCCGAACGTGGCGGAAGTTGCAATCTCACACGTTGGTGCCACGGAGCGCGTGGAAGAATATCGGGCGCGTCTACAAGCGGCACTCCCAAGTTTGAAAGTTAGCGTTCAACCAACGGTGCCAATTATTGCAACGCATGGTGGCCCAGGGGCGTTTGCCGTGGAATACCATACGCAGGCGCTAGCGTAAAGTGAACGAAGGGCCCACAGACAACTTGTCTACGAGCACTAACGGCGAATGGTGATCGTCCCGGTTGGGGATGGTGACCATTTTATTGTTCAGCGACGAGTTGTTAGTGGTCGGGAATGACAACTAAAGGGCTAGAAAGGTTGGAGGCCAATGTCCAAAGTTAAAGAAACAATCAAGGTCATTTTAGTGGTTGCGGTATTAGCGGCCGCGGTGTTTTTCGGGGTCAACTACTTGCTACATCCGCAAAATGAGTCGGCAACGACTAAACCAACCACGACTAAAAAGGCAAGTTCTGGCAAGACACAGCATAAAGCTAAAATTAATTTAGTAGCTGTGGGTGACTCCTTAACGGAAGGGGTCGGCGATGAGGCCGAGGGTGGCTATGTCGGTCAAATCAAAAAGACGTTGTCGACGAAGCAAAAGCTCAAGGTAACCACCACGAATGCCGGTAAGTCCGGTGATCGGAGTGACCAGATTTTAGCACGTATTAATAAGTCGACAGCGTTACAACAAAAAATTGCCAAGGCGGATGTGATTACCGTGACGGTGGGTGGTAATGATCTGCTGCAAACGCTGGAAGGGTCACTAACTTCTAACAATACGGCGAAAAACAACGCCACGGTCGCCAAAGCACAGACGTTATATGCCAATAAATTGACTAAATTATTTAATAAATTACAAAGTTTGAACAGTTCCGCGTCGGTGTTTGTCTTTAGCATCTATAATCCAATTTATGTGAACTTTCCAAATGTGACGTCGATCACGCATTACATTAGCCAGTGGAATGATCAGACGCAGACGACGGTTAGTCAATATAAGCACACGTACTTTATGGATATCAATTGGACCATGTCACACGGCCAGTACCAGACGGCCGCACAGATTCGCAAGTTGAAGCAAGCAGCTAGTGCAACGACTTTAACGAGTCTGACAAGTTCTAAGGCAATCACGGGGGCTTTGAAGACTGAAAATAAGACGAATGATTTAATCTCGACGGCCGATAATTTCCATCCCAATAAACGGGGTTACCGTGTGTTTACGACCAAGTTGTATCAGGCCATGATGGCTCATGATGCTTGGTTGATTAAGAAGTAAGGAGGAAATGAGATGCGGGAAGCACAACGAACTAAGCAAGCACCAACACCTAAACAGCCGAAGACGGGCGGACCAGTCAATATTTGGAAATGGGTCGCCGTGGCTTTAATTGCGTTGATCGTGGGAACGGGTGCCTATATGGGGACGCAGGTCTTACGCTCGCCAAGTGAAAATACAAGTCTAACGGCTGCCAGTAATACGGATGCCGCTAGTGTTCCAATTACAATGAATCGGCAACAACTGAACGCGCTCGCTAGTTATTATTTGAATGACTTGCAAAAGGGTCAGGATATGAAGTACCGGTTCGTCGTCCGTTCGACCGGAGCTTATTTGCTAGGAACGACGAAGGTGCTTGGTCAGGATGTGTCCTTTGTGATCACAATGCAGCCAAGTGTCATCGATAACGGTAATATTTCGCTCAAGGCAACTAATTTATCAGTGGGAACGATGTCCTTACCAATCAGTTTTGTAATTAATTATATTAATAATAATTATAAGACACCTAAGTGGGTCAAGTTGAACGCTAAGAAGAAGACAATCGACTTGTACTTGAATAAACTGGTCGGCAAACACGATGTTCGCTATAGCGTTGACAAGCTTGACTTGAAAAACGATCAATTTAAGTTTGAAATGCACATTCCAAAGACGAGTGACTAAAGGGGTGAATTCATGCACAAAACATTTTACACATTTTTGATGACGCAGCGGAACCCAGACAGTACTGATGCCATCGCCGAATTTGCGAATAACGCGTTTTTGGATCAATCATTTCCAAAACAAAGTAAGGATTTTCATGAGCTTTCACAATATTTAGAGTTGAATGCTAGCTATCTTCCAACGATGACGGTTTTTGATGACGCGTGGCAGGCCTATTTGGCGAGTGAAGCTTAAATTAATTTGTAGGAAAGAGGACGTTCGGTATGTCAGAGGAACCCAAACAAACCAATCCACACTTGAAAAAGGAACAGCGGCCCAAGCGCCGGGTTGGATTATGGACGTATATTATTTCAATCGTGGTGGCACTAGGCATTGGGGTTGGCGGGACGTACTGGCTGATTGGCCGGCAAGTGAACGCCCAACTCAGCAGTATGCAACAGACTAGTAAAGCGATGAAAAAGATCGAATCAGTTTATGAAACGATCAATGAGAATTACTACAAACCGGTCAATGCGAATAAGTTGGCCAACGGTGCCATTAACGGCATGGTCAATTCGTTAGGTGATAAATTTTCCGAGTACATGGACAAGAGTGAGACGGAAAGTCTGAATGACACGATCGACAGTTCATTTTCTGGAATTGGTGCTCAGGTTCAAAAGTCTGGCAATTATGTTCAAATAATTTCACCAATTGCTGGTACGCCAGCTAAGAAAGCTGGTTTGAAACCGAAGGATATCATTAAGACGGTCAATGGTAAGTCAGTGGCCGGTAAGACCTTGATACAGGCGGTTAACATGATGCGTGGTAAGGTCGGTACGACGGTCAAGTTGACGATCGAACGCAGTGGTCAAACCTTTAGCGTTAGTTTGAAGCGCGCGAAGATTCCAGTGACGACCGTTGATTACAAATTGGTCGGTGGCGATAAGAAGATTGGTTACATTACGGTATCGACTTTTTCAACGAATACCGCTAAGGAATTTAAAACGGCGTTGAAGGCACTCGATAAGAAGGGCGCCAAGAAGTTAGTCATCGATATGCGTGGCAACCCTGGTGGCCTGATGACAGCTGCTTTAAAGATGGCCTCGATCTTCTTGAAGAACGGTAAAACGATCATGCAGGTCCAAGCACGCGATGGTTCGACTGAAAAGTACACCGCATCCAAGAAGTATGATGGTGGCTTTAAGGAAACGAAGCCAACGACCGTCTTAATTGATGGTGGGAGTGCTTCGGCGGCTGAAATCTTCTCCGCTGCCTTGCATCAATCAGCAGGTGTTAAACTGGTCGGATCGCAGTCATATGGTAAGGGGACCGTTCAAACGGTAACGACCTTTAATGATAAGACTGAAATGAAGATCACGGTCGCAAAGTGGCTGACACCCAATGGCACTTGGATCAACAAGAAGGGCTTAACACCTGATGTTAAAGCTGATGAACCGAGTTATGCAAGCTTGACGGTTATTAGCAAGGTCAGTGACTTACAAGCTGACAAGGTCAATAGCAATGTCAAGACGTTCCAGAAGTACTTGCAAG
>OMJG01001562.1_pt1 | contig 12928 bp, 10 predicted proteins | sample 1646431 | NCBI WGS metagenome assembly OMJG01 (sample SAMN03771674, study PRJEB25209) | food metagenome | isolation source: Cotija cheese | place: Mexico:Jalisco,Michoacan | collected 2011-12-12 | reverse complement strand
TCTTTACGAAAAACTTAAATTTTTCGTAAAGAAAACTAGTTAGCTTATCAAATTTTCACTCTAGAATTACTTTGTAACTAAAAAAATTAGATACATACAACTATATTATAGAATAATTAATTATTTTGTACAAGATTAACTACACGATTATTAAAAAATATATCTGTAAAATTACACATTACTCAATTACCTAAACAAATCAAGACCTAAAATTGAGCAAAAACATTGCAATACAATGAAAAAATTTCCGAAAAATTGAAGTTTTTCTGAAAATTACATTAGAATTTATAGAGAAAGAGAGGTCTTTTATTGATTACAAAGATAAAAATTTGTAAATGTAAAGATTAAGAAAGGAAAGAATATTGAAAAAATTAGTATTAATTATTTTATTGCTATTCTCATCGTCAAATTTATTGACGACCATGGGTTCAGCAGATACAACAAGTTATGATACAAAAGGTCAAGTTGGATTTACGGGAAATTGGGTAGGACCAGAATCGAGTTCAAGTAGTAAAGAAAATCCTAAAAAAGACCCTCCAATTACTCAGACTATACTCCCAAAAACAGGAGATATGGAATTCTCATCAATGGTAACTAGTTATGTTGGCTTATTAATTTTGGCAAGCATAATAGTTTATAAAAAAGAAAGAGGGAGGTTAACTTTATAGAAAATAAATAATAGTCGATTACTGCACCTTTTTTAAGGATAAAACAAATGGAGAAACTTAATGGATAAACTAATTTTAAAATCAACAACACTTCTTGCCGGCATATTGATTTCTGCCCCTATGATAATCACAACCGCTAGTGCGGCGACTACAGGTGGGGATTACACTTCAAGTGCAAATTTGACTTTACAAGCAGGAACTGGTCCAGTCGACCCTCTTGATCCAACAGACCCAACTAATCCTGTAACACCAGTAGACCCAGGTACTCCAGGTGCTTCTGGAAATCTTACTGTCGATTATGGTTCAACCCTTTACTTCGGAACCCAATCAATTTCCACTCAATCTAAAACTTATTATGCACATCCTGATATGGTAAAAGATCAATCTAACGCTGTAAAAGTAGTGCCTAACTATGCTCAAGTAACAGACCAATCAGGTGAGCTATCAGGTTGGACATTAAGTTTAACACAAGCTTCAGATCTTCATATGACTACTGGAACATCAACAGATCCTGGATATGCACTTAGTGGTGCACAAATTAGCTTTACCGGAGGCACTCTCCTTGGAGGAAATGGTATTACCGCTGGGAAGCCAAGTGATGTTGTCGCTTCAGGAACGCTCACACCAGGAGTAGCAACAAAACTAGTTTCAGCTGCAAAAAATGAAGGAGCAGGAACTTGGTTATATAATTTTGGTGATGTAGATGCCTATGATGCAAGTTCAGTTGATACAGCCAATACCACAGATCATACTAAAGTGGCGACAAAATCAGCAATTAGTTTGGCTGTTCCTGCAGGTTTGATTGAGAAAGCGGCACCATATACTACAGATTTGTATTGGAGCTTGCAAGCCGTTCCAGGAAATGATTGGGATGGAAATACATCTGCGGTTACACCAGCACCATAAGTCTGATTTTGATAAAAGGAGAGAATAAATGAATAAAATTTTATTAAAATCAACGGTACTACTAACTGCTGCATTAATCGTGGGACCAATAATTGCCAGTGAAGCTGATGCCGCAAGCACCGGTGGAGATTATACATCAAATGGTTATGTTAACTTTGCTGAAGGAGATAATACTGGAATTAACCCCGTTGATCCTTTAGACCCCTCTGTCCCTGTAGGACCAACAAATCCTGATGGTACCGACCCAACACCCGGAACAGGAGGAGCACTTTCAATCGATTTTGCTTCAAGTCTAAGTTTTGGAACACAAAAAATTTCTTCAAAGGATGCCACATACTTTGCTCATGCACAGTGGATTAGCAAAGATAAAGATGGAAGTGCAGTTGATATGACACGTCCTAATTATGTTCAAGTTACTGATACACGCGGAACCTGGGATGGATGGACCTTGACTGTTGCAGAATCCGATCAATTTCAAAATACTTCAGGAGAAAAGCTAACCGGAGCAGAACTATCTTTTAGTAAAGGTTATACCGATGGAACCACTGCTGCAAAACCCGGTTATATCAATAACACTAATTTTGTTGTTAGTACAGCTGCTAGCAAAATTTTAGGAGCAGGTCCAAATCAAGGGATGGGAACTTGGGTATATGGTCTAGGAGCTAATGCAGATTACCAAGAAAATGGTGGAGCGCATCTGGGTAATGAAGCAGTTTCTACAGCATCACCAATCAGTCTTAAAGTTATTGCTGGTACAAATAAAGCGACGTCATATACGACACAATTAATTTGGTCCTTAACGAATACCCCAGGAAATTAAATGTTTATAATTTCTAAACTATGAAAAGGAGGGTACTGTGAAAAAAATAAGATGGTTAAGTATACCTCTCATCTTAATGACATTAGGATTGGAATTTCGAGTTAATGCAGCAGAAGTCCAAAGCTATAATTCGCAAGGAATAGTTGGTTTTGGTCCAGGTAGCGGAGTTCAACCCCCTGTTAATCCTAACAAACCTGATCCAACTTTACCTGTATTTCCACAAAATCCAGATGGTTCAAAGCCTAATCCAGGGGGAAATGGCTCACTGACAATTGATTTTGCTTCAAGTTTTGACTTTGGGAATCATAAAATTTCTAATAAAGATCAAACATATTTAGCTAAAGCCCAAAAGTATTTTGATTCTGAATTTTTAACACCGAATTATGTTCAAGTAACCGATCGTCGAGGAACATTTGCCGGTTGGAACTTAAAAGTAGTCGAAAAAACACAATTTACTCAAATTGACTCAGGCCCTCAGAAGTACAAAGTACTTAAAGGAGCAACGATTAATTTAAAAAGTTCAGAAACAGCTTCTTTTACTAATGAAAAATCTCCCAAAACACAAACAATTTCGGGACTTATTCCCGGTGTTGAAACTCAAGTAGCTCTTGCCTCAACTGGCGAAGGAGCTGGAACTTGGGTAATTCGCTGGGGAAACGATTCAATGGTCACTGAAGAGGGCTTAACAACAGCAGTTTCATTATTTGTTCCTGGAGATACCCCCAAGGATGCGACTGCTTACACTACAACTTTAAATTGGATATTGTCTGATTTACCGACAAACGTACCAAATTAATTTGTAACACACATTATTATAGAAAAGAGGACATTATATGTCTAAATCAGTAACAAAATATCTCTCTCTAGCAACTTTAGGGCTATTAGCAGTATCAGTAACTCCACAACTTGCTAGTGCAGCTACAACACAATCATATGGCACGCAAGGAGAGGTGACTTTTACCGCCGGAACAGACACCACAGGTCCAGTTGACCCGCAAGACCCAACTGTTCCAGTAAAACCAACGGAACCAGATGGTGTTAATCCAGTAGGACCGACAATGCCTGATAGTGGTTTAACTATCGTCTATGCCTCAAGTTTTGATTTTGGAAGTCATCCTGTAAGCAATAAAGCAGAAGTCTACAATGCTGCTGCACAAAAATTAGATGATAATACGACACGTACCAACTATGTTCAAGTTGCAGATAATCGTGGGACTTTCTCAGGTTGGAATCTAAAAGTTCAAATGACCGACTTCACAACAGCTGATAGTAATTTAGTAGCGAATGGTCATGGTACATTAACAGGAGCAACAGTGACTCTAGGTGATGCTGAGATTCAAGGGGCTGGTACAGCAAACCCAGCAGATATTTCTTCAGCTACTACAGTTTTGACACCTGGAGTACAATCAGCAACAATATTGGGAGCAACGGCTGGTCACGGCTCTGGTAATAGTTTGCTTGACTTTGGGGGAAAAGATGGAGCTACAAAAGACACAGCCATCAAACTTTCTGTTCCAGCAGGTGTGGCAGGTGCAGCCAAGTATACAGCAGATTTAACCTGGACACTTGACGATACACCATCTAATTAATATTTTTAGTGGTGAGAAACAAGCAAGGGAGATTTCATGCAAAGAAAATATAAATTTAAACTTGTGACTTTTATAATGTTGCTATCACTGTTACCGACTATAAATTTTAATGGATTTTCTTCAGAAAGTAATAAAGAAAATGTTAAGATAAATTCTCTTGAAAAGATGCTTTCTTCTCAAGGGGTGTCAGCAGCAACTCAGACACTTATAAATCGTCAAAGCGTGAGTCCCAGTGGCACTACTTTCAATGGAAATTCAGTTTCACAACCAAGTCGTACTCCACTTCCACAAAATTCAGTTGAAGATGCGATAATGCCTAATAGCTTTGGATGGCAACAAACTATCTCTAATCTAACGTTACCAACCAATCAAGTTACTGCTGTACAAAATGGAACAATTATAGGAAGTTATCCAACTACAGATGCTGGTGTTCAACAAGCGCTTTATGCAATGTATAGTGCAACTAATGCTAGCACTTCGGATTTTGTCTTATACTATGGAGCTAATACAACACTCAGTAATTCAGTCCTAAAAGCAGTAGTTTCTAATCCAAGTGCGACTAATATGACATTTAGCACACTAAAAGGGCATGCTAAAAGTTTAACCTGGATTTCAAATCCAGCCGATCTACTTACGAGCTCAAATAGTTCTCAGCCCTCAGGAACAAATTATACTGTAACCTTACCTTCAAATGTCTATTTTGGAGTTCCAACTATTTTTCGCAATGTAACCGTGGCTGCAAGTGGGGATAATATTTATGCCCAAGGGAACGCATTTGCAACGACAAATGGCTCATGGATAACTGGTGCTCCTAACATTTATGGTGGAACGGACAATAGTGATATATCTGGAAATACAAACCTATATATTGTAGCAACAGGAAGTACTGCGGGCTGGAATATCTATGGTGGTAATGCATTGGCTGGAACAATATCTGGTAATACTCATGTTACGATTGCCCAGTCATCATCTACTATAAATAGTGTAACTGGTGGAAGTGCATCAGGAGCAACAATTTCAGGGAATACAAACCTTGATATAAGTGGAGCTATTGCTTCTCAGATAACAAATATCTACGGTGCTGGAATTGGTACTTCTAATTCTCCTGTTAATGTGAATGGGAATGTTACAACTTATGTTAACTCAACAAATGGAAGTGCAAGATACCAACTTTATCAAGGTGGAACAGTTTATGGAAATATAAGTGGTTCAATCTATAATACTTTAAGTGGGGCAGGAGGATGGACTGGCGCAACTAGTAATATAAATGGTGCTGGTGGTCCAGCATCAACTTTTAACGGAGGTTCATTCCAAGGGAATATAGGGACATCTGGTGCCGGAAATGTTATCTCAAATAGTTACAATACATCATCCTTCACAACGGGTCAAGCTTTATTTACAGGTGGTAATGCTGGAACAGGCGCTTCATATGCTCAGGCAACCAACTCCACTACCGCGGCTCAAGGGATATTATATGCTAATATTACTAACTATATTAAATCTGCTTTTACAACTGGAACAGCTGGGGCAGTTTATGGAATAGTTGGTGGTAATGGTCATGATTCTCTAAAAATTTCTCCATCACAATGGGGACTTGGAAGTCAGACTGGTCTTGATAGTGCAGTTGGTGTAACAGATGCTAAAGCTTATGGACAGATTCCATCTACTACTGTAGTTTCAAATGCCCAAAAAATTACTAGTAATGCAATTTATGGCGATGTTTATACTTGGTTACAATCAGGTGTTATGTCAACAACATCGGGTGGTGGAGCAAACGATTGGACAGGTTATTCATATGGTGCAAGTTCAAATGGGTATCTTCAAGGACAATCAGTTTTAGAAGCTGGAACGGCAAATGCTGATAATTCTGTTGGAGGTGCTGGAGTAGTATATTGTAGTGCCATGGGAGGTACTGCAGAAACAACTCTTGCAGCCCAAGGAACAGTTGCTTATGGTAAAACTGATACAAGTTCTGCCATTAATTCCGGCTGGGATTTATGGGGAGGCGGAGGAACGGTATGGACCTATCGTCAAGCCTTTTTACAAAACGGTAATTCCTATCTTATTCACAATAATGATATTGCCCGTTGGACCTATGGAGGTTAATCTAATGGTAGTCAGGTCGGAAATTCATACAATATTTTGAATGGGGCTATTGTTGATACTCTTGAAGGTGGTGGTTATACCGCAACTACAAAATGGGGAAATACTACAGCCCAAGTCAATCAAGGGCAAGTTAATTGGTTCTTGTCAGGCGGTTCTTGGGGAGATTTGTATAATACTGGAAGTGCAACAGTAAATGTTTACAACGGATATATCAACGCTATTACCGGTGGAAACTATGGCCAAGCTGGAGTAGAGACAATTGCTGGTGATTCTACAGTCAATGTTTATGGAGGTGATTTCTCAGGTTCGCCAAGAACAGGAACAAAACAACTTTGCGGAGGTCCGTTCTTTAATGGGGCATCCTCGATTTTAGGAAATACAGCTTTAAATGTTGATTTGACAGGTTCAACTGGCTCAAGCTTCCAACTTCCTTCTGGTACATATTTATCAGGAGGAGCAGGTTATAACAATACTGTGACTCACGTTGGTTCTGGAGTAAATAACAGTATTAGTGTCAATATATCAGCAAATGCTGCATCCGGAAATGTCTTAAATGGTGCTGTTATTTACGGTGACGGGCAGTCAACTGGTTCAAATAGTACATATACTAATGTTGGTACAATCAACATGACCATTAACGCAGATGGCAACACTGTAGGTTCGGTTTATGCAACTAATTATGTAGCCATGCCAGCTTCAGGTCAAAGATACAATACGAATATAAAAATTGGGGATGGTACTACCATTTCTGGTACGATAACATCCGGAGGAAGTAGTGATAATCTAACTGATGCGATTGCCGCAGCTAATAACAATAAATCGGCTATTACATTAGGAAATAGTACTTCACATAACCCAATTACCATCAATGGTTCACTTATCAATTTTAACAGTGCAGAAATTACTGAAAAAGCAGTAGTGAATGTAGCAGGTTCTTTTAAAAATGGAGGTGGAGCTACAGCAGCAAACCACGCTGCAACTTACTCCAAACATGGTTCGATTCAAATGGATACTGATTCTACTCTTGGAATTACTTCAACATCATCCGTTGTATCAGCAAGCCAATTAGTTGCCTATCCAAATGCAACACTTTCTACACCCTATGTCCAAACATCTGGATTGATTAATTTATCCGATTTAGATCTTTCAACCAATAAGGGTAATCTATTTTGGAAGCCGATCGGTAATCCACCAACAAGTATTAGTAATACCTATAATGGAGCCTATTGGGGAACACAAGCGGCATTCCCAATTTTGACGTTTAATGGTGGAGATACTTCTACAAAATCTGGTGCAGTAAATATTAGTCCTAATAATTTTTCTGGTGTAGATTCAGCCAAAAATTATGCATTTTTAGGGGATTATACAATGTCTTCCCTCTCCACCCCAAGTAATCCAACTTGGATTGGTTATGTTGTTCCAGGGCAGGTACGTGTATATAATACAACTGGTGATGCAGATTCAGGAAATTGGCAACATCATTTAAAATCTAATGTTACAACAGGGAATCCCGTTGCTGGTCAAACGATGCAAGCATGGGCCTCGGTAGCATCTGATACTGATGCAAGTTCGATCAAAGTAATGTATGTGATGGGATATAGTGATAGCACAACAGCTCCCTTTAGCTTCACCGCTAAAGCACCATATTACATAAAATCTAGAACAGCCACGGCATTTGATGGAAAGGTTTTAAATAATTATCCATCAACTAATCCTAATTTTGATGTCAATGCTGGAACTACTGGTGCTACACGTAACTTTGGTACGAGAGACTATTTTGTAGGAAATCAACAAGATGGCACAAACGATCAAGCAATATATGGAAGTTATATTGTACAAAATGTGGCTACTGATAACACCACTAGTCTAAGTGCTGGAAACTATATCCTACCGAATAAAGGTTCGGCAATAAATGCATCATCATTGACTCAAGCACAACTCCAAAAAATTGTTGGTTTAAAAGGAGTGGGTGTAATGACAGATATTACGATGAGTGGTGATCCATTAAGTTCAATAAATAATGCAGGTAATACGATTCAAGATCCTACTACTAGTGATACTAATGTAAAAGATAAATCATATGCAGAAATACCTGTGAGCTGGACTTTGGGAAAAAGTTCTACTAATAGTAACATTGTTGTTGTACCACAGGCAGCAGTTATTTCATCAGATAGTCAGACAGCTCTTAATGTTTATGATGCAAGTATGACAAGTGATGATGCACACGATTTAAAAGATCAAAAAGATCTTGATGGTAATTGGACCTATGCTTTAGCTTTTAAAGCGGATGGAACGATAGAAGAACCAGTGATTAGCAGTCCGTCAAATTTGGTTACAACCTTGCAAACTATACAAGCCAATAATCCAATCATTGATGGAGATGGTAATATTCGTCCTGTTACTTATACTTATAATGGATTATCAAAAGATATTACACTTAATTTAACTTTTGGCTCTATAAGTCTTTCTACACCAAATTCTTACGACTTTGGTACATTAGACGTAAGTCCTAAACCATTAATTTCATGGGCCACAAGTCCTGCCAGTGATGTGGTTGTTACGGATACACGGACAGGTTCTGCCTTGAAGCCATGGTATGTGAGTGTCGCACAAACTCAAGATTTAAAAGGTTTGACAAATAATAATAATTTGGCTTCATATCTTTTCTTCAAAGATAGTACAGGAAGTAAAGTAATTACAAGTGATGCCTTACAGATTTATGCCAATACTTCACCAACTACTGGTACTTTTAAGTTAAATCAAAACTGGAATTCAACCTCTGGTGAAGGAATCCAATTGAATATTCCGGTTGATCATCAAGAGAAGGGAACCTATGAGGGACAATTAACTTGGTCTTTAAATAATGTACCTTCTAATTAGTTGCGTATAGCAATTTTATACAAAGTGGGATTAGTCCTACTTTGTATAACGGACTTATTTTAATTTTATTATAAGATTTTAATCAAAATACTACAGAGATGTAGTTCTAGAAAGAGAACATAATGAAAATTTATCAAAAAGTTTTACTGTTCATTGCCACTATCTTTACTTTAGGAACTGTCAGTAAAGAAGTTCATGCAAATGAATTTAATTTTTCTGTGAACCCGGTTCTTCCAGAAAACCAAATTGGCGAGAGCGGATACTTTAATTTACAAATGAGTCCAGGGCAATCGCAAACTTTGACGATTAGTCTAAAAAATACTACTGACAAAACAGTAGTGGTTGAAGAAGAAATAGCTAGTGCGACAACAAATATTAACGGTGTGGTTGAATACTCACCAAATAAAATTAAAGCAGATTCAACACTAAAGTATAATCTAGTAGACTATGCCTCAATTCCAAAAGAAGTATCACTACCACCAAACTCTTCACAGCAAGTAAAAGTGAGTGTTACTATGCCAAAGGAAAATTTTAATGGTGTAATTGCTGGTGGAATTACTTTTAAAGAGAAGGACTCAGAGAAAACAAATTCTAATTCTAAGGGATTAAGTATTCAAAATAAATATGCTTACGTTGTTGCTTTACTGATGCAACAAAATAAAAATACTGTTGCGCCTGACTTGAAATTAAATAGTGTAGAGCCTAGTCAGGTTAATTATAGAAATGTAATTAATGCCAATTTACAAAATCCAATGGCTGGATATCTAAATCAAATGTATGTTCAAGCAGAGGTCAAAGGTTTAAGTAATTCTAAATTATCTTATAAGGCAAACAAAGAGATGCTGCAAATGGCACCAAATAGTAATTTTGATTATCCTGTTTCTATTGGTGATGGAAATAAGCTTGAAGCGGGTAAGTATCGTCTATCGATGACAGTATATGGGCAAAAAAATAATGACGGAAAGTTCACTTATGTTGATTCAAAAGGAAAAGAACAAAAATTTGATTATCAATGGAAATTTACAAAAGACTTTACAATATTAGGTAAAACAGCAAGTAAATTAAATTCAAAAGATGTAACTGTTAAAAAGACTCCTTGGTATGAAAATTGGCTTATCTGGTTAGGTTTATTATTAATTCTTTTAGCTCTTTTCTTCTTGTTCTTTATTTTATGGAAGAGACGTAAAAAAGAAGAAGAGGAGCAAGATTTAGAAAAAGAAAAATTAAAAGCTCAACTTGAAGAAATGAGAGAGCAAATAAGTAAAGAAGATAATTCTGATGAGATAGATGTTTAGGTTCTACTTAGATTTTTGAATCATGATTATTTACATTTATTAAAGTTAAGTAAAAGTAAAACAAATTGCAGGAGGTTTTTTATGGCCGAGAATCAGCTATTCTACCCACGGTTAGAAGAATTAATAAGAATATCAAAAAAGTCTTTTAATCAAGTTGAAAGAGATCTAGGATATCCTAGAAATGCGCTTCATAATTATAAAAACGGTGTGGAACCTTCGGGAATTCGATTGATTGAATTGGCACATTATTTCGGAGTAACACCTGAGTATTTGCTAGGAATAAACAATGACCCCCAAAATAATGGAACCAGAATTATTTTTGAAAGTCTTAATGATTATCAGAAAAAAGATTTATGCATTATTTGTCAAGAATGGTTGTTGTCTTCAAAATAGAGTAAAGAGAGTATAAACTATAAATAAAAAAAGCCTTATAAGGCTTTTTTATTTATAAAAATTAATTAGAATTTAATTATTTTTTGGGACGAACGAACATTGCATCCCCAAAACTGAAGAAACGATATTTTTCATCAATCGCATGTTGGTAAGCGTCAAGAACAAAATCACGGCCAGCAAAAGCAGCGACTAACATGACCAAAGTTGATTTTGGTAAATGGAAATTGGTGTTAAAAGCATCAACAACTTTCCATTCATAGCCAGGTTTAATGAAAATGTCAGTCCAGCCAGAATCGGCTTGGATATCCCCATCAAATTTACTACCGATGGTTTCCAAAGTACGGATTGATGTTGTTCCAGAAGCAACAATTTTGTGTCCACTAGCCTTAACAGCTCTCAATTGAGCAGCCGCCTCTTCAGTTAGACGATAAAATTCGCTGTGCATTTGATGCTCATCAACATTATCCACACTGACAGGACGAAATGTTCCCAAACCAACATGAAGTGTTAATTCAACAATTTTGACTCCTTTGTCAGCAATTTTTTCTAACAATTCAGGTGTATAATGTAGGCCAGCAGTTGGAGCAGCAGCAGAACCATTCTCTTTTGCAAAAACTGTTTGATAACGTTCTTGATCTTGGAGTTGTTCGTGGATATAAGGAGGAAGTGGCATTTCGCCTAAGCTTTCCAAGATTTCAAGGAAAATTCCATTGTATTTGAATTCGACAATTCGTCCACCATGATCAAGAACTTCTACAACGACAGCTTTCAAACGACCATCACCAAAAACGACTTCCTCACCAACTTTCATTTTGCGAGCTGGTTTTGCCAATGTTTCCCAACGATTTTGCCCCATATCTTTAAGCAAGAGGAGTTCAATATGTCCACCTGTTTCAGCGCGTTCACCGTGGAGACGGGCTGGGAGTACCCTTGTGTTATTTAGGACAAGAGCATCGCCAGCTTCAAGTTCATCAATAATATTATAGAAATGTCTATCTTCAAGCTCTTCAGTTTTAGGATCAAGAATCAACAAACGTGATTCAGAACGTTTTTCCAAAGGTGTTTGGGCAATCAATTCTTCTGGCAAATCAAAATCAAAATCATTTATATTGGTGGGCACTATTTTTTCTCTTTTCTAAATTGTTTACAAACCTAGTTATACCAAGGGTTTCTAGGGGGTTATTTAATTTTTCATTTTAGTGAAAAAAGGGGAATATTTTGCTAGTTTGGGGAACATTTGGGGAACATTTTTTTCTCAAATTTCATTCAGTTTTCTCATAATTGAATCATTCATTTTCTGTGATACATGTGAATAGATTCTAAGAGTTGTACTTTCTTGTGAATGTCCGACACGCTTCATAGTAGCTTTAATTGGAATATCTAGTTCAGCTAGCAAAGAAATGTGTGCATGTCTTAACATGTGAACATTATATTTTCTATTTTTTTGCTTTCCTAATGATGCTTCACAGACGTTTCTGACAAATAAATAGGTAGCACTTTGTTTTACAGTTGTACCAATCATTGTAGTGAAAACAAAATCATCATCAAGTGAGTTATCAAAGAACCATTTTAAAATCTCAATACATCTATCATTCACATAAATTTCTCTACGGCTTGCAAATGTTTTTGGTAAATAAAGTTTTCTTGAATTATCTCCAATAGCTTTTGTATCAATAACATGTTTGATTTTTATTGTTTGCTTTTTAAAATCAACACTTGATTTTTGTAGCCCCCCTAATTCTTCAAGTCTTAAACCAGTAAGAAATAGAAATTCCATAATAAAAGTCAGTCTTTGATTTTTATTATGCTTATGGCAGTATTCGAGAACAATTTTAAGCTCATCATAAGTGATAGTTTTATTCTCACTTATTTCAAAGTCCTCAACACTAGAATTATGTTTAGGTAAAACAACATTACTCACAGGGTTGAGTTCAATATAAGTCATCTTTCTAGCATAATCAAAAAGAGAATAAAGAATAACTTTTTTATGTTTTATTGTCTTTATTTTCCAGCCATTTGTTACTAAATAATTTTGAATATGAATTGGTTTTATATCTCGTATATTCCAATTACTATATTTTTTAACAAAACTTTTAACTGCGGAAATATAAGAAGTGTAGCTATTGTTCCGAACTTGATTTACTAATGTTACTAGCCATTGTTCATATACTATATTTAAGGTAGAATCTTTAACTACAATATCAGCTTTATCAAGATTTAACTGACTGACTTTTTCATCACGTGACTTTTGTTTTTGTTCCTTTTGCTTAC
>OMJG01001561.1_pt1 | contig 12928 bp, 13 predicted proteins | sample 1646431 | NCBI WGS metagenome assembly OMJG01 (sample SAMN03771674, study PRJEB25209) | food metagenome | isolation source: Cotija cheese | place: Mexico:Jalisco,Michoacan | collected 2011-12-12 | reverse complement strand
GGCTGATGCAATCAGCTGCAAGTTAGTCTGAAGTGGACTTGAGCTGGTCGAGCGAACCCGATTAAACAAGGTGCGACACAAGCTGATGCCATAAGAAAAGACGAACCTTTTAAGATTCGTCTCTCTCCTATTTGTTGATTTGATAAAGAATTAATTGGTTTACCCAGATGCGGGCTTGTTTACGCGCCATCGCATAATCTTTATGTACTAACGCTTTCAACATCGTTGGGTAGATTTCTTTTAAATCATTCGCTTCACGTTTAAAGGTTGAGTTATCCTCCTTGGCTTCTTTTATGTACAATTCATGTAGGGGTTGAATTGTATTCAAGGTAACCTGTCTGAAGTATGAATTCGGATAGAAGGATACCAAATAGGTAAACATTTTGAATTCAGTATCAAAGTAAGTTTCCAAGTCATATGCTGCAAGTGATTCAGAAATATTTTGTTTCAATTCTTCAATGCGTTCGGTGTCTACTTGGACATCTTTATTTTGCATTTGCTGGAAGAGATTCATAATTAACAATTCAATAAATTGTAGACGTTCCACAATTGCTCGTGCGTTTAGCGCATTTTTCGCTACTACCGCACCCTTGTATTGTTCAATACGAATATAATCTTCTTCAGCAAGTTGTGCCATGGCTTTTCGAACCGGCGTACGACTCATGCCTAGCGTTTCTGCAATTTCCACTTCTTTTAAGTGTGTATCTGGTAATAGCAAATTATTATCGATTTGTTCCTTTAGGTATTGATATGCTATGTCCTTATAGCTCTTAGTCTTCGCCACGGTTTTACCCCCTATAAAAAGTACAATATACCGAAATATTGTTCATCTTTTATAATACACTTGAATAGGTACCATTGCAAATGAATTTTCTTTCACTTATCCTATTGAATCTGGTTATCAAACCTAGTTAATTCGTATCTTTCTATCACATCTATCAAAGATTCCGCATAATTAGGATCGGTGGCATACCCAGCTTCTTGCAAGGCATAGGCAGCTTCTTTATACGAACTTGCATTCAAAACACCATTATAATGTGTTTCATTCCATGAAGTGCCGTTTGCAAGTAACCTTCCGTGATCAGCTACTGATTCTTCCCAGGATGTATAAACCCGGAAAGGCTCATCCACCGTAATATATCGGCCGTTCACAAATTCTTGTGTGGGTAAATCTACACTTGGATCATTTGGGCTATATGATTTACGACCAAATAAATTAAAATACTCACTAGATAATTGACTTTTACCAAAATTAGATTCTAATACTGCTTGGGCGGTGACAATACTTGGTAATACATGAGAACTAGGATATTCAGTTACTGCATATTGCCCGACTAAATCCATAAATTCTTGGTCCGTATATACCATTTCCATCTCTTCACTCAAGGTGTCACTTGACGTGGGTACGCCTTGATAGTCTTGGGAAAGGAAAAATAGCATTAATCCAAGAATTGCAAGTGTTCCTAACCATATTTCTTTACGACGCTGCGAACGTTTCTTCTTCGAAATATATTGTGTTTTTCTATACTTTCTTTTTTTGGAAACTAGCCCGAATGCTTGTTGATACCCTTTAAACCAGCCTTGACAACCATTTAATTTGCGTCTTGCTTGTTTCTTTTTCTTTGCCAAAATATTGTCACCTCCTTGCATACATCTTATTTTGGGTCATAATTGGTCCATTTTTCCCTTGCATTATACATAAAAAGCGTTAAGTAAACCATTACGATTACTCAACGCTTATATTAAGATTATATAAATCTATACCATTGCCCCACCAAGATAAGCTTCTTGTACTTTCTCAGAAGTTAATAATTCCTGACCAGTTCCTGATAATAAAATTTTACCAGTTTCCATAACGTAAGCACGATCAGAAATACTTAACGCTTGCTTGGCATTTTGTTCAATCAATAGTACTGTTGTACCAGCTGCATTAATTTCTTCAATAATATTGAATATTTGTTGGATGAATAATGGCGCTAACCCCATTGATGGCTCATCTAATAATAGTAATTTTGGCTTAGTCATTAAAGCTCTTGCCATGGCAACCATTTGTTGTTCCCCGCCTGATAAAGTCGCTGCGTCTTGATTTAAACGCTCTTTAATGATTGGGAAGTATTCAAATGATTTTTCCATATCCTCTTTTAAGCCATCACGGTCTTTACGAGTGTAAGCACCCATTAACAGGTTTTCCTTAACTGACATCCCTTTAAATACATGACGCCCTTCAGGTACTTGAGAAATACCTGCTTTTACAATCTTCATTGCGTTTGATTTTAGGATATCTTGTCCTTCATAAAGAATTTGACCACCTTTAGCTGGTTTGATACCTGAAATTGTCCGTAAGGTTGTAGATTTACCCGCACCATTGGAACCGATTAGGGAAACAATCTCGCCTTGATTGACTTCAAAGCTAATCCCTTTAATCGCTTCAATCATGCCGTATGAGACTTTCAAATCCTTTACTTCTAACATTGTCATATTTTACTCGCCTCCTAAGTATGCTTTGATAACAGCTGGATTACTTTGGATTTCACTAGGTGTACCGTGGGCGATCAATTTACCGTATTCTAATACGTAGATACGTTCACACACATTCATTACTAGCGACATATCATGCTCGATAAGGACTACTGTAATGTCGAAATCTTTTTGAATTTGACGGATTAATTCAGTTAAATTAGCTGTTTCATTTGGATTCATCCCTGCAGCTGGTTCATCCAAGAATAAGATTTTTGGCTCAGTCGCTAAGGCACGAACGATTTCTAGACGACGTTGTTGACCATATGGCAAGTTTTTTGCTTTTTCATATAGTAAATCTTGAAGGTTAAAAATACTTAGCAATTCGATTGCGCGTTCTGTTAATTCTTCCCGGTTTTTGTAGAAAGCTGGCGTACGCAAAACACTAGACAAGAAGCTAGCTCCGTGTTTAGTATGTAAAGCTACTAACACGTTGTCTAAAACAGTCAACTGACCAAATAAACGGATATTTTGAAAGGTTCTTGCTAAACCATAGCGGTTGATTTCACTTGGCTCTTTACCATTTAAAACCACGTCACCTTCGTCAGTTGATAATTTTACTTCACCTGAACTCGGCTCATAAACACCAGTCAGCAAGTTGAATAATGTCGTTTTACCTGCACCGTTAGGGCCGATAAGTCCAACTAATTCATTCTTTTCTAAATCAATATTTACATTCGATACAGCGGCTAACCCGCCAAAATTTTTATTTAAATCTTTAATCGTCAATAATGACATGGTTATGCCTCCTCTTTATCAGAATCTTTTTTCTTGCGGTTGAATAATTTACTGAATTGTAATTCAAAATCACCCATCAAACCTGATGGCTTGAATACCATGATGGCGATAATCGCGATACCATATACAACCATACGTAATTGACCTAAAGGGGCTAAAACTGAGTTTAGTAGTCCTAAGGCAATTGCCGCAACGAATGAACCTGTTACTGATCCGATACCACCGAATACAACGATAATTAGAATATCGATTGAACGTTGGAAAGTAAATTGTGATGGGTTGATTACTGAGAAGTAACCTGCGTATAAAGTACCTGCAATTGAAGCTGTTACAGCACCGATTACAAAGGCAATGATTTTATATTTAGTTGCTTTTACCCCAACAGATTCGGCAGCTATTTCATTTTCCCGAACGGCAATAGTAGCACGTCCTGGACTAGAGTGGATATAGTTTACAATTAATAATGTTGTTAAAACGATGAAGATAAATAAAGTAATCCAAGTTACGTTCATTGGAATACCTGAGATACCAGCGGCACCGTTAGTGATTTCCAAGTTTTGGATGATGATACGGATAATTTCAGAAGCCCCTAAAGTTGCAATCGCTAAGTAGTCACCTTTCAAACGTAAGGTAGGAACCCCTACGATTAAAGCGACGATAGCTGCTAAAACAGCCCCAGCAGCCATACCAGCATAGAAACCGATTGGTCCTGGAATTTGCGTTGAAAGGATGGCACCAACGTAGGCACCAATCGCCATAAACCCTGCGTGACCAAGCGAGAATTGTCCCGCATAGCCTACTACTAAGTTCAAGCCAACAGCTAGGATCATATTAATCCCAATTGTCACCATAATATTTTGATAGAACGACGTTACTAATCCCATTAAATAGGCTGCCATGATTAAGAAGAATAGTCCCAAAATCACACAAATCCAAGTAATTGTTGATTTAGTAAAGAAGTTTTTTGCCCATGATTCTTTTTTCATCATACACCCTCCTATACTTTCTCTTGTGTGCCTTTACCTAACAATCCGCTAGGTTTGAAGACTAAAATGATAATCAAAATGAAGTAAACCGCAGCGTCACGCCAAGTAGATAAACCAATCATAGATACCATTGATTCAACCACACCGATTAAAACACCACCTAACATGGCACCAGGAATTGATCCGATACCACCTAAAACAGCCGCTACGAAGGCTTTAATACCAGGTGTTAACCCCATTGTTGGTGAAATAGAGTTATAGTAGATACCTACTAGGACCCCGCCAGCACCAGCTAAAGCCGATCCAATAGCGAACGTAAAGGAAATGACATTATCTACTGAAATCCCCATTAAACGCGCTGCATCAGCATCCACAGATACTGCACGCATCCCTTGGCCCATTTTCGTTTGACGAACAGTGTATTGTAAGGCAATCATCAAGATAATCGTTACAATGAAGATCACTACTTGTTGTGTTGAAATCGTAAATAAACCTAAATCCAGTGATAAGTTTGGTAGTGATGTAGGGAAGGCACGTACTTCTGGTCCTACATAGTAAATCATAAAGTTTTGTAATAGGTAAGATACCCCTATTGCCGTAATTAAGGCTGCAATACGTGTTGATTTACGTAAAGGTTTGTATGCCACACGCTCAATAATTACCCCTAAAATTGCTGTAAAAATCATTGTTAATATAAGTGCTAGAATAATATTCATCCCTAACCCCGTAATTAACCAAAAACCAAAAAAGGCTCCAACCATATAAACATCACCGTGCGCGAAGTTAATCAAGCCGATAATTCCGTATATCATTGTATAACCTAAAGCTATAAGGGCATAAATACTACCCAAAGAGAGTCCGTTTACAAGCTGTTGCAAAAACATCTCCATTTATTTCACTTCCTTTTCCTTTTTTGAATACTTGTGAGTTGCCCCACGGCAAATATAATCCAACATTATATTTGTTCATCTTTATTAATAAAGTATGTATTTACTCATGTAACATTTAACATTTTCAACTTTTTGTCATTCCTGCCATTGCAGAAGTTGACCTAGTTACCGCAAATACCATAAGAATAAGACTGGTTTTATTATAAGAATATGCCAATTCTTATGCAATCTTTTTTAATGATTTTCTAATTTTATTTTAAAACTGTAACACTTTTGACGATGTCAACGCTTTATTTCCTCATTTTTCAACATAGAATAAGGGAAGTCCTAGTATTAAAAAGACAAACATGTACAAAGTTTGCATTTCATCTAGAACTTCCCAAATTTGTTTTTTATTAAATGGTCAGACTACTCTATTCACTCACGATGTCGTCTGGAGAGATTGTAGTAGAACCTACAACTTCACCTTCTTGCATTTCTAGAATGTAAGCTGTCTTGATTGGATTATGTTGGTCATCGAATGAGAATGTACCGGTCGCACCAGCAAATTCTTCTGTTCCTTCAATTGCAGCTGTTACTGCAGCTGGATCACCTGATCCTGCACGTTCAATAGCGTCAATCGCTAAGTTGGCAGCATCGTAACCTAAAGCAGCAAACATGTCTGGTGTTTTACCGTATTCAGCTTCGTACGCTTCAATAAACTCTGCCGTTGCTTCTGTTGACCCTTCACCAGTTGTATAGTGAGAAGTGTAGTAGAAGTCGGTTACATTTTCCGCACCCGCTAAATCAATAAACTCTTGGCTACCAAAACCATCTGGTGCCAGAATAACTGCATCAATTCCCTTTTCACGTGCTTGTTTAACGATTGGACCACCCTCTGAATAGTAACCAGCTATAAAGATTACATCCGGATCGTCAGAAGCGATGTTATTTAGGATTGAATTGAAGTCAGAATCACCTGCAATGTATGACTCATTTGCAATAATGTTTCCTTGGAATTCTTCTTCAAACGTAGCAGATAAGTTCTGTCCGTAATCAGTTGAATTGTCTTGGATAATTGCGGCAGTTTCATAACCTTCACCATTAGCAAAACTTGCAAGTGCCGAACCTTGGAAAGCATCTTGGAAAGCTACACGGAAAACGTACTCTAATGTATTACCAGAACTATCAACTGTTAAGGTATCACCCGTCGCAGCTGGCGCAATCATTGGTATTTCAGCATTCGTTCCAGTTGGAATTTGTGCTTCAAATGCACCGGTTGTTGCTGGCCCGATAATCATTTGTACATTCTCTTCATCAATTAAGCGTGTTGCTGTATTGGCAGACTCATTTGGATCAGTACGGTTGTCAGCTTCAACATATTCGATCGTTTGACCGTTAATGCCACCAGCATCATTTGCCAGTTTAAAAGCTAATTTAACCCCTTCATTTGCCGGGCCACCATAGGCTGCACCAGCACCAGATAAGTCCCAGTTACCACCAATCTTGATAGTCTCTCCGCTACTCTCGCTAGTTGAACTTGCATTGTTGGATGTTTGCGTCACTGAACCACAGGCCGCCAACACCATTAAAGAACCCATTGTTAAAAGCATTTTTTTCATTTTCATCATAAATTCCTCCAAAATTTTATATTTGGAACAATAAAGATAAGACTAACATTAGTATAAGGCAGTTCTCTTCAAAAAGCAATTGATTTTTAATTTTATTTTAATTTTTAAAAAATTGATTTATAGATCAAAATTAGTTAGCAACATCTTCTGGACTTACTGCTGAAGAACCTACTTCTTCACCATTTTCCATTTCAATGATGTAAGCAGTTTTCACTGGGTTGTGGTTTTCATCAAATGAGAAAGTACCCGTTACCCCTTCAAAGTCAGTTGTTTCAGATAAGGCATCTGTGATCGCTTGACGGTCATCTTCGCCCGCACGTTCAGCTGCATCTGCTACTAAGTGAGCTGCATCATAACCTAAAGCATCAAACATGTTTGGTGCTGAACCGTATTCTGCTTTAAAGGCTTCAACGAATTCAGTTGTTTTATCAGTTGCACCTTCACCAGTTGTATAGTGAGCAGTGTAGTAGAAGTTATTCACGTTTTCAGCGCCAGCTAATTCAACGAATTCTTCAGCCCCGAAACCATCTGGTGCTAAGATTGCTGATTCAATACCCATTTCACGGGCTTGTTTCACAATTGAACCACCTTCAGTGTAGTAACCAGCGATAAAGATTACATCCGGGTTCTTAGAAGCGATGTTATTTAAAATTGAGTTGAAATCAGTATCACCTGAAACGTAAGATTCAGTTGCTACTACTTCACCTTCAAAGATGTCATCAAACTCAGCTGCTAAGTTTTGACCGTAGTCAGAAGAGTTATCTTGGATGATTGCTGCAGTTTCGTAACCTTCTTGGTTAGCAAATTCCGCTAATACAGAACCTTGGAAAGCATCTTGGAATGGCACACGGAATACGTATTCCAGGACATTACCTGAGCTATCTAATGTTAATGAGTCACCTGTCGCTGCTGGTGCAACAATTGGCACGCTTGCGTCAGTCGCTGTTTGGATTTGTGCTTCAGTTGAACCTGTTGTATCAGAACCCACCAAAACGGAGATGTTTTCTTCATCAATTAAACGAGCAGTTTGCGTAGTTGACTCAGTTGCATCTGACTTGTTGTCTACAGAGATGTAGTTCACATCTTTACCTAAGACACCATCATCTTCATTGATTTCTTTGAAGGCTAAGGCTGCACCATCATTGATTGCAGTACCGTAAGCAGAAAAGGCACCTGATAAACCAAAGTTACCACCAACATTGAAAGTTTCGTTGTCTGCAGTGTTTGAAGCGCCTGAATTGCTAGTAGAAGTCGCAGCCCCACAAGCAGCTAAAGTGACGGTAGATAATAAAGTTAAAGCTAGTTTTTTAAATTTCATCTATATGTCCTCCCCAGAACGTAATTGATTTTAATTTTGCCTCATGTCCAAACCCAAGCGCTACATCATTATTTGCCATAAAAAAAACGACAGCCTCTTCAGGACCGTCGTTCTAACCAAGGCCCCTCTTTAACGAGAAATAGGACCCTACACATTTGTAGAATCCCCTTAGTTAATAATAATAATGTTAGCAAAGGTTGGCGAAACAAGACTATTGACATTGCAGGATTGTTTTACAACTGTTTTCATCTTGTTTCACTCCCTTTCTAATTTGTTTTTAATGAGTTGCTATTAATATAGCAAAGTTTTAAAAGGGTTACAAGCCTTTTATTAGAAATTTGCTAGAAAATCCGGAGATTCTTTTTGCCATTCTAAAAGTACTAATACCTATTCTGGTGCTACTGCAGTTGAACCAACCACTTCATTATTTTGAATCTCTTGGATGTAGGCTGTTTTATTTGGTGTATGGTCTTCTTTCATTGTGATCGCACCAGTTACCCCTTGGAAGTCAGTGGTGTTAGCAATCGCTTCAGCAATGGCTTGGTTGTCTTCAGAACCCACTTCTTCTACCGCATTTGCGTATAGGTAAACTGCGTCATAACCTAGGGCCGCAAACTCATCCGGTGCTTTACCGTAGGCTTCTTCAAAGGCTGCTGAGAATTCTTGAGAGGCTTTTGAAGCATCTTCATCTGAGGCGAAATGAGATACATAGTAGATGTCATTCATGTTTTCTTCACCCGCAAGTGAGCTCAACTCTTCTGAGGCCAAACCATCCGGCCCAACAATCGCTGCTTCAATACCCATTTCACGGGCCTGTTTGATGATTGTTCCCGCTTCAGTATAGTAACCGGCAATGAAGATGACATCCGGATTTTTAGATTTAATATTCGTCAAGATAGAAGAGTAATCTGTATCGCCTGATACATAAGATTCAGTTGCTACAACATCCCCTTCAAAAGCGCTTGTAAATTCGTCTGATAGAATTTGTCCGTAATCCGAAGAGTTATCTTGCATGACCGCTGCCGTTTCATAGCCTTGGTCATTTGAAAAACGTGCAATCGCGCCCCCTTGGAAGGAGTTTAGGAAGGCAACTGAGAACCCATATTCATAAGCTTCGCCATTAGAATCTAAGGTTGCCCCATCACTTGTTACCGCTGGCCCAATAAATGGCACTTGCCCTTGTGTAGCTGCATTAATTTGTGCTTGGTAGTTGGCAGTTAACGACGGCCCAACAATCGCTGATACGCCCTCTTCATCAATCAAACGCGCCGCTGCAGATGCTGATTCATTAGCATCCGACTTATTATCCGCTTCAATATATTCAATTTGCTTGCCGTCGATCCCACCAGCTTCGTTGATTTCTTCAACTGCTAGCTTCGCCCCGTTATTAATATCATTCCCGTAACCAGCAGCAGAACCCGTCAACTCAAAGTTTCCACCAATTTTAATCGTGTCCTCACTCGTATTTGAATTCGAACTAGAAGTCTGCGTCAAATTCCCACAACCCGCAATCACCATTGTTGACAGCAACATGACTGAGAAACGTTTAATCCCTTTAATATTCATCATAAATCCTCCTATATTCCCACTACAATCTTAAATTTTAATATAATTGCCAATCCCCTTCTTTGAAAAAGGGTATTCCTTAACTCAAAATATTCTCCTTCATTCTCGTCACTCTTCCTTGCTAACTGATCCCAATTAAAAAGCCGGTACTTCGTGAGATACGAGCCACCGGCTAATTAGGTAGGCCCATATTTCATGGAAAAAAGGACCCTACATCATGTTGTAGAACCCTAACTAAGCTAATAAAAGTAATAAAGATGCTTGAGAAATACTAAACGGATTTGAGGCCCAAATAGCCATCGATGATTTTTCGTTCATTTTAGTCATGGTCCCTCGCTCCTTTTCGTTTTTCTGAGTTGTCTATAATATACCAAATTAAATTCTAATAATAAAGCTTTATTTTAATCATTTTATCATTTTGTATTTTTTGAAATCGTCTACTTTATAGCTCTGACTTGACTGTGATTGCTTAATTTTGCCAAAAAAATGCTTATTCCTGCCTATTTCATTTTTCCTATTGATTCCAGCTAACCTTTCCCAGTGGTCTGATATAATGATAGTAAAATCAATAGAGCTGTGAAGCTCTGACGTCTGTAATTCAAATAATCATTTTGGTGATGATTATGCTGATAGGGTTTGTCGCTGAATGACAACAATTCATCCGGTGATTTAGGGACCAAAGGCGACGGCATTAACTTCCTGATTATCACCTTTGTCACCTGGGTTATTTTCATCACCACCTCCTTCTCCGTGCCTAAATTATTAAAAGCACCAATAACCATGACCGGGACAGTCCAGTTCTAACCGTCTTTCAAAACAATGATTTCATTGGCCTCCCTTTAATCTTTGCCTTATACGGACCCGGCGCCATGTTCTATGCCTCGCTCATCAATATCCCAACCAATCTCTTTATCTATACCTTTGGTGTTTGGGCCATGTCACGGGGCAATGACACAGACTTAAACCCTGAACAATTGGCAAAACGGCTCTTCGTTTCACCAGGCTTTTTAGCAGGACTCGCTGCCTTAATCTTCTTCCTGATGGGTTGGCAACCCCCCTCAATACTTGAAGAAACCATGTCTATGGTCGGGGACGCAACAACGCCACTCGCTATGATGGTTACCTGGATGGCGATCACCCATTCTAATATCCGAAACGCCTTTGCAGATGCCCGCCTCTACATGTTAATGGCTGTTAAAATGGTTGTTTTACCAGTTGTCTTCTTTCTTATTTTCCGAAATTTCATATCCAATGATCTAATCCTTCCGACTTTGATTGTGACCATTTCAACACCCGGTCCAGCAGTCGCTACATCATACGCCCTGCTTTATAAAGGAGATGATACCTTCTCGATCAATTACGTCTTACTTTCAACCCTTGTCTCAGTCGCAACTATTCCATTACTGATTAATGCTTTAGGTTTAGTTTACAAATTAAAGAGGGCTGTCTCCTTTAATCGAGACAGCCCTCTTTTTGTATCTTCTATTAGTATCAATTATTTACGTTTGCGTCCTGGTAAGGCTAAACCTAATCCAGCAACGATTGCTGAGAAGGCAAATCCAAAGCCACCTGCTGTAAATCCAGCTTTTGGCAATGTAGCCGCAGCCGCTACAGCTGCTTCTTTTTCTTCAGCTTTAGATGATTTGCCAGGTGTTTTAGGATCAGCTTCATCTGCGTGATCTGCTTCTTCTATTGTTTTACCTGTTGAACCAGCTTCAGTTGAACCTGATTGTCCATCCGTTTTACCTGAAGTAGTCTCTTCTTCTATACCCTCTTCTGCAGGAGTTTCCAAAGATGGGGTTTCCTCTGCAGGCGTTTCTTTACCTGGTACTTCTTCGCCCGGAACTTCTTCGCCCGGAACTTCATCACCTGGTGTTTCACCAGCTTCAGCAAGTAAAGCTTCGTAGTCAGCAGTTAACGTTGGGATGATTTGGTTTTGTGATAATTCGTCAGCGTAGTCTGCTAAGTTTACAACGCCAGTTTCCATTGCATCCATCACAACACGGTCTAACGAAGGTCCTTCTTCACGTTCACCAGATAGCATCGTATAGCCGTCCCCGCCTTGTGCTAAGAAGTCGTTGGTTGCCATGAAGTAGCTATCACTTGCGTCATCAGCCACTAATCCAAATTCACCTGTTTCACGGTTTAAGATGTAAACACCTAATACACGTTGACCTGCTTCTAATGTTGGGTCGAAGTAGATTTTGATGTCAGAAGATACTTGTAAGAAACCACCTAAAGCCGCTAAGCTTGGTAAGTTTGAGTCTTCATCGATTGCTTCTACAGTGTATTGACCATCAGAAGATGAATAAGATTCAGTCACAGTCGTTGCTGAGTAAGCCAATTCAAACATGTCGTAAATTGTTTCACCAGTTACTTGGATTTGAGAGATGATGTTACCAAACGGTAAAACAGCAATCACGTCGCCTTCAGTGATTGGTTTACCTTGAACGATTTGGTCACGAATACCACCACCGTTGATCATAGCGAAATCAGTTGGGTTGTTGAAACCACCGTTACGGCCGTATCCAACCATTGCGTCAGTAACGTATGTACCTGAGTTTGTTTCGTGTGAACGCACGTACTCACGAACACCATTAAACCAGATTGGATTTTCTTCAACGATCACACGACCTGTTTCTTCTTCAAAAGCCGCAGAAGCTTCATCAACAATCGCTTGAACTGTTTCATTTGTACGGCCAGCAGTTACTTGGTTGCCCTCTTCGTCAAATTCATAACCAATTGTTTCTAAGGCTGTTTGTGCATCCACTAATTGACCTTCTGTTAATGATGGATCAACAAAGTTCAATGTCACTAAACCAATGTTATTTAAAGCAGTACCTGTTTGTTGTAACAAGACATTACCGTAACGTTCATTGGCAAAAGCCGTATGAGAGTGACCATCTAAAACGATAATTTGGTAAGCATCGAATGCTGCAACTTCATCTAAGGTCGCTGCTAAAGCAGTTGCGCGCCATTCTGCATTCGTTGTTGCATCTACACCTAAGTGAGATAAGACGATAAAGGCGTCTTCAATTGTTGTTTGATCTTCGATTAAACGGTTAATTTCATTAACTGTTGTATCAATTGGAGATAAGAATTCAATGTTTTCAACGTTATTTGGATGTGTTTTAGTCGCTGTTTCTGGTGTGGTTACCCCAACGACACCTAAGTTATACCCTTGTGTCGAAACGTTTGTAGAAGGTTCAAATACTAACTCTTGGCTATCTGCATATACAGTGTTTACTGATGAACTACAACGCCATTAAAATGGCGTGTTTCTAGGAACACTCATGACTTGTT
>OMJG01001560.1_pt1 | contig 12943 bp, 14 predicted proteins | sample 1646431 | NCBI WGS metagenome assembly OMJG01 (sample SAMN03771674, study PRJEB25209) | food metagenome | isolation source: Cotija cheese | place: Mexico:Jalisco,Michoacan | collected 2011-12-12 | reverse complement strand
TTCGGTGAGCGGGCCCGGGTGCTTCCGGTCGACGGGGCCGGGCTGGTGGACCCCGCCTCGATCGGGGCAGACGGCGCCGTGGGGACGGTCTCGGTGATGGCGGTCAACAACGAGACCGGGACCGTCCAGCGGATCGCCGACTGCGCCGAGGCCGCGCACCAGGCCGGTGCCCTGTTCCACACCGACGCCGTCCAGGCCCTGGGCCACATCCCGGTGGACCTCGCGGCTTGGGGGGCCGACATGGCGTCCTTCTCGGCCCACAAGATCGGCGGTCCGGTGGGCATCGGGGCGCTGTGGCGCCGACGCGGCGTCGACGTCGATCCCATCGGGGCCGGCGGGGGTCAGGAGGCCGGAGTCCGGTCGGGCACCCAGCTGGTGGCGCTGGCCCGCGGCTTCGCCGCGGCCCTGGCCGAGGCCCTGGACGAGATGGAGGAGTCCCGGCGGCGCTGGGCCGGGCTGCGCGGACGGCTGGTGGCAGCGGCCGGGGCGATCGACGGGGTCCGTGTCGACGGCGGGGATGACGTCAGCCCCTCGATCTGCCATCTGAGCGTCGAGGGGGCGCGGGGCGACGACCTGCAGCTGCTGCTGGACCAGCGGGGCGTCGACTGCTCGACCGGCTCGGCCTGCCATGCCGGGGTCTCGGCCCCCAGCCAGGTGATGCTGGCGATGGGCCGCAGCGACGAGGAGGCGTCGTCGTGCCTGAGATTCTCATTCGGGCCGACAACCACCGTCGGCGACATCGACCAGGTCGCCCGCCTGCTGCCAGACGTCGTGGCACGGGCCCGCCGCGCCCGCTGACCACAGGTACGATGGGCCGCCGTTGAAGAGCTGAGTGAGAGGTGGACCGTATGAGGGTTCTGGCAGCGATGTCGGGCGGGGTGGACTCGGCGGTGGCCGCCGCCCGCCTGGTGGCCGCCGGCCACGACGTCACCGGGGTGCACCTGGCCCTGTCGCGCACCCCGCTGGCCTATCGGGAGGGCTCGCGCGGCTGCTGCTCGGTGGAGGACTCCTTCGACGCCCGCCGTGCCGCCGACCGGCTCGGAATCCCCTTCTACGTGTGGGACTTCTCGCAGCGCTTCGCCGAGGAGGTCATCCACCCCTTCATCGACGAGTACCGGGCCGGGCGCACCCCCAACCCGTGTCTGCGCTGCAACGAGAGGATCAAGTTCGCAGCGGTGCTGGAGCGCGGCCTGGACCTGGGCTACGACGCCGTGGCCACCGGTCACTACGCCCGCCTCGAGGCCGGCGACGGCATCACCCGGATGCGCCGGGCCGTCGACCCCGGCAAGGACCAGTCCTACGTCCTGGGTGTGCTCAACCAGGAACAGCTGTCCCACTGCATGTTCCCCCTGGGCGACTCACTCAAGACCGACGTCCGCGCCGAGGCGGCTGAACTCGGCCTGTCGGTGGCCGACAAGCCCGACTCCTACGACATCTGCTTCATCCCCGACGGTGACACCCCCGGATGGTTGTCGGACCAGCTGGGGGAGGAGACCGGCGAGTTCCGCGACGAGTCCGGGGAGGTGGTCGGCCACCACGAGGGCTACCACCACTTCACCATCGGGCAGCGCCGCGGCCTGCGTCTGGGCACCCCCGCCCCCGACGGGAAGCCCCGCTACGTGCTGGACATCCAGCCCGTCTCCAACACCGTCGTCGTCGGGCCCGCCGCCGATCTCGAGGTGCACCACCTGGAGGCCATCCGGCCGGTGTGGTGCTCCGGGGCTCCCGACCGGGTCTGGAACGGCCAGGTGCAGGTGCGCGCCCACGGCGCACCGGTCGACGCCCGCGTCGAACTCGTCGACGGCGGGGTGCGGATCGACCTGGACGACGCCCTGCGCGGTGTCGCTCCCGGCCAGGCAGCCGTCCTCTATGACGGCGACCTGGTGGTCGGCTCGGCGACCATCTGCGGCACCGACCGGGCCGGCGTCGTGGTGGAGGCGGCATGAGAGCCACCGGCATCGGGTCGCTTCCCGGTGACGACTTCTCCGGGGCCCTGGCCGCCATGGGCGAATCCTTCCCGAGCCTGGTCCCCGTCCCCGAACTGCCGGCCCGCGGCCCCGTTGCCGGCATCATCGGCAGAGGGGTCGCCACCCTCACCGAACTGCCCGTCGAACTGGACGCCGCCGGCTGGCGGGTCGCCGATGCCCCCGACCGTGCGGCCCGATCGGCCCGGGCCACACTGCGCCGCGACATCGACGACATCGAGGAGTCCCTGGCAGGGGAGGCGGCCACCGTCAAGGTCGGCCTGTGCGGGCCGCTCACCCTGGCCGCGAGCCTGCATCTGCGACGCGGCGAGGCCGTCCTGGACGACCTCTCGGCGCGCCGCGACGTCGCCGATTCCCTGGCCGCCGGGCAGGCGGAGCTGGCCGCCGAACTGCGACGCCGGATGCCCGCGGTCACCTGGGTGTGGCAAATCGACGAACCCGCCGCACCGGCCGTCCTGGCCGGGAGAATCCCCACCCAGTCGGGCCTGCACCGCTACGAGCCCCTCGACGTCCACGTCGCCGGAGGCCACACCGGTGCGCTGGTGGCCGGGCTGCGCGCCGCCGGCATCTCCGAGATCGCCTGGCACTGCTGCTCCGCCGGCATCCCCTGGCGGATGCTGGCTGACGCCGGGGTCGATGACGCGATGATCGACGTCGCGACCCTGCGGACCGCCGACCTGGACCGTGCCGCCGAATGGCTGGAGGCCCGCAAGGGGCTGGGGCTCGGCCTGGCCCCCACCGGCGTCCGCGACGCCGTCTCCAGTGCCGACGAGATGCTCGACCGCCTGCTGGGCCTGGTCCGGACCCTGGGCGTCGACCCGGGCCTGGTCACCGCCCAGGGGATCCTCACACCGGCCTGCGGACTGGCCGGATGGTCACAGGCCGCAGCCTCGAGGCAGTGCTCCCAGGTGGCCCGGGCCGCCGAACTGGCCGACGAGCAGCTGTCCGGGTAGCGGCTACCATGGCCGTCGTGGGCATCTTCACCGACCTGAACCTCAACGGCCGCACACCGGTGCGCGTCCAACCGAAGGTCGGCGAATGGGGGCCGGCCGGAGTGCCGTCGACGCGGGCCAAGAAGATCCAGCGGATCATCGCCCCGATCGCCTTCGTGCTGGTGCTGGCCGGGCTGTGCGCCCTGTTCTACTTCTTCTACACGGTGCTCATCCCGCAGGGTTGATACGACACCGTTGACACGACTCAGCTGATCCCGCGCCCCTGATCTCGTCAGGAGACCCTCCGCGGCGCACCGCCGCGCACCCGGATAGAGTCGTGTCGCAAGACACGGGGTGCCCCGAGACACGGGGCTGAGATAAGACCCGTCGAACCTGAACTCATTCGTATGAGCGGAGGGATGTCATGATGCGGCGGCGCGCCCGATGAGCCCCGAACCTCCGGCGATCCGGATCCACGATGCCGGCTATCGCTACCGTCGCTCCACGGCACCCGTCCTCGAGCACGTGACGCTGGACATGACGATGAGCGAGCACCTCGCCCTCATCGGGCGTTCCGGATGCGGCAAGTCCACCCTGCTGAGACTCATCGCCGGCCTGGCCGAACCGCAGACCGGCGCCGTCGAGGTACTGGGCGGCAGATCTCCGGAGGACCGTCTGGCGGCCTGCGCCCTCATGCCGCAGAACGACCTCCTGCTGCCGTGGTTCGACCTGGCCGGCAATGTGGCGATCGGCCTGCGCAACCAGGGGGTGCCGCGTCGAGAGGCGCGCCGGCGGGCCATGGAGGTGCTGTCCCAGCTCGGCCTGGCGGAGTGGGCGGGGGCGAGACCGGACGCCCTGTCGGGAGGGATGCGACAGCGGGCCTCCCTGGCCCGGGCACTGCTGGCCGGCAAACCCGTCCTGCTGGCCGACGAGCCGCTCGGCGCCCTGGACGCCATCACCCGCGCCGAGGGGCAGGAGTGGCTGCGCGAGGCCGTCACCGGGTCCGGCGCCACCCTGGTGATGGTGACCCACGACGTCGAGGAGGCCCTGCTTCTGTCGCGGCGGGTGGTGCTGGTGGCCGGGCAGCCCGCCACGGTCGCCGGATCCTGGGCAGGATTCTTCGACGACGGACGCCCCCGCGAGGAGCTCCTGGCCGACCCGGCCTTCGCCGCTGCCCGCACCGCCATTCTCGAGTCCCTCGGCACTGGGGTTGCGGCATGACGAGGCTCGCCGCCCGCGTCCTGCCTCCGTCGGTGACCGTGGCGCTGCTCCTGGCGGCCTGGATCGCCGTCACCTCAACGGGCTCCGTTCCGGTCTACGTCATCCCCTCCCCGCGGGCGGTGGCGGCCGCGCTGGTGACCAACTGGGGCGACACACTGGCCTCGGCCACCTGGCTCACCCTCGCCGAGACCTGCGCCGGGATCGGGCTGGGGGTGGCGGTCGCCGTGGCGATGGTCATCGCCTCGGGCTACCTGTCCGTGATCGGGACGGCGCTGACGCCGCTGCTGGTCGCCTCCCAGGCGATCCCGACCATCGTCATCGGGCCCCTGCTCACCATCGTCCTGGGATACGGCATGTCGCCGAAGGTGATCGTCGTCGCCCTGCTGTGCTTCTTCCCGGTGGCGCTGAATCTGATGGCCGGGATCCGCGACGTCGACCGGCGTCTCATCGACACCATGAGGACCCTGCACGCCGGATGGTCGGCGCTGCTGTGGCGGGTGCGGATCCCGGCCGCCGCCCCGCGCGGCTTCGCCGGGCTGCGGATCTGCGTGACTTTCGCCCCGGTGGCCGCCGTCTTCGCCGAGTACACCGGATCCACCAACGGGATCGGCTACCTCATGCTCCAGGCCATTCCGCGGCTGGCCACCGATTTCGTCTTCGCCCAGGTGATCGTCCTCACCCTCATGTCCGGCCTGCTGCTCGGTGCCGTGACGCTGCTGGAACGACTCATCTGCCCCTGGAACTCCCCGGAAGGACACTCATGAACTCACCCCTTCACAGCCCGATCAGCCGGCGTCGCCTCGGCCTGGCCGCCGCCGGCGCCGCCCTGGCACTGGCCGGCTGCAGTACCAGGGCCGATGCCGGGGGCGGCAGGCAGAGCCGTACGGTGAGCCTGCTGCTGGACTGGAACCCCAATCCCGACCACGTCACCCTCTACACCGCCCAGCACACCGGCGCGTTCTCCAGGGCCGGCGTCGACGTCGCGATCCACAATCCGGGCAACACCGCCGACGCCGCCAAGCAGGTCTCCCTGGGGCAGGTGGATCTGGCCGTCTCCTACGAGCCCGACACCCTCATCGCGGTGGCCCAGGGGCTGCAGGTCATCTCGGTGGCCGCTCTCATTCCGGCCTGCCTCACATCCCTGATCGCCAGGAAGAGCTCCGGCATCACCGGCGCCGCCGATCTTGGCGGGAAGACCGTGGCACTGTCCGGCCTGGCCTCCCAGAAGCCGAGCGTCGAGTACATCGCCCGTAAGGCCGGCGTCGACCCGGCCACGATCACCATGCCGAATGTCCAGCAGAGTCTGGACCAGGCCCTGCTCACCAGCAGGGCCGATGCCGTCTACGGCGCATTCCGCAACATCGAGGGGATCGAGCTGGCCGAGAAGATCCCGGTCACCGTCCTGCCGGCCATCGAACTCGGGTTGCCGAACTATTCAGAGCTGGTGATCATCGCGAATCCGAAACGGCTCCACTCCGACGCCGCCTATGCGGCCCGGGTGAAGGCCTTCCTGAAAGGCCTGGCGACCGGCCAGGCCACCGCGATCGCCGACCCGAGCACCGCTGTGGCCGCGATGACGGCACCGACGAAAGGGTCATACGACAAGGAGACACTGGCCCGGATGGTGCGGGCCACGATCGCTCTGCTCGGTAAGAACTTCGGGACGCAGAAGGGTTCGGACTGGGCCTCCTTCGCCACCTGGATGCACGCCAACGGGCTCCTGGACAGGAAGATCGACGGGGCGACCGCTATGACCAACACGTATCTGCCCTAGATCACGAGATGCACGCCCCAATGCGTCGCAAGGGCGAGGGCGTAGCAGCGGATGAAGAATCCGACGGTCACCCACAGCGAGAACCAGCCGAACTTCATCTTCGTCGTCGCGGCATAGATCACCACGAGATAGACCGGTGGGATGCCGGTGACCGCGGAGAAGATGAGGATGGGCATTCCCCAGCGGGGGCTCTCCACCAGGTGCGCGGCGCGGGCGTTCCAGCGTCGCCACCGCGCCCGCCATGACCCGTCGGGCACCGGCTTCTTCGGCCGCGGGGCGAACCACTTGAGCCTGCGGCCGTTGCGGACCGCCCAGAACATGATGACCTTGCCGACGCCGTGGCCCAGGGCCAGCCCGATGGCCACCTCGACGGGGCCCAGCAGGCCGCTGGCCAGCGAGCCGACGATGAAGATCTCGGAGTTGAGGATCGGCACCAGGCTGGAGACCACGCCGAAGCCGAAGGCCGAGGCGATCTCGTACCAGAAACGCCCGGTCATCCAGACGTGGGTGAGAAGCAGGGCGCTCAAGTGCGGTCAGTTCGCCAGGGCGGCCAGGTGCTTGAGACGGTTGAGTTCGGAATCGAGGAAGGCCGGGCCGCCCTGACGGCCCAGGGCCAGGCCGCGTCCGCCCGCCAGCGGGGCGACCGCGACGACCGTGTCCCCCCAGCCGTCCATCCACCCGTCGGTGAGGTCCAGCGAGTGGGTCTGGTCGAAGGGCTCCAGCTGTCCGGTCGACTCGGGGGTGAACTCGGGGGCCAGGGCGGTGGAGGTGAGCACCTCGCGGTCGGCGCTGAACAGCGCGGCCCACTGGCAGTGGAAGACCACCGGGGTGGCCTCGGTGAGGATCTCCGCGCCGTGCTCGGGGTCGTCGGCCATCCGGTTGAGGGTGGCGATGTCGGACTCGATGCCCCAGTTCTCCGGGTACCGCGAGAGCCACAGCACTTTCACGCCGTCGAGCATGTCGCAGGTCGACACCAGGGTGTCGGGCAGGGTGCTGGGCGGAAGGGTGAGGATGAAGTCGTCAATGGCGTAGCCGGGACCCTTCTCCACGATCTCGACCGCGGCGATATCGGCATTCACCGTCCCCATGGCGGTCGCCACCAGCCCCAGGGTTCCTGGGATGTCGGGTACCTGAACTCGGAGCATCAGCACACTTCATTGTCACCCCCGGATCGGCCGGTCCAAAATGGACACGTGCGGCGGGCCTAGGATGTTCGGTGGCCGTGTCCGCAGGACCGGCCCGATCTGCTGCCGTCTTTCAGGAGGATTCATCGTGGCTCTCACGCCGGATGACGTCGCCCGTCTGGCCGGCCTGGCGCGCATCGAGCTCACCGATGAGGAGACGGCGAGGCTGGCACCCCAGCTCGACGGCATCCTCGACGCGGTGGCCAGCGTGTCCCGGGTGGCCGGCGACGACGTACCGCCCACCTCGCACGCCGTGCCCCTGGTCAATGTGTTCCGGGCCGATGAGGTGAGGCCCTCGATGCCCACCGCCGAGGCTCTGGCGATGGCTCCTCGGGCCGAGCAGAACCGGTTCAGAGTGCCCCGCATCCTCGATGAGGAGGCCATGTGATGACCGACATCACCACGACCGGGGACATTCTGCGCGCCGACGCCACCGAGCTGGTCGCCGCGATGGAGGCCGGTGACCTGTCCTCGGAGCAGATCACCGCGGCCTGCCTGGACCGTATCGAGGCCGTCGACCCGCAGGTCAACGCCTTCATCACCGTTGACGCCGACCGTGCCCTGGAGCAGGCCCGCGGGATCGATGCCCGCCGGGCGGCCGGGGAGAAGCTCGGGCCGCTGGCCGGGGTGCCGCTGGCCGTCAAGGACATGTTCTGTTACAAGGGCATGCGCACCACCGCCGCCTCGAGGATTCTGGAGCACTGGATCTCCCCGTACACCTCGACAGTGGTGGAGCGCTGCATCGACGCCGGCATGGTGATCCTCGGCAAGACCAATCTCGACGAGTTCGCGATGGGGTCCTCCACCGAGACCTCGGCCTTCGGGCCGACCCGCAACCCCTGGGCCACCGACAGGATCCCCGGCGGTTCGGGCGGCGGCTCGGCAGCGGCCCTGGCCGCCTTCGAGGCGCCGCTGGCACTGGGCACCGACACCGGCGGTTCGATCCGGATGCCGGCCTCGGTGACCGGGACTGTGGGCGTCAAGCCCACCTATGGCGGGACGTCGCGCTACGGCGTCATCGCCATGGCCTCCTCCCTGGATCAGCCGGGCCCGTGCGGGCGCAGCGTCCTGGACACCGCCCTGCTGCACGAGGTGATCGGCGGCCACGACCCGATGGACCAGACCTCGGTGCCCGCCGACGTGCCGCCCGTGGTGGAGGCCGCCCGCCGCGGCGACGTCGCCGGGCTGCGGATCGGCGTGGTGAAGGAGCTCTCGGGACCCGGCTATGCGGCCGGCGTCCTGGACCGCTTCAACGAGGCCGTCGCGGCGCTGAGTGCCGCCGGGGCCGAGGTGGTGGAGGTCTCCTGCCCCTCCTTCGAGCACGCGCTGGCCGCCTATTACCTCATCCAGCCCTCCGAGGTCTCCAGCAACCTGGCCCGCTACGACGCGATGCGCTACGGGCTGCGGGTCGACGACGACGGCCATCACTCGGCCGAGCAGGTGATGACCGCCAGCCGCGGTGCCGGATTCGGCGCCGAGGCCAAGCGGCGCATCATCATCGGCACCTACGCCCTGTCCAGCGGCTACTACGACGCCTACTACGGTTCGGCCCAGAAGGTCCGCACGCTCATCTCCCGGGATCTGGGCGAGGCGTGGAAGACCTGCGACGTGCTGGTGTCGGCGACCACCCCCACCACGGCCTTCCGGATCGGCGAGCGCGCCGATGACCCGCTGGCGATGTACGCGGCGGACCTGTGCACCATCCCGGCCAATATGGGCGGCATCGCCTCGGGATCCTTCCCGGCAGGGCTCTCGGACGGCCTTCCGGTCGGCTTCCAGGTGATGGCTCCGGTGATGCGCGACGACCGCGTCTACCAGGTGGGCGCGGCACTGGAACGGGAGCTCGAGAAGGGCTGGGGCGGCCCTCTGCTGACGCGGATCCCGGCCCTGGACGAGTCTGAGAAGGAGGGTGCGCGATGAGCGCGTGGACCACTGACGACCTCCTCGACTACGACGAGGCCATGGAGCGCTTCGACCCTGTACTGGGGCTGGAGGTGCACGTCGAGCTGTCGACCGCCTCGAAGATGTTCTGCGGCTGCCCGGCCGACTCCGACGGCGCCGATCCCAACACCCATGTCTGCCCGGTGTGCCTGGGGCTGCCCGGCTCGATGCCGGCGATCAACGGGCATGCGGTGGAGTCGGCGATCCGGATCGGCCTGGCTCTCAACTGCCAGATCGCGCCCTGGTGCCGGATGGCCCGGAAGAACTACTTCTACCCGGACATGACCAAGGACTACCAGACCTCCCAGTACGACGAGCCCATCTGCCATGACGGCCATGTCGATCTGGAGGTCGACGGCAAGACCTACCGGGTCGAGATCGAGCGCGCCCACATGGAGGAGGACGCCGGAAAATCCCTGCACGTCGGCGGCTCCGAGGGTCGCATCCAGGGAGCCGCGTACTCCCTGATGGACTACAACCGGGCCGGCGTGCCGCTCATCGAGATCGTCACCAAGCCGGTGCGCGGCCTGGGGGCCGCCGCACCGAAGGTGGCGCGGGCCTATATGGCGCACCTGCGCGACATCATGATCGCCCTGGGCGTCTCCAACGCCCGGATGGAGAAGGGGAACCTGCGCTGCGACGCCAACGTGTCGCTCATGCCGAAGGGCTCCGACGTGCTGGGCACCCGCACCGAGACCAAGAACGTCAACTCGCTGCGGTCGGTCGAGGGCGCGCTGACCTACGAGATCCGGCGCCAGGCCGCAGTGCTGGCGTCGGGGCGGGCCGTGCGCCAGCAGACCAGGATGTGGCAGGAGGACGGCGAGTACACGATCGCCGGGCGCGACAAGTCCGACGCCGAGGACTACCGCTACTTCCCCGAGCCCGACCTGGTGCCGATCGAGGCCTCCGACGAATGGGTCGAGGAGCTGCGCGCCACCCTCCCGGAGCTGCCGGCCGCCAAGCGGGCCCGGCTGGCCGCCGAATGGTCCTTCTCCGAGCTGGAGATGGACGCCGTGGTGAACGCCGGTGCGCTGGACCTCATCGAGGCCACCGTCGCAGCCGGGGCCGATGCGGCCTCGGCGCGCAAGTGGTGGCTCACCGAGCTGTCACGGCGGGCCAACGAGGCCGGCTGCGAACTGGCAGAGGTCGGCATGAGCCCGGCCCAGGTGGCCGCGGTGCAGAAGATGGTGGACGCCGGGACGCTCACCGACAAGCTGGCCCGTCAGGTGATCGACGGTGTGCTCGCCGGTGAGGGGGAGCCCGACCAGGTGGTCGCCGCCCGCGGCCTGGCCGTCGTCTCCGACGACGGGGCCCTGGGGCAGGCCGTCGACGACGCCATCGCCGCCAACCCCGACGTCGCCGAGAAGATCCGCGGCGGAAAGGTGCAGGCTGCCGGAGCCCTCATCGGGCAGGTGATGAAGGCGATGCGCGGCCAGGCCGACGCCAAGCGGGTCCGCGAGATCATCATCGAGAAGCTCTCCTGAGCTGACGGATCGGCGGCCGGTACCGGACGGGTACCGGCCGCCGTCCACGCCTGAGCACCGGTGCTGGGTGGCGGGCCGCCTCTGATAGCGTCTGCTGGTCTTTCCTTCACCCTCCGAACTCGCCAGGAGCAGGATGTCGTCAGCAGAACTCAAGGAACCCACGATCAAGACACCCAGGCCGGAGGACGAGAGGGTCTCTCCCCTCAAGGCCGTCGTCTACGGCATCCAGCACATCCTGTCGATGTACGGGGGAGTGGTCGCCGTCCCGCTGGTCGTCGGCAGCGCCGCCAAGCTGCCCGCCGACGAGATGGGTCTCATCGTCGCCGCCGCCCTCTTCGTCTCCGGCCTGGCCACCCTGCTCCAGTCCCTCGGCCTGCCCCACCTGGGCGCCAAGCTGCCTCTGGTCAACGGCACCACCATCGGGGCGGCATCGACCATGCTGGCGATCATCGCCGCCAACCAGAGCGATCCCCACCGGGCGATGCGGGTGATCTTCGGCGCCGTCATCGTCGCCGGCGTCGTCGGCTTCGTCCTGGCGGGACTCTTCGCCCGGATCCGCCGCTTCTTCCCGCCGGTGGTCACCGGTACCATCATCGCCGCGATGGGCATCTCCCTGCTGCCGGTCGCCGCCGGCTGGGTGATGGGGTCGGATCCGAAGGCTCCCGACTACGGATCGCTGACCAGTCTGGGCATCGCCCTGTTCTCCCTGGCGGTGGTACTCGTGTGCAATCGCATCAAGGTGCTGTCCCAGATCTCCATCCTGGTGGGCATCGTCGCCGGCACCCTCTTCGCCGCGGCCCTCGGCCGTGCCGACTTCTCGTCTGTCAACCACGGCTCGGTGATCGCCTTCCCCAAGCCCTTCTACTTCGGGCCCCGGTCTTCGAGATCGGCGCCATCCTGTCGATGATCATCGTTATCATCGTCACCCTCATGGAGGTGATGGCCGATCTGTTCGCCGTCGGGGAGACCATCGGCACCGAGATCGACGACAAGCGGGTCGCCGACGGGCTGCGCGCCGACATGCTCGGCGCCGTCGTCGCCCCGGCCTTCAACTCCTTCGCCCCCACCGCCTTCGCCCAGAACGTCGGACTGGTGGCCGTCACCGGCATCAAGTCGCGATTCACCGTGGCCGCCGGCGCCGGCGTCCTCATCCTGCTGGGTCTCTTCCCGTGGCTCGGCCGCGTCGTCGCCGCGATCCCCGGGCCGGTTCTCGGCGGGGTCGGCGTCGTCCTCTTCGGGACGGTGGCGTCATCGGGGGTCAAGATCCTCGCCAAGGCCGACTTCGAGAACCCCCACAACCTGGTCATCATCGCGGTCGCCCTGGCCATGGTGATGTTCCCGATCGGCGCCCCGCACCTTTACGACCACCTGCCCACCTGGCTGTCGATGATCCTCGGCTCGGGCATCTCCTCGGCCGCACTGGCCGCTGTGCTGCTCAACCTGCTGCTCAACGGCCGCAAGGGCCTGGACAAGTAGTACAGGCCAGAAACCCAGCCACTCCGGATCAGATCTCCAGATCGGCACGCGAGAAGGCGTCCAGGCTCTCGGGCTCACCGAGGATCTCCACCCTGGACGCCGCCTTGCGCCCCGCGCAGTACAGCAGCACCTCGGCCGGCAGGCCCACGAGGGTCACGATCCGGCTCCCGGGTCGCAACCAGAGCTGATGCAGATCACCGCTCTGATCGGTGAGTTCGGCGCGCACCCCGACGGGGGAGCGCCGGGTCAACAGCCGTCCGGACCGCGAGAGGACCTTGGCCAGATGAGTCTGGGTCTGGCGGCCCAGATCACGCGGCTTCCAGTCGGGCTGGGCACGCAGCAGGTCCTCGTGATGGATGAAGAACTCCATGCCGTTGGCCGCCCGGTCCAGTCCCGGGACGCGGAACACCGACCAGGCCGCCGGGCCCCTGCGGAACCGGTCGACCCGCTCGGCGAAGGAGTGCCTGGACTCCAGACGCTCGGCCCGCTGGGCGGTGATCTCGTCGAAGGTCGAGACCGCCATTCCGGGGGCGGCCAGTAGGTCGTTCTCGCGCAGCAGGAGGTGGGTCAGGAGGTCGGAGGCCAGCCATCCCCGGCACAGGGTCGGGGCGGCCGGGCCGAACCGGTCCAGATCGTCGGCAAGTGCGGCCCTCTCGGTGCTGGCCAGTGACATCGCAGATCCCCTCTCGGCCCGGTCCGGCGCTCGGCCCGGCATCGTTCATCCTGCCATCCCCGCCTGTCGATGCGCAGCCGGCGAGGCGCTCAGGTCGGGGGATCAGGACGGGTTCGCGACGTCGAGGACGCACTCGTGTGGCACCGGCCAGTGTTCTGTCAGTGGTGTCTGGTAGGTGTGGATCCTCTCGGATCCGACGGGCTGGACGAGAGGATCTTCACGCCGGCAGTGGTATTTCGGGCGCAACGTGGAGAATCCATCACGGACCCGATA
>OMJG01001559.1_pt1 | contig 12956 bp, 13 predicted proteins | sample 1646431 | NCBI WGS metagenome assembly OMJG01 (sample SAMN03771674, study PRJEB25209) | food metagenome | isolation source: Cotija cheese | place: Mexico:Jalisco,Michoacan | collected 2011-12-12 | reverse complement strand
TTTGAAAATAGCGTTGCTACTGGCCTGTGCCTCCAGTAGCAACGCTATTTTTGTGTACACCAAGCTATTCAAATAGTCAATAAATAACCATTGAATTTAGGATAACCGTTTTTTGAATGAGCCTTAATTTAAACGGAAAAGTAGTTTGAGACGTTCTGATACTAGCCATGGCGAGTTAAGAATAATTACGTGTGGTAATCACAAGTCGCCCTAAGAATAGTTAATATACGCATACTAAGCATATTTTAATCGCTTTTTAATTATTCCTGTTATAATAACGCTATCCCGAATTGGCATTAGTGATGGTAATAGCGGTTAGTCAGAGATGAATGGGCTGATAAATGGGCACATATCATCAATTCCGGTTCCATGAACCGAACTTACGTGGAAAGGAGCGACTGGTCGAATCGTAACCAGTCAACGATGCGAATGAAAATTTTACTAGCAGTTGAGAATTTAGTAATGGATGGCGTCAAGCGCGCAACGACCGTACTGGGCAATGCGTTGACGTCACAAGCAGACGTTGCCTTCTATTCGCTGGCCCAACCCCGAGCTTTTTATGAATTGAACGCGCCGTTAATTACTGCGCGGCGGCCGGCTAGTAATGCTGTGTTAAATTATTTTGGTGCGGCACCGTTAACGGTATATGCGTTCCAATTAGCAGACTTATTAGCTACTTTAGAGACGGGGGCGTATGATGCAATCATCTTACCAGGAGGGTTGCTAACGAGCTTTGCACCAGCAATTAAACGTCAATTGCCACGGATTAATGTGATTGCCTGGATGCATAATAATATTGATGTGTATTTGAATCAATATTATGTTCAGATGCAAGATGAACTCGTCGCCGGACTGCTGGCAGCCGATACGGTAGTGACATTAACGGACTATGATTGGGAAGGGTATTCGCGGTTCAACTCGCATACGGTTAAGATTTATAATCCACCGACAATGCAGGAGCGGGGGCAACGTGCGGATCTGGCGCAACATGTCATTGCCTATACGGGGCGCATTGATATGCAACATAAGGGCCTAGACTACTTATTAACTGTTGCGCGAGCGTTACCGGACGACTGGCAAATAGCAGTGGCGGGTTCTGGTCCGCAAGCTCAGATGACGACGTTTTACCGCTTGATGGATGAACTCGGTGTTCGTGATCGGATTATTTATCGGGGGGCATTGAAGGATACAGAGTTAAGACAACATTATCAACGCGCCAGTGTCTTCATGATGACGTCGCGTTGGGAAGGTATGCCACTAGTCATGGGCGAGGCGATGACCATGGGGTTACCGATTATTTCGATGTGGAATACAGGTTCAGCTGAGTATTTACAGGCGGGGCGGCATGGTGTTCTGACACCAGCACGAGATGTTAATCAGTTGATAAATGGTTTGCTACCGTTATTAGCCGATCAGCAACAGCGAGAGATTTATGCGATGCGGGCGCGACAACGCAGTCGTGACTTTACGCTAAGTAAAATTGTCCGGCAGTGGTTGGCATTGTTGACTCGTCAGTACGTGCCCCAAACAGTCGTTGAATCGAATTGGTACGCAGATTGGAGTAATGAGGGACAGTAATTGGTTAGATAGTGGATCAGTTAATCGCTCAACACCTAGTATTCGAATAGGGGTGGTGGGCGATTTTTATGCTAACATCAATGGTTTTATAGAAGATTAATCGTCTATGAACCTCAATTAGTGAAGTATGATGGTTACTGATTTATTAAATATAAGTTATAGTTGTAATAAATTAATTTGCAAACGCTCAGTTGCTTTGATACACTCAATCAAAAGGTCCGGCATGACCTGACCATATTGGAGGAGCTATCAATGAAGACAACGTGGCTGGCTAGTTTACTAGTCACAATCTTTTGGGGCGCCGTACTGGGTCTCGTAGTAACATATTTAGGTGGTGCCATGGTCGAAGCTTTGACCGCGACCCCAATTGTTCGTGAGCCACTCAAGGGCATGGCAGTAGGCGTTGTTTTGGCGGTGATGAGTGGGCTGTTGATATTGATAAATGAAAAATAGTCAAAAAAGATGGTCTGCTTGATCTAAAAAGCGGATCATCTTTTTGACATACTTAATACCCATCAATTGTAGCTGGCGATTGAAACACCGCTGGCAGTGGGGCCGGTACCGTCACCCGTGTGGTGCTAAACGGAAGTTGCAAATCCAATAATTGGGCATGGAGCATCAGCCGGGACGCTGACTCCGCTTGCGAGTCGTAAAGTGGGTCACCGATAATCGGGTGGTCACTGGCGGCCAAGTGGACCCGTAGCTGATGGGTACGGCCAGTATGCAGGGTCAGTTTAACTAAACTCTGATGGGCGGTTGTTGCACATACTTCGTAGTCGGTGAGTGCTGGCTGGGCATCGGCCGTGTTGACCCAGCGTTTGCGTTTGTCGGTAGCATCGTGACCGATTGGCGCGTTGAAATGCCCAGTTGGCGTGGCAAAGTGACCACGCACCCAGGCATAATAAGTCCGGCGAATTTGCTTATCGCTGATTAAACGGTCCAGGATCGGGACGACAACCGGGTTCAATGCGACTAGCATCGCACCAGAGGTCATTTGATCTAATCGGTGAACCATGTACGGGGCTTGTTGAGTTGGCTGGAGGGTGGCTGCTAGGTCGTTTAAAATTGATCCAGTTTCACCCGGTTGATTAGGATGCGATTTCACGCCAGCGGGTTTATCGACGACTAACAGATCGCTGCTTTGATATAAAATCGTGGCTGGGGCCGTGGCAACCGCAATATAGTTCGAGGTCGGGGTCCGAAAGTCACTGGGGATAAACGTTAACGTCAGGCGATCACCAGTAGTAACGACTTGTGCAATCGACGTTGGTGTACCGTTCAGTTGGATTCGACGCGTTTGGCGTAACTGGCCCTGAATGCGCTTGGGAATCAGCCAAGTCTGAAGACAAGTCCGAATCGACTGTTGATTCAAACTAGGCGGGATGGTGAGTTGATAAGTCCAGGTCATGAATGAAGCTCCTTTATAACGGGGAAGACGAGGCAACGCACGGAAGCCACTAAAAAAGTCTGGAACGTATCCAGACTTTTTTATTAGTCTTCTTTTTTGGCTGCCGGTTTAACAATTAGGACATCACAAATTGCATTGCGACTGACATAAGTTGTGACGGAACCAACCATTAAACGCTCAACGGCGGATAAGCCAGTTGAACCAATCATAATTAATTCGTTGTGATGGTCAGCGGGAAATTCACGAGCAATGACTGTTTTAGGATTACCAAAACGAACGTGAACATCGACATCGGTGACGCCAGCGTCAAGGACTTGTTGCTTGAGTTCACCTAAACGTTTTTGAACATCTTCTGATAACTTGTAGATCACGTCACCACTGACCGCGCCGCCATATGTGTCACTGAATTGGTTAACTTCCAACACGTTTAAAATGTCGAGATGTGTCTTGTTACGCTTAGCGACTTCGATGCCCCGCCGAAGAACTTCGTCGGTAGCCTTGGAGCCATCAACTGGTACCAGGATATTTTGATATTGTTGTAACATAATGGTTACCCCCGTTTGATATGGCTAGTTAATATCTATATTTTAGCATTAATTTTCAATGATGTAAGTATTTTAAACCGATTTATGAACATGTGTGTTTAGCTAGACTATCTGAGTAAATAGTAGTCGAGTAACAATAGCAAGGAAAGTGTTTTTCTAGAATCATTATCAGTGGCAATGATTATCTACAAGTAGTTCAAAATATTAAACTTATCGAAATTGCTGTGTACCGTTTAATTTTTGAGCATTACGACGCCAAGATGAAGGTGGTTCGAAAGATATATCTGAAGTAAGAGAGTGTAAGTCGTGACAAGCTGTTCCCAGTAGAGCTAATAGTTATCAACTCTACTGGGAAAATTAGGCTGGGTGCAATTGTTAGTAACAAATTTTTAACAAGTCAGTTATGTAATGAAGTGGTATGTATATTAATAAAATATCGGTTATGACTTATTAATATATGGAGACACTATTGTTTGACCGTTCTAATAACGTTAAATAGATATGGTATTATATTTTGCAAATATCATGTCGCAAACCGATGTCATAATAGTATTATATGTTTTATTAATCATAAATTTAATAATAAGTAGTTTGCTTGGATTGTTAAAATGCTGGACTTTTACTTTACTCAATTGGTAATCGTAACGTGGCGTGATAAGGTTTAAACTAATAATGATATGTTTGCTTTACGTAAACTATTAGTACTTATAACTATAAGAAAAAAGAAACTTGTTTGTTGGGAATGTCAAAAACATCTGAAATCTTAAAAATAAAATAGAAAACCGCCAATGTAAGCGTTGACATAAGAATGATGTGGTGGTTTAATATGGATGTAGGTTGTTATAACAACATAACAAGTCATGGAGATAAAAACAAAATGACTAGTTCAAAAATTGTTCCACTTTATCAGAGCATGCTTAATGATTTAATTCGTCAGATTGAGTCTGGTGAGTTGGCAGAAAATGCTAAGCTACCATCGGAACAGAAGCTTGGCGAGAAGTATGATGTTTCCCGGATTACTGTTAGACGCGCACTAGCGGAGCTGGAAAATAAAGATTACATTTACAAAAAACAAGGACAAGGTTCGTTTGTAAAAAACAAAGAAGATATTGATTTAGGAATTCATTACTTAGATGTTCGCAAAGCAATTGAAAATATGAATGCTGTTCCAGAAATAAGACTTGAAGCGTTTAAATTGATTGTGGATGGTTCGGAGTCTGATGTTCGCAAAGTGATGGAAATAAATGCCGATGCTTATTTATATTATTTACGCTATATGGTTTATGCGGATCATCGACCTGTCTTCCATGAACAAGTTTATTTACCTTTCGAACGCTTCCCACGTATTTTTAACAGTGAAATCGTTAATAACGATTTGATGCCTTTTCTGGTTAAGAAGTATGGTCTAAAGGCTAGTTTCTTTTCACATACTCAGCCGGCATTAATTACTAAAAGCAACCGGAAAGAATTTGACTTAAATGTTGGTGATCCAATGATTTATATGCAGACACGAGGAATGGAAGAGAAAGAAATAATTTACTATAGAAAAGCAGCCGTGGTAGGAAATCTGATTATGTATATCGTAGGCTGATTACTATCTGCTGTGAATAGAGGGATAAATATGAGTGAACCAAATATTGTACTTACAAGAATTGATAATCGATTAGTTCATGGACAGGTTGGTGTTGTTTGGACTTCTTCTGTTGGTGCTAATTTATTATTAGTGGCTAATGATGAAACTGCTAATGATCAATTGCAACAAGAATTGATGGCTGCAACTGCTGAAACATCAGGAGTTGGAATTCGATTTTGGACAATTGACAAGACTATCAGTACTATTCACAAAGCAAGTCCGCGACAACATATCTTTTTGGTGATTCGTAATGCCCAAGATGCGCGTCGATTAGTAGAGGGTGGTGTTCCAGTAAAAAATCTTAATCTTGGAAATATGCATTTTTCAAAGGGAAAGGTTCAAGTAACTAAATATACTTATATGGATGAGCAGGACAAGGCTGATTTGAAATATTGTGCTGATCATGGTGTGAATGTTTATGTACAAGAAGTTCCGGAAGATAAAAAACAACCTTTGGAAGAGGTGATCTAGATGCAAGTCACCTTAATTCAGGGCCTCCTGATTGGATTATTTGCTGTAATTGCTGGTATTGATTTTTGGTTAGAGGGTTTGTATATATTTCGACCGATGATCGTATGTACAGTGACTGGTGCTATTTTAGGTAATCTGACTCTTGGTATTATTGCCGGTGGATTAACAGAGCTAGCTTTTGCGGGGTTAACACCAGTTGGTGGGACACAGGCACCTAATCCAATTATGGCAGGGATCATGACAGTTGTATTAGCGTATACTACTGGCAAAACACCTTCAACGGCTATTGGATTAGCACTACCATTTAGTATTTTAATGCAATATATCATTTTGTTTTATTACTCTGCATTTTCAGTCCTTACTAAAAAATTAGATGCATATGCATCTAATGTTGAAACTAAAAAGTTTACCAGACTGGCACTGTTGCCTACAGTACTTGTTGCATTAACGTATGGTGTGATTGCTTTTCTTTGTGTCTATGGTGCTCAAGAGCCAATGAAAGCATTAGTTAATTCGATGCCCGTCTGGTTAAGTCATGGTTTTGAAATTGCAGGGAATATCTTGCCTGCAGTTGGATTTGGATTGTTACTTAAAAGTATGTTAAAAGCTGAATATGTTCCGTATTTATTACTTGGCTTTACTGCGGCATGCTTTATTAAGTTTGGTAATTTGATGCCGGTTGCGGTAATTGGGATTGCACTTGCTTTTATTGAGTTCTATCACAATAAGAAACAAACTGATAACGAGAAAAAAATTAAGTCAATGATTGAAAGTGCCAGTGGAAACGGAGATGATAGTGATGGCATCTAATTCACCGATATCAGAACGAGGTAAATTAACGAAACATGATGTACGAATGCTCGGTTGGCGATCACTGTTTAATCAGTCAGCAATGAACTATGAACGGATGCAGGCAGATGGTTGGACACTGGCAATGTTGCCATCACTAAGAAAAATTTATGGTAATGATAAAGAAGGCTTAGCTGCTGCTCTTGAATCAAACTTGCAATTTATTAACACTAATAATTATGCTGCACCATTGTTGATGGGCCTAGAAGCATCACTTGAAGAACATGGTGAAAAAAGATCGACAATTGATGGATTAAGAATCGCATTGTTTGGTCCGTTAGCTGGTATTGGAGACGCGATTACCTGGTTTACAATCTTACCAATTGTCGCTGGGATTACAGCATCTTTTGCTAAACAAGGTAGCATTCTTGGCCCATTAGTTTTTTTCCTAGTCTATTTGGCAATGTTTATAGCACGGGCACCAATTGCGTTATTGGGATATAATGCCGGTACAAAAGCTATTTCAAAGATTCGTGAAAATTCTGGAATTGTATCACATTGTGCTAGTATTCTGGGGTGCACTGTTATTGGGGGATTAATTGCTACCTATGTACAAATTACGGTCAAAACAAAGATTCCAGTTTCAGCAGGACATACGATTGCTATTCAAACACAATTTTTTGATCGGATTTTCCCTAATTTATTACCATTAGGGTATACCTTCTTATTGTATTGGCTATTGAAGAAGAAAAATGTGAGTCCCGTAATCCTAATATTAGGAACATTTATTTTGGCAATCCTTTTCTCATGGATGGGAGTTCTTTAGAATGAAGATAATAGTTAGTGGACACGGAAATTATGCAAGTGGGCTACATTCAACAATACATTTGTTAGCTGGTGATGTCGCTAATATTGAGTATGTCGATTTTACTGATAATATGAATGATATTCAGCTTAGCGAGCGATTTCAACGTGCTGTGATTGGTGAGGATAGTGCTGTTTTTATGTGTGATTTATTGGGAGGTACGCCATTCAAGGAAGCTGTTAAGTTAAGTCAAGTGAGTCAAAAGGATATTGCAGTTACAAGTGGTTGCAATGTTGGTGCATTGCTTGAAGTGGGGATTGAGCTTACAGCTTATTCAGCTTCGGCGGAAAAATTAGCTAAAAAATTAGTTGAAATTAGTCAGGTACAAACCAAAGTTTTTCATCATCGAGTTATTCAAGTTAATGATGAGGCAGAGGGTATTTAACGAAATATATAAATTGTCCGATTAACAAGTTATCCGTTGATCGGATTTTTTTGTTGAGAATATGCTATTTGGGATAGAAAAAGTGCGCCTTATAAATATTTTGATGCAGATGAAAAAACATGACTTTTTTGGTTACAGAGTGTTTTTGAAAAATTAATAATTGTGAGTGAAGTTGGTTGGATAATCATCTGTTCTTAATTAGTTTAAAGTGCTTAAAAATGAAGCCAACTTCGATAAAGTTAATATTATCAAGGAATTTGGGCGATTGATGATACTAGTCATGATAACCACCTGGTAATTGGTTAATAATTCAAAATGATAACGGTGTCAATCAATCGATATGAATAAAATAATTGGAAGCAATCAAGATTGAATGTGGGCCAGTGACATGCTAATATTATTCTGTAATAGCAGGTTTCACAAGGGAAATCAATCGGTTGTGTTAACAGCTAACTCACGGAAAGTTTGGGGATTTTAAATTGAAAATAGGAATGACAAAAAAAGTAGTAACTTCATTATTGTTGAGTACCGCTTTATTACCAATGTTGAGCGGTAAAGCTGATACGGCAACAGCAGATCGTAAACCAGCAGCTGCGACTAAGGGGAGTAGTACGGCCTCTGCTGCTAGTCAGGTCACGCTGAGTGCAGGCAGTCAGACGGCTACCAGTGCCACTGATCAAGCGACTGCCAGTAATACCGATTCAGCGGATAATCAAACTAATGCTACTAGTGTTACGAGCCGCGTGACAGTGCGGGCAGCTAGCGCAGCAACGAGTCAGGAATCTAAAACTGACAGTACAGCACTGCAAAGTCAGGTATCTGCCAGTGAAGCCACTAATGATGATACCGCGGCCAGTGCTACGGCGGCTACGACGACTAGTGCGGTCGAACAACTTGATAAGACGGCTAAGACTGGTGAAGTTGCGAGTCAGAGTGCTAGTGCCGAGCCAGCTAAGGCCAGTGAGGCGACAAGTCAAGCCAAGCAAGCTGCCACTACGGACAAGCCTGCTTCAGCAGTCGCTAGTGATGCCGCTAAGTCGACTGCGCAGTCATCAGCATCAGCGCAAGATACTAAGCGGGCCGTTGCTGCTAAGGTGTCGCCACAGATTGAGACGACAGTGGCAGCTGATGCGGTTCGTTCATCGGTGATGACGACGCGTTCGACCAAGGCGGCCACCAGTCAAGAAGTTTTCTTGGATCAAATCAAAGCTGGCGCAATCTCTGGTTGGAACAAATATCAAGTTTTACCATCAGTGACAGCCGCACAGGCGATTCTGGAAAGTGGTTGGGGTAAATCACAATTAGCAACTCAAGCTAATAATTTGTTTGGTATTAAGGGCAGTTACCAAGGACAGTCGATCTATTTCCCAACCCAGGAATGGAATGGCTCACAATACATTACGATTCAAGACGCTTTTCGGAAGTACCCGAATTGGTCAGCGAGTGTCGAAGATCATGGCGCCTTTTTGGTCGTCAATCCACGTTACAGCAATTTAATTGGGGTCACCGATTATCGGCGTGTTGCTAGTCTCTTGCAACAAGATGGTTATGCAACGGCCCCAACGTACGCGAGTTCACTGATTAGCATCATTGAATATAACAAGTTGCATGAGTGGGATCAAGAAGCAATCAGTGGCCAGCCTAGTGGCGGTAATAATAACAATCAGGTTCAACCTGATCAAAACGTTACGGCAACGAGTGGCACACATAAATTTACTAAGACCACAACGATTCACAATGCGCCAGACGCAGCCAGTGCTGTAGTTGGGACTTACAATGCTGGTGAAACCGTGAACTACAATGGTAAGTTGACGGTCGGCAATGCAACTTGGTTACGTTATCAGTCTTACTCTGGGGTATCACGTTACGTGATGATCAGCCAGACAACCACTAATAATGACAATAATCAAGCAACGGTTACACCTGCTAGTGGTGCCTATAAATTTACAGCGAAGACTAATATTCGCTCAGCAGCTAGCAAAACAGCACAAATTGTTGGTGCGTATAATGCAGGTGACACGGTCTATTATAATGGTAAGGTCACAACTGGTGGGGTGACCTGGTTGCGTTACTTGTCCTATTCTGGCGCGCAACATTACGTTGCTACGAGTGGTGATGAGGTTAACGCTGCAGCGAAACCAGACGTGGTTGCCACTAGTGGTTCATACCGGTTTACTAAAACAACGGCGATTAAAAGTTCACCAGCAACCAGTGCTACGACGGTCGGCACGTATAATGCGGGTGACACGGTCTATTATAATGGTAAAGTGACGACTAATGGTCAAACTTGGTTACGTTACATGTCCTATTCGGGTGCTCAACATTATGTTCAAATTAGTAGCGAGAGTACCGCGACTAATGTCAACAAGCCCCAAGTAACACCACAGAGCGGTAGCTACCGGTTTACCCAGACAACGGCGATTAAAAACACACCAGCGGGCAGTGCCCCAAGTGTTGGCACCTATCATGCTGGTGATACAGTTTATTACAATGCTAAGGTAACGGCTAATGGCCAGACCTGGTTGCGGTATCTTTCTTATTCAGGTGCACAACACTATGTCGCTATTAGTGGGAACGCGTCAACCGGGAACACGACATCTAAACCGGTCACGAATAGTCAGGGCGCCTTTCGTTTCGTAACGACGACTAATATTCGTACTGCACCAAGCACGAAATCGAGCGTAGTTGGCGCATATAATGCGGGTGAGACGGTTTATTATAATGGAACTGTTCAGGCTGAAGGTTACACCTGGTTACGCTATCTCAGTCGTTCAGGTGCCACCCATTATGTTGCCATGCTCAAGGGATAAGCATATTAGTTGTTCCGAGTTTTAAATGGCTTTATACTGACAATAGTTAAATGGATAGCGATTACGACCGCTATTAATTTTGCGGCAACCTGGTCGGCTTCGGCTGATCAGGTTGTTTTTTATTCGCGTTTGCAATCGCTTACATTATATGCTATATTGGATTTATCGGAAGAGTCACAGGTCAGTATCAATCGTTACCCAATTGTTGTAACAAACCCGTCAAGTGATAGCTAGTGCAGTATAGCAGCGTTTCCGCTAATTTCGGATAACTGACTGGCCCAACCTCCATCTATTGATGGCACGGTTATGTCCACGGAGAACGGATTGCCGCCAATCAAACGTTCACGGATGTGGATAGTGAATCAGTCATCTTGTGGTGTGAAGAATGCCACGCCAAACTTTTTGTATGATTCTTCCAAAAAATGGGCTCACATTGTGGGTCCTTTTTTCATCTTGCTGTATGATTAAAGTAACCTAAAGCTGAAGGAGATTTTAAAACATGTATTATGTCGCAATGAAAGATCATGAGATTGGCCGTAACTTGGCAACCGAACAATATTTAATGAATAACGTGGATTTCGATGAACCATTAGTTTTGTTCTACTATGAAGAACCGTGCATCATTGTTGGTCGTAACCAGAACACCCTTGAAGAGATTAATGCAGACTACGTGCGGGAACACCATATTACTGTCACTCGACGGCTTTCTGGTGGTGGGGCGGTGTATCAAGATCTTGGCAATCTCTGCTTCAGCTTCGTAGTGGATAGTGATAGTCAAGAGTTTGGTGATTTTAAGACCTTTACAAAACCAATTATTGATGCTTTACACGATATGGGTGCCACCACAGCAACGGTCAGTGGTCGTAATGATTTGTTAGTTGACGGCAAGAAGTTTTCCGGCAATGCGATGTATTCACGCAATGGCAAGACGTTCTCCCATGGGACGTTAATGCTGAACGTTGACTTGAACGTTGTGCCCCAAGCACTGACGGTACCAACTGATAAGATTGCTTCTAAGGGGATCAAATCAGTTCGAAGCCGGGTGACGAACTTGCGACCATACTTAGCACCGGAATACCAGAATATCACGGTACCTGAATTCCAAGACGCATTACTGAAAGAGTTATTTCATGTGGATTCGTTAGATCAAATTGCAGACAAGGAGTACCATGTCACTCCTGAACAACAAAAAGCTATTGATAAAATTTACGAAGACTATTATGCTAATTGTGACTGGGTTTACGGCAAATCACCAGAATTCTCAGTTAAACGACGTCAACATTTTGATATGGGAACGATTGATGCCCGGATCTCAGTGGATGACGGCTTAATTAATAATATTAAATTTTATGGTGATTTCTTTGGTAGTGGTAATGTTCAGGATATTGAAGCAGCCCTCAAAGGCGTGCGGTATGACCATGAAGCCATCGCCAAGGCGCTAGCAGATATTGATTTGAACCAGTATTTCACTGGAATTGAACGACCAGCCATTATTGACTTAATTGCCCAGTAATAGGAGTGATTTGTTGAAACTGACCCGCTTAGTTGCATTTGCGTTTGTATCCTTTTTTTGTTACGGTATCGTCAACTGGATGATGTCGACCAGCCATTTTCACTTACAATCAAAAAGCATTTCGGTGGCTGAAATGTGGCAGGGATTGTTAATTGCCTTAGTGTTGTATTTTTTGGGCGTGCTAGCAGTGTATATTAACCGCATGCTGGGTTTCTATGTTCTAGGGCTCGTCGTGTTGATTTATAGTCTGGGACTAGTCAGCGCGTTGATGTCCGGGTATCAGAGTACGGCTGGTATGGAAATCAAGCTGTTGTTAGAGATTATGGGTGTGATTGGATTGGGAATCAATTTTTATACGCTAGTGTTATTGACTCGCTGGCGGCGTGCAAATTAATGAAATTGAATAAATAAATGAGGGATAGTGTTTTATGCAACGAAACGTACAAGATTTTATCGATGATGTTACGGCTGAAAAGATCACGCAGGCAAGTTTAACGGGCGCCTATGCGCAATTAGAAACTAAGATCAAGCCATGGCTAGCTAAATTATTGGCCGCGATTAAGGCCGACCAATTAGCCCAAGTGACTTTAACGGCCAAGCATGAGCCCGCAATTAGCTTTCGACTGGAAACGAGTGTCATTAACTTGCCACTGGCCAATTTAACTGAAATTGGAAAGGTCACGGCTGCTGATGATACGATGCCAATCAACGTCTATATGATTGCTGAGTCCGAAGCCTTACCATCTGGTTTGCGGATTGATGAATTGGGAACGGCCGATGATGTGTTGGCAGATCAAGCTAATGCTGAAAAATTATTAACGGATTGGCTAACGGCGCAGACTGATCGGTTAGATCAAATTACTGCGGCGGAAGCTTAAACGTAACCTTTACGAGTTAATTACTGAATCTTTACATGACTATGGTAAGGTAAGAATTGATATTGGAGCCAAGCCAAAATC
>OMJG01001558.1_pt1 | contig 12974 bp, 13 predicted proteins | sample 1646431 | NCBI WGS metagenome assembly OMJG01 (sample SAMN03771674, study PRJEB25209) | food metagenome | isolation source: Cotija cheese | place: Mexico:Jalisco,Michoacan | collected 2011-12-12 | reverse complement strand
ATCTTAGAATTTCACTGAGCTTTTTCAGGTTATTAATTAATTCAACTGATTGACTGTTAACTTATCTGGCACATGGTAAACAATCGCCTCGGTGGACGTTAACATGTCATCCGTCAATTGAAGCTTAGACATCTCTCCTTGATGATAGGATTGAAAATAATAACTGCGACTCTCAGCTACTGTAGCTGCCCGATAAACTGAAAATGTCTGTTGGTGGGTTAAGTTTTGTGGTACAGTCACGCTGTCTAACAAATGCCAACTAGTGATAATCGCCTCGTCTTCATCAGCGGGTTGGTCAGCACGTTCTTTTAAATAAGCGGCTCTTAAAAAGCGCGCACCAGGTGAATAAGATCCCGGTGGTGTTGCCTTACCTGAAAGATTACCAGTCGTTACTTTCGGTGAATTGACGGGGATTGTACCAGCTTTGAATTCTGGCATAAAATCAACATATTTTTCCAATTGCTGAACTTGGCGTTCAAAATAAGGACTGTTAGTCACTATTCCCAATGGATTAGGGATAATTTTCATCGGCCATTCTGTTGGCTCGATAACCACAACTGCTCCAGTCGGATCAGTGACTGCATAGTGTAGTTCAGGATTCCCATACTTAATAACGCTATTTTTTTCAGACATCAATTGTATGTCGGCGATATGATCAGTAATATCAGCAATTGATTTAAAATTTCCTAAAAGCCAAAACACAAATTCAAAAGGTGCAATTTGTACTTTCGAATCATCAATTTCATCCACAAAATGTGCCCCATTCCCAAAGGTCAATTTTTGTGCACACAACCCATACTCATTAACGCCGTCAGCAACATCCGTACGTTTATTACTTAATTCTCCTCCGCCGATAAACGCATATTTATTTTGCATCAAATGACGATTAAATGATGAATGCCACTGATATTTTCTTGGTACAAACATTGGTGAATTTTCTAAACGTGGCCAATCCATTGTTCGTGACAAAACATGCACGCCATCACGCGCAATTTGAAAAATACTTGTACACATCCACGACACCTCCTATGTCATTTCATATTAAAAAGCGCCATAACACCTATCATCTGTAATGATTACCAACGAATTTGTGTTATGTCGCTTTTATTTGCTACTTTATCTAATTTTCTAATGCTTGCGCGGCCGTAATAATAGCGACTTTATAAACGTCTTCTTCATTGGCGCCACGTGACAAATCTGAAACTGGTTTAGCTAACCCTTGTAAAATTGGGCCAACTGCTTCAAATCCACCTAATCGTTGGGCAATTTTATAACCAATATTACCAGATTGTAAATCAGGGAACACAAAGACATTTGCTTGACCAGCAATCTCTGACTTAGGGGCCTTTGACTGAGCAACTTCTGGTACAAATGCTGCATCAAATTGTAACTCACCATCAACCGCTAATGACGAATCCAATTCCTTAGCAATTGTAGTCGCCTTGGTAACCTTATCTACTTGTGGTGCCTTAGCTGATCCCTTTGTTGAGAAACTCAACATAGCAACTTTTGGATCAATCCCAAAGACTTTGGCTGTCTTGGCTGACTGAATTGCAATCTCAGCCATTGTTTGCGCATCAATATCAATATTGATAGCTGCATCAGCAAAAATATAACGTTCATCGTTTCGTTGCATCACGAACGAACCAGAAATACGCGATGAACCTGGAGCAGTCTTTATAATTTGTAATGCTGGACGCACAGTATCACCAGTAGGATGTGTTGCACCAGAGACCATACCATCAGCTAAGTTCATGTAAACCAGCATCGTCCCAAAATAATTTACGTCAGCAACCCACTTTTTAGCAGTTGCAGTGTCTGTCTTACCGTGACGACGTTCAATCAGTTCATGAATCATCTTCTTCAACTTATCATCAGGGTAACTAGCTGGATCAATAACTGTTAAGTTCGATAAATCAAATTGATGTTTTTCAGCAGTTGCATCAATTAATGACCGCTTTCCCAATAAGATTGGTTTAACCAATCCGTCAGCAGCTAATCGTACTGCCGCACCTTGAACACGAGCATCTTCCCCCTCAGGAAATACAAGTGTCTTATTTTGTCCCTTAATTTTATTTGCTAATTGCTCAAACAACTCCATGATCAACAAACCCCCGTCTCTTTTCTAAATTATTATTGTATTACACAATTTATTATACCATACAGGCTTTTCACCCATTGATATATAGCCATTTCTAAGTGTTGCATGTAAGCAACAAAGTTTTTTCTCTATGCCCACTTGATTGGTAAACGATTATTTTTTTGCAAAAAATTATTTGTTTGACTAAATGGTTTAGAACCAAAGAAACCACGATACGCAGATAATGGACTTGGATGAGGCGCTTGTAGCACTAAGTTTTTTTCACCTTGAATCAATGACTTTTTATTTTGGGCCTGTTTTCCCCACAAAATAAAGACCGTAGCTTGATCACGTTGCGCCACTAATTTAATAATCTCATCAGTCAGTGGTTCCCATACTTCACCAGCATGGCCACCAGCATGATGGGCCGGAACTGTCAAAACCGTGTTTAATAATAAAACGCCTTGCTTTGCCCATCGCCGTAGATCACCATCTTTTGGTGCATCAACATTTAAATCATCAACCAACTCTTTGTATATATTAATTAAAGACTTAGGCAATGCCATCGTTGCTGGCACAGAAAAGCTCAAACCTTGCGCTTGATTGGGATTTGGATAAGGATCCTGACCTAGAATAACAACTTTCACCTTGTCTAAGGGGGTTTCTTTTAACGCAGCAAATACATTTTGTCGTTCTGGATAAACCGTATCGATTAAATAGACAGTATCTAGAAATTCTTGGATGCGACCAATATAGTTCGGCTGTAACACTGGTTGCAATGCTTCTGCCCAGTCCTTTGGTAATAATTCTGGCATATTAACTCCTATTCTTAATTAATAAATTCATAACTACCCCCCCTATTATACTGACAAAAATCAGTTCAAACAGGGATATGTTAAAATAAAAGTTGAAGGGGACATCAATTCCCCCCAAAAAAATGAAACCATATTATACATCAGCTTAAAAGTTTTTATCGTACTATCTTCATGGTATAACGAGGTATTGATATGCATGATTTACTAATGTCGAAAATCCGCGAACAGTTTGACGGTATAACGACTGTCACAACCTATACGCATGAAATAAAATATATTATTTCGGGACAAATTGGTCAACGTCATGACAAGCTCACTATCTATGACCAATCTTACGAACCGCTTGCTGAAATCACCCAAGTTTCGAGTGGTATCTTACCTCGTTTTATTTTAATGAATCAACAACAAACGGTCGGATCAATAGGATTATCTCTAAAATTACATGAATTATTATTTGTAAACAATTTAAACTGGCTGGTACTTGGTAGCCTTGAAAAACGCCGTTTTCAAATAAAAACGGTCAGACAGCAGCTAGCAACCGCTAATCCAATCAGGGACCAACGTCTGTCTATCCATATTGCTCAAATCAACCAAGAACCACTTCTATTATTAATTATTGCTTTTTTAGACCGCTGGCAATTTATTGCCCATGGTCACCCACTGGCTTGGCCAAGTATTTTTAATGCCCCCGCCCCAACATTAACGCCATTTATCAATTCTAATTCACTAAAATATTTACCTAAAGAGTAACCAATTACCCATAAGGCATGCCTATAACCAAAAAAGGGACACCAATCAACCAGGCTAATGGTTGATTGGTGTCCCTTAAACATTATCAAAAAGTTTATACATTCAAAACTTTATCTAGGAAATCACGTGTACGTGAATCCTGTGGGTTATTAAAAATTTCTGTTGGTATACCTGACTCACGAATATAGCCATCAGCAAAAAAGACAACCCGATCAGCTACTTGTTTCGCAAATCCCATTTCATGGGTCACTACAATCATTGTCATGCCTTCTTTAGCTAAATCTTTCATAACTGATAAGACATCACCAACCATCTCCGGGTCCAATGCTGATGTAGGCTCATCAAACAACATAATTTCTGGATTCATCGCTAAAGCTCGAGCAATGGCAACACGTTGTTTTTGACCACCAGACAAGGTATCTGGTTTAACATCAGCTTTCTCAGCCAAGCCTACCCGCTCTAAAAGTTGCTTAGCATGATCTGTCGCTTCACTTTTAGTCATTTTTCCCAACTGGACTGGTGCTAAAATCATATTTTCCATCACGGTTAGATGTGGGAAAAGATTAAAATGTTGGAAAACCATCCCCACTTTTTCACGGATTTTGTCAATATTTACCTTTGGTTGACTAACATTTTGCCCATCAATAGTAATCTCACCACTATTAATGTCCTCAAGCTTATTCAACGAACGTAAAAATGTAGATTTACCAGAACCAGAAGGGCCAATCATTACGACAACTTCCCCTTCTTCAACAGACAAGCTCAATCCTTTTAGCACTTCATTTTTACCAAAACTCTTATGAACATCGCGTGCTTCAATAACTGTTGCCATTATTTGATCCTCTTTTCTACCCAATTTGATAACCAAGTTAATAGTGTAATAACAATAAGATATAATACTGCAATCATTAACCAAACTCTAAATCCTTGCAAATTACGAGCAATAATCAAAGTACCTGTTTGCGTTAATTCAATAATACCAATTGCTGACAGGATTGACGTATCTTTTAACGTAATAATAAATTGATTAATGAAACTTGGAATTATCAAGCGAACACCTTGTGGCATGACGACTTTCCGCATTGCTTTACCATAAGGTAATCCAAGTGACCGAGCTGCTTCAAGTTGTCCTGGCGCAACTGATTTAAATCCACCACTTACAAACGCACCAATATAGGCTCCTTCATTTAAGATCAATGTAATAACTCCTGCTGTAAATGCTGGAATTTTTTGACCAGTCAAATTAGGAATTCCAATATAGATAAAGAAAGCTAACACAAGCATTGGTAGGCCACGGAAAATATAAATAATCGTCGTTGATAGACCACGTGCTAACTTGCTTGGCATAACGCCCAAAATTCCTAAGAAGATACCCCAAATAGCGGCCAGAATAATACCAACCATTGTTAACTCAAGCGTCTTAACTAAACCATTTAATAAAGCACTCTGATTCTCTTTGACCAAATCCCAAATTGTCGTCTTATCTGCCGTTTGATCAGCTGCATTTTTCTTGTAGTTATAACCACCATCTCCGAGGTACCGCTTAACGATTTTGTCATAAGTACCATCTTTAACAATTTTGTCATAACCTGCGTTAAACTTCTTTAATAACTCTGCATTGGCAGCTTTTTTAACGCCGAATCCATACCAGTTTCCTTTAGCTGGTTTCGTAACAATTTTTAGATTTGTACCTTGCTTGATCGCATATGCCATAACCGGTTGATCTTCGAAAGCAGCAACCGTATTGCCGATTGCCACATCATTATACATAGTATTTGAGTCATTGAAGAAAGTTACTTTAAACCCATACTTCTTTGATATTTCACGAGCATAATCTGCCCCAGCACTACCCGTTTTAGCAGCAACTGTTTTTCCTTTTAGATCAGACAAACCTTTGATATCTGATTTAGGTGACACAGCCATCACAATACCACTCTTATAGTATGGTGTTCCAAAATCAAAAGTACTTTTACGCTCATCTGTAATTGACATACCAGCAACGATACCATCCACTTGTCCAGCCTGCACTGCCTGCACACCAGCATTAAAACTCATTGGCTTTAACGTATAGGTAAAGTTCTCACGTTTTGAAATTTCTTTCAACATGTCCATATCAATTCCACGATATTTACCACCATCCGTTTGAAACTCAAACGGTGGAAATGTTGTATCAGTTGTAATGGTATAATTTGGCGTTGCTGCGTGGGCAGCGGGTACACTAACGGTAATACCGACTGCTAGTCCCACCAATGCCATTAAACTAATTAACCACTTGCGCATTGTCTATTTCCTCCAAGACTATTATTTTCACATTCATACCAACATATTCTACGCTCTTCAATTCATAAAGGGTTATTTAATGTCAGTTTTCCTGACATATAGCGTATTTTATGATACAACAAAAAAACTGATTTAATTAGTTTTGCCCATTGGCACCCAAATTAAACCAGTTTTTAGGAATTATTAATAACGTCTCTTTAGTGTTCGATGTAATTCACGATCTTGATCGCGCTTTTTGATTGTTTCACGTTTATCGTAGTTTCGCTTACCCGTTGCAACACCAATCAAAACTTTTGCAAACCCACGTTTTAGATAAACTTTTAAGGGTACAATTGTTTTTCCTTGTTGCGCAACAGCTACTTGTAAACTTTTAATTTCTTTTTTATGTAATAACAATCGCCGACTACGTAGTGGATCGTGATTGAATCGATTACCTTGTTCAAACGGGCTAATATGCACGTTATCTAACCAAGCTTGTCCATCACGAATTTGTATAAAGCCGTCCCCTATCGTAATCTTGCTAGCACGAACTGATTTGATCTCCGTACCGGTCAGTTCCAAACCAGCTTCATAGGTTTCAGCAATCGCATAATTATATCGCGCCTTATTATTAGTTGCCAACGCACCATCTGTGCGCCGCTTTTTCTTAGCCATGACAACCCCCTAATTCTAATTACTTATGACGTCCTTTACGATTAGCTCCTTGATGTTTTGAATCCGGCTTACGCTTATTTTGATAAGCGCCAAATGCCTTACCATCATTATGGGTCTTATTACCCTTTGATGAATGATTGCGTTTATTATTTTGTCGACGTCCACCACGATTTTTACCAAAGGCTCCTCGATGTTCATCAGGTACTTTAATATCTGTGACTGGTGCTTCATCTGGATCAACTAGCACGAAGTCGATCGATGCTTGTTCTTTATCAACACGAACAACACGCACCTTAACTGGTTGACCAATCTGGTAAATGTGGTGCAAGCGACGACCAATTAATGCCATATGAGCTTCATCATAGACATACTGGTCATCCGTAAAGTTAGACACATGAATCAAGCCTTCAACCGTGTTTTCCAACGAAACAAACATACCAAACTTCAAAACACCATTCACAACGCCATCGAACTCTTGGCCGACCTTATCCATCATGAATTCAGCCTTCTTCATTGCATCAGTATCACGTTCAGTATCAACCGCACGGCGTTCCTTAACTGATGTATCCTCACCAATTTGAGCTAATTTATCGGCATACTTAGCCTGCGCCTCTTCACCCAAACCATTTTTCTCGTACCATTTAATCAAACGATGAACCGTTAAATCAGGATAACGTCGAATTGGTGAAGTAAAGTGCGTATAATATTCTGCACCAATACCAAAGTGACCCAATGAATCATTTGAATACTTTGCTTGTTTCATTGTCCGCAACATCATTGTCGAAACCATCTGTTCTTCAGGACGATCCACAAAGAAATTATGAATAGCTTGCAAATCAGTTGACTTGACGTTTTCAGGATCCAATTTAACTGGTGCACCTAAGGCTTTAACAAAATCAACAAAGCTCTGCACACGATCAGCATCTGGTGCTTCGTGTATACGATACAAGAATGGCACCTTAGCTAGGTCGAAATGCATGGCAACAGTTTCATTAGCTGCTAGCATAAATGATTCAATAATTCGCTCTGATAAACCACGTTCACGTAATTCAATATCCGTCGGTTTACCCTCTTCATCAACAATAATCTTTGCCTCAGGCGCATCGAACTCGATAGCACCTCTAGCAGTACGTTTAGCCGACAAAATATCGTGCAACTCAGCCATCTCTTCAAACATTGGCACTAGTTCCGCATACTCAGAACGAGTCTCTTCATCACCATCCAAGATTGCGTTAACTGCTTTATAAGTCATCCGCGCATGTGATCGCATCACTGATGTGTGCAGACGGTGACTAACTAAGTTACCTTTTGGTGTAAACTCCATTTCAGCTGACATAGCTAGTCGATCAACACCTGGATTTAATGAAGCAATCCCATTTGAAATTTTACGAGGCAACATTGGAATCACACGATCTGTTAGATAAACAGACGTGCCTCGATTATAAGCCTCTTCGTCTAATGGTGTGCCTTCAACCGCATAATGTGAGACATCAGCAATGTGGACACCCAAATGGAAATTACCATTTGGCAGCTTCCATACAACGACTGCATCATCCAAATCCTTTGACTCAATAGAATCAATGGTTACTAATGGTTGGTCAGTAATATCTTCACGACCCTCACGTTCACTATCTAATACCTCATCAGGAATGGCCTCGGCTTGTTTCATCGCATCTTTAGGGAATACGTGTGGCACATCATGATTATAAACAATCTCCAAGATATCAACACCTGGATCATCCTTATAACCAATTTTCTCTGTGATTACACCTGTAAAGTGCTTAGGCATTTCCGCAGAAGGATACGTTGCGATTGAAGCCATAACCACTTCACCGTCTGTCGCAACCAAGCCCCCTTCTTTAACCAAAAGCTCAAAGGAAGAGAACTTCTTATCAGTCAAACGAATACTACCGACATAGCCTTTGTAGGCACTGCCTAAGGAGAACTCACCAACAACATGTTCGCGACCACGTGTAATAATTTCTTCGATCTTACCTTCAGGACCACGCTTATCGTCGCCCTTATTAAGCAACTTGACACGTACTTCATCGCCTTGCGTTGCAAAAGCCGTATTATCTGGGTTAACAAACACATCCGGTGCTTTTTCATCATAGTGAACAAAGCCGAACCCTTTGTCATTGGCCTTAAATGTACCAATGACTCCTTCATGATCTGCATTATATTGAAATGCACCTGCATCATTAACTTTAACTTTGCCAGCACGTTCCAAAGCTGCTAAAGCTTGTACAACTGATTTGAAAGCATTCGCATCATTTAATCGCAACCCATCTGTTAACGTTTGTGCTGGATACGCTTGGGTCGGATTTCCTTTCAAAAAGCCAAATAATTGGTCTTGTAAATTTTGTAAATCCATTAATTTCTCGCTATTCTTAAAATGAAAGACCTCTCGTACAATATGTCACGAGAGGTCTTGCGCACTGGTAAATTTTTAATGTGAAGAAAGGTAAACAAGCGCCAATCCCAAAATAAACCAGATTGCTGCAAGGACTGCTGTAATTCGTTGCATCACGGCAACAAATCCCCGGGCCTTTTGGGTTGCAAACAAGTCACCACCACCGCCACCTGACAATGCTGACAAAGCATCCTGTTGCTTAGATGGTTGCATCATAACTGCAATAATAATCAGTGCACCCACTACAATCATTGCCGTTAATAGTGTGTCGTACATCTCGGTGCCTCCTCTTTCTTCTATCTTTAATCATATATACTTTTATAGCATAACATAGGTAATAAATTGTCTCAATAAAAAAAGGTAAGACAGAACATATTTCGCTCGGTCTTACCTTTAGTTATTATAAATAATTAATTACTTTGCTTCGTAGTTAACAATGCCATCACGTGCAGACTTGTCAATGTTGTAGAAGCTGTTGATACCCTTGTATTCAGCAACCTTGTCACCCAACAAATCTTCAATACGCATCAATTGGTTGTACTTAGCAATACGGTCAGTACGTGACATTGAACCAGTCTTGATTTGACCAGCATTAGTTGCCACAACCAAATCAGCAATCGTTGTATCTTCAGTCTCACCTGAACGGTGTGAAACGATAGCTGTGTAACCAGCTTCTTTGGCCATCTCGATAGCTTCAACAGTTTCTGTCAAAGTACCGATTTGGTTAACCTTGATCAAGATCGCATTAGCAGCTCCCTTAGCGATACCCTTTGACAAGTAGTCAGTGTTTGTAACAAAGAAGTCATCACCAACAATTTGTACCTTGTTACCAAGACGCTCAGTCAACTTTGACCAGTTATCCCATTGTTCTTCATCGTTCAAATCTTCAGCTTCTGCCAAAGGATCCTCAACAGATACAACTGGGTACTTTTCGATCAAGTTTTCTAGGTAGTCAATAAACTCATCGGTCGTGTATTCCTTCTTATCAGGCTCACCAGCTAATGTGTAAATCTTCTTTTCGTGATCATAGAATTCTGAAGAGGCAACGTCAAAGGCGATTGCCACATCCTTACCTGGCTTGTAGCCAGCACGTTCGATCGCGTTCAACAAGTATTGGAAAGGCTCCTCATTTGAAGTAAAGTTAGGGGCAAAACCACCTTCATCACCAACAGCAGTTGAGTGACCAGATTCTTTTAGCAAAGCTTGTAATGCATGGAACGTTTCTGAACCCATACGAACAGCTTCAGCAATTGACTTTGCACCAACTGGCATAATCATGAATTCTTGGAAATCAACTGAGTTATCGGCGTGAGCACCACCATTAACAACGTTCATCATTGGTGTTGGCAAAACCTTTGAGTTAAATCCACCAAGGTAGTTGTACAATGGTGTACCTAGTTCATCAGCTGCAGCACGAGCAGCAGCAATTGAAACACCCAAGATAGCATTGGCACCCAACTTACCCTTGTTTGGCGTACCATCCAAATCGATCATTGTGTGATCCAACAAAACTTGATCGGTAACATCCATACCAACCAACTTGTCCTTGATTACCTTGTTAACATTCTCAACGGCCTTCAAAGTTCCCTTACCTAGGAAACGGCCCTTGTCACCATCTCGTAATTCGACAGCTTCGTTAACACCAGTTGAAGCACCAGATGGCACGATACCACGACCAAAGCCACCTAATTCAGTGTAAACTTCAACTTCAACAGTAGGGTTACCACGTGAGTCTAAAACTTCGCGTGCATAAATATCAGTAATTGCAGACATGTTGTCTTCTCCTTACTTATTCTTGAAAGTATAGTTATATATGGGAATATCCCTCGGGATTTATTGTAACATAATTCACAGTATATGCTAACAACGACGTTCGTAAGTTAAATAAGGGACATAAAAAATTCACATTATCATCATAATTAGCAAAACATTGACTAATTATTATTAATAATTTTTATCATCTTAGTCATTGATTTGCAAGTTATTTGTTGTCATTTTGTTATATAATTGACTGTCATGTAATTGTTAAGCACGTTAAACTGTATTTATCATTGCATTATTGTTTTTCGGGGGGATTTATGAAACGAGCAATTTTTACTATTTCATTACTATTAGGGTTATTATTTGCCATCCCAGTTTGCTTTCTTAGTACGTCACAGGCGTTTTCTGGCTGGCTAATAAACCCTAAGGAACAAGCAAGCCATTTACAATCCCAAAAGCAATCACAAGCTGAATCTAAATCTAATTTAAAAAAATTTAGCTCGCGACTAGCAGCGAGTGGCGTGTCTGTTGTTTCTAGCAACTCTGAGGAAGCTGGCGATCCTAATCGAGCTGTGATGACTTCTATAAATCCACAAGATTCTAACTCATCTCGGCCAACCTCTGACCAAGAAACGTCTGCCCGAGCAACGACCACTAAGCGAAATAATACCACTGATCAAACGACAACATCCACCCCTAGCTCACAATCGAGTTCAACTATGACTAGCCAACCTAGTTCAAGTGAATCAAACCTACCGAGCGAGTCAAGTGACCCGGACTCATCAAGCTTGCCAAACAGCTCTAGCTCTGTTATTACTAGCTCATCTTCTAGTGAAAGTTCTTCTAATGAAGATTCATCTACCGAGAATTCATCTAGTGACATACCAAGCTCATCTAGCGACCCAATTAATAGTGAAACATCTAACGTACCAAGTAGTTCTTCAGATGAAAACCCTAGTTCTTCGAATGAATCAGAATCAAATACTAATGATTCTGATTCCTCAACTACTAACAACAATAACAGTTCAGAAGAACAGCATAATAACGACACAAATAGTCAGACAGCTGAAACTTCAGTCGTTCCACCAACACCTGATACGGCAATTTCTTCTGTCGATTAAAAATAAAAATACGAGTGAGATAAGCACAGATCGTGCCATTCTCACTCGTATTTTTATTTTATAAATTACGTTTTGCCTGCTCCGCTAAACTAATTAACTCAATAAATGTCGTTGCATCAAGTGCAGCATCCCCAACTAATACACCATCAATGTCAGGTTGCTTTAATAGTTCATAAGCATTGGCTGGTTTGACTGAACCACCATACAAAACACGCACATGATCAGCAACATCCTGATCAAACATATCGGCAACTGTCTGCCGAATCACACGTAAACTCTTTTGCGCTGCATCAGGTCCCATTGCTTGACCAGAACCAATTGCTGCTGTCGGTTCATACGCTAACATCAAGCGACCCATTTCTTCACGAGTCACTCCCTTTAAAGATTCAACTACTTGATTCACGATCCAGTGCGCATGGTCATTGAGTGACTCCAATTGCACAGCTTCATCAATTGCGATAATAGGTGATAACCCATTCCGTAATGCCGCCAACGTCTTTAGGTTAACCATCTCATCCGTTTCACGGAAATAATTACGGCGCTCAGAATGGCCAATAATCACGCGACTAATACCTAAATCAGCAAGTGCCGCTGGACTTGTCTCACCAGTATAAGCTCCCTTATCCTGCCAATACATGTTTTCGGCCCCAATTTCAATAGCTGTTCCTTTGGCAGCAGTTACCATTGCATTTAACAATACATCCTGTCCTGCTAGTACGGCATCCACATGTGGATAAACCGCCAATTTTGGTGAAATTTCAGCAATATAGCGCTTTACCTCACTTGGCAATTTATTCATTTTCCAATTTGCAATAACAATTGGTCGTCGTAACATTATCTTTTACCACCCCTCATCGTGCTTATTCTGATTATACCACGCTTTCTAATCCAAATATGCGTAATGAGACGTTCCGTATTTTTGATATTAATAGCAGTCTATCTAAACAAAGATTTTAACTTTTTATTCACATTTACTTCGAGGCATTAAGCCCCATCACAACGGCACCATACCCTGACATACTGATATTTTTTTCGTTAATTGTGACGTTTCCTACTTTTTCTAAAATCACACTATTTTTGTTCATGTCAATTTGGATGGC
>OMJG01001557.1_pt1 | contig 13003 bp, 8 predicted proteins | sample 1646431 | NCBI WGS metagenome assembly OMJG01 (sample SAMN03771674, study PRJEB25209) | food metagenome | isolation source: Cotija cheese | place: Mexico:Jalisco,Michoacan | collected 2011-12-12 | reverse complement strand
TTTCAGCTGAGGCAAGCGCTGCGCTCATCCGGACATCTTGACATGAGGCAAGACGTATTCTCAACAGGGGGACGACCCCCCTGCGCTCGCGCAGGCGCTCGCTGACCCCTCGTGGCGGTCCGCCCCGCTTGAGGTGGCTCGGCGTCGCGGGCCGGGCGCAGCGGGTGGGCACTGTGACCGGGCTCGGGGGCTCGCTGACCCCTCGAGCGGAGGTATGCGCTTGAGGTGGCTCGGCGTCGCGGGCCGGGCGCAGCGGGCCGGCACTTCGTCCGCGTCCGTCACACCCGTCCGGGTCGGTGGTGGGCCGTAGGCTTGGGGACGCCATGAGTGACGTCACACCAGATCTGTTCTCCTTCTTCGCCTCCGCCCCGCGAAAAGAGTCCCCGCGCAACGGCACGGGGACCGACAGCGCCCCCCGCGCCGGCGCCCCGGACCCTGCACGGCGTCCCGCCAGCGAGGAGGAGCTGCTGGCGGGCCTCAACGGACCCCAGCGCGAGGCCGTCCTGCACGCCGGATCGCCGGTGCTCGTGGTCGCCGGGGCCGGATCGGGCAAGACCCGGGTGCTCACCCGCCGGATCGCCCATCTCGTCCAGGTGCGAGGGGTCCATCCCGGCTCGATTCTGGCGATCACCTTCACCAACAAGGCTGCCGCGGAGATGAAGACCAGGGTGGTCGAACTGGTGGGGAACAGGGCCCGACCCATGTGGGTGTCGACCTTCCATTCCGCCGCCGTCCGCATGCTGCGCTCCGATATCGACCGGCTGGGGATGTCGCGCAATTTCTCGATCTACGACGACACCGACGCGAAGAGACTCATCACCCTTGTCACCCGCGACGCCAGTCTGGATCCGAAGAAATTCCAGCCCCGGGCCGTCATGAACTGGATCTCCAACCAGAAGAACGACCTCATCGATCCGGCGGCGGCCAAGGAGGCCGCCGAGAGCGGGAACGACCGCACCTTCGCCGAGCTCTACGGCGAGTACCAGAGGCGACTGCGGGCCGCCAACGCTCTGGACTTCGACGACCTCATCATGTCGGTGGTCACCCTCCTGAGAACCTGCCCGGACGTGCGGGAGCAGTACCGGCGGCGGTTCCGCCATGTGCTCGTCGACGAGTACCAGGACACCAACGCCGCCCAGTACGAGTTCATCCGGGCCCTGTGCGGGCGTGAGCCCGCCGCTGAGAGCACTGCCGGGCGTGAGCCCGCCGCTGGGACCACCGACGGGAGTGAGCCCACCGCCCCGGAGTCGGTGGTGAGCATCGATCCGCCCGAGCTCATGGTGGTGGGCGACTCCGACCAGTCGATCTACGCGTTCCGCGGCGCCACGATCCGCAACATTCTCAGTTTCGACACCGATTTCCCGGGCGCCAGAACCATCCTCCTGGAGCAGAATTATCGCTCCACCCAGACGATTCTCACGGCTGCCAACAGTCTCATCAAGGCCAATCCCGACCGGCCCGCGAAGAATCTGTGGACCGACGCCGGAGACGGCGAGAAGATCGTCGGTTATGTCGCCGACACCGAGCACGATGAGGCCGCCTGGGTGGCCCGGAGAATCGACTCCCTGGTGGATGCCGGCACCACCTCCTACGGCGACGTCGCGGTCTTCTACCGCACCAACGCGCAGTCCCGGCCCTTCGAGGACGTGTTCATCCGCACCGGTCTGCCGTACCGGGTGGTCGGCGGGGTCCGCTTCTACGAACGCCGCGAGGTGCGCGACGCAGTCGCCTATCTGAGGGCCATCGCCAATCCTGCCGACGACGTCTCGGTGCGCAGAATCCTCAACGTCCCCAAGCGTGGGATCGGGGCCCGGGCCGAGGCCTCGCTGGAGGTCTTCGCGACCACCCGGCGGATCCCCTTCTCCCAGGCCGTCGACCGGGTCGGGGAGGTCGATGGGATGGCCACCCGGTCGGCCAACCAGATCCGATCCTTCGGCGAGCTCATGGCCAGGCACCGCGCCATGGTGGAGGCCGGGGCCCGGGCCGATGAGATTCTGGACTCCATCCTCAAGAGCTCCGGCTACATCGCCGAACTGGAGAACTCCAAGGATCCCCAGGACGAGACGCGTCTGGAGAACCTCGTGGAGCTGGTGTCGGTGGCCCAGGAGTTCGTGGCACGCGCCCACACCATCGACCTGACAGGGGATGAGGAGGAGGACGCCGGGATAGTGGAGGGCGACGACTCGCTGCCCGCCTTCCTCGAGCAGATCGCTCTGGTCGCCGACTCCGACTCCATCCCCGAGGAGGGGGACGGCGTCGTCACGCTGATGACCCTGCACACCGCCAAGGGTCTGGAATTCGACACCGTCTTCGTCACCGGCTTCGAGGACGGCGTCTTCCCCCACGCCCGGTCTCTCGGCGACTCCACCGAACTGGCGGAGGAACGGCGTCTGGCCTATGTGGGCCTCACTCGCGCCCGCAAGCGCCTGCTGCTGTCGCGCGCAGTGGTGCGCACCATGTGGGGAAAACCCCAGTACAACCCGCCCAGCCGGTTCATCGATGAGATCCCGGCGCGCCTGGTCACCTGGGAGCGGCTGGCCGAGGCCTCCCCGGGCTGGGACTGGAAGTCCCAGGAGCGCAGCGGTTCGGCGAGGCAGAGCCTGTCCGACGACGGGCCCTCCTTCGGTCAGGGCTCCGGGCGGGCCTTCGGATCGGGCAGGGGCCCGAGCCATGCTCCGAAGAGTCCCGTGCTCTCACTGGCCCCCGGCGACAAGGTGCTGCACACCACTTTCGGGCTGGGCACCGTGCTGGCCACCCGCGGCTCCGGCCCGAACACCAACGTCGACGTCGACTTCGGATCGGTCGGCACCAAGCGCCTGGCCCTCAAATTCGCGCCCCTGGAGAAGCTCTGACCTGAGGAGCTCTGATCAGCCGGCGGACATGACGAGGCCCTCCGTGCCCGTGACGGGTTGGCGGAGGGCCTCAGCTCGTGGGGGTCAGGGCTTGAGCCCGATGGACCTCAGGAAGACCAGCGGATCGGTGGTGCTGTAGACATCGCCGGGGGTGGTGCCCGACGGGTAGTACTCGAAGTGGAGGTGGCAGCCGAAGGCCCGGCCGGTCTCGCCGGAGTAGCCGATCAGCTGTCCGGGCTTGACCGTCTGGCCCACGGAGACGTTGATGCTGCTCATATGCGCGTACAGCACCGAACCGCCGTTGGCCAGGTGGATCACGACGTGATTGCCCGCCCATGAACCGCCGGTGGGCTGGCCGATGACGCCTGAGGAGACGGCGTGGAGAGGGGTGCCGCAGCCGGCGACGAAGTCCTCGCCGGTGTGCCAGCGCGCCCACGATCCGTATTCGCCCCAGTAGGAGCCCAGCGTGTAGGAGCCCTTGGCGATCGGCAGGGAGCCGGCCCCGGAGGTGGTCAGCGCGCTCAGGTCGCCGGTCTTGATGGGCTTGCCGGCCGCTGCCGCGGCCGCGGCCAGCTTGGCCTCGGCGGCCTTCTTCTCGGCGGCGATCTCCTTGGCGCGGGACTTGGCCTTGGCGACGTCGGCGTCCATCTCCTTCGCTCGTGCGGTCTCGGAGACGGAGTCGGCCTTGGCTCTGGCCTGGCTGTCTGTGGCGTCCATCGCGCTGTTGCGCTGATCGGCCATCGACTGGCTCATGGCCTTGTCGAGCTCGGAGCGGATGGTGCTGCGCGACACGTTGGAGCCGCGTCCGTCCAGGGCGGGCAGTGAGCCCTTCTCTGCGGCCGCCTTGGAGTTGGTCGTCCCGGCCTTGGTGCTGGCGTCCTGGGACTCGTCGGTCCTGGGCTCGCCCCGCGTGATGTCCGGATGGTTCTTATCGATCGCCAGGGAGTGGACGTTGGTGGCCGATGAGGAGGAGGCGCTGGTCAGCATCACGGCGCCCCCGGTCACCAGGCCCAGGGCTCCGACGACGGACGCGGCCACCGCGACCTTGAAGGGGGAACGGCGCCGGTGCTCGGCGAAGGGCTCCTCGGTGGCCGCCTCGTCGGTGAGGTGGGGATCGGCGGTCGAGTCGTCATCGTCGGCGACGATCGCGGTGCGGAGAAAGTCGAGAGGTGCGAACCGGCCTTGGCGGCGCCTGGTTGTGCGAGTGCTCACTGAACTCCTACATGTCGCAGGACTGCGTCCTGACAGGATCTGCGGTTCGATCGGAGAGCCGTCGACCGGGTCGGATCCAGCCCTCTCCATGAATGCTGAGAAAACCTTAGCATCTCTCAGGAAGCGATCCAATTCCGGGGGATGCCTCCGTCGATGCACCGTCGGCCAGTCGGCTGCGCGTGTCAAGACGAGTCTCAGGAAATCCTCACCGAAGCTCCGGACGATCGCTGAAGCGTCTCGGGGGTCACCGGGCACTGGTGGGGTTGGTAGCCTGACGGCGCTGGGCGACGTCCGGTCGAGTGACGCGTCCAGGGATCCGGATCCGATCCTTCGGAACGGCAACCTCGCAGAGCGGAGAGATTGTGGACCTGTACGAGTACCAAGCCCGCGACCTGTTCGAGAAGCACGGCGTCCCCGTGCTCCGCGGCATCGTCGCCCAGACCCCCCAGGAGGCGGCCGCAGCGGCGGCCGAGCTCGCCACCCCGGTCGTGGCCGTCAAGGCCCAGGTCAAGGTGGGCGGCCGCGGCAAAGCCGGCGGCGTCAAGATCGCCCGGTCGCCCCAGGAGGCGGCCGATCACGCCTCGGCGATTCTCGGGATGGACATCAAGGGCCACACGGTCGGCAAGGTGATGATCGCCGAGGGGGCCGAGATCGCCGAGGAGTACTACTTCTCAATCCTGCTCGACCGTGGGGAGCGGCGCTATCTGGCGATGTGCTCCCGCGAGGGCGGGATGGACATCGAGACCCTCGCCGCCGAGAGGCCCGAGGCCCTGGCCCGGGTGCCCGTTGACCCCATCGACGGCATCGACGAGGCGAAGGCCCATGAGATCCTCACCGAGGCGGGCTTCCCCGAGGCCGATCAGCCGGCCATCGTGCCGGTCCTCCTGCGGCTCTGGGACGTCTACACCGGTGAGGACGCCACCCTCGTCGAGGTCAACCCCATGGTGAGGACCGCGGACGGTTCGATCATCGCCCTGGACGGCAAGGTGACCCTGGACGGCAATGCCGCCTTCCGTCACCCCGAGCACTCCGACCTCATCGACCGCGCCACCACTGACCCGCTGGAGCTGCGGGCCGGCGAGCTGGGGCTCAACTACGTCAAGCTCGACGGCATCGTCGGCGTCATCGGCAACGGCGCCGGACTCGTGATGAGTACCCTCGACGTCGTCGCCTACGCCGGGGAGGAGTTCCCCGGATCGCCCAAGCCCGCGAACTTCCTCGACATCGGCGGCGGCGCCTCGGCCGAGATCATGGCCAACGGCCTGGACCTCATCATGTCCGACCCCCAGGTGAAGTCGGTCTTCGTCAATGTGTTCGGGGGCATCACCGCCTGCGATGCGGTGGCCAACGGCATCAAGTCCGCACTGGAGAGCCTCGGCGACCGGGCCACCAAGCCGCTGGTGGTGAGGCTGGACGGCAATGCCGTCGAACAGGGCCGCGCGATCCTCAACGACTTCAACCATCCGCTCGTGACCATGGCCGCCACCATGGACGAGGCCGCCAGCAAGGCCGCCGAGCTCGCTTCCAGGGAGGCCTGAACCAGTGTCCATCATTCTTGATCAGAACGCCCGGATCATCGTCCAGGGGATGACCGGCTCCGAGGGTATGAAGCACACCACCCGGATGCTGGCCTCCGGCTCGCAGATCGTCGGCGGCGTCAACCCGCGCAAGGCCGGGCAGTCGGTCGACTTCCCGGGCGGGGTCAGCGTGCCCGTCTTCGGTGGCGTCAAGGAGGCCATGGAGGCCACCGGAGCCGACACCACCGTCATCTTCGTGCCCGCCCGGTTCACGAAATCGGCGGTTCTGGAGGCCATCGAGGCCGAGATCCAGCTCGTCGTGTGCATCACCGAGGGCGTCCCCGCCAAGGACGAGACCGAATTCGTCACCGCCGCACGGCGCAGCGGGAAGACCCGCATCATCGGGCCCAACTGCCCCGGGATCATCAGCCCCGGGAAGTCGAACGCGGGGATCACCCCGGCCGACATCACCGGGCCCGGACGCGTCGGCCTGGTCTCCAAGTCCGGCACCCTCACCTATCAGCTCATGTACGAGGTGCGCGACCTGGGCATCTCGACGGCCCTGGGCATCGGCGGCGACCCGGTGGTCGGCACCACCCACATCGACGCCCTGCAGGCCTTCGAGGACGATCCGGAGACCGACGTCATCGTGATGATCGGCGAGATCGGCGGTGACGCCGAGGAGCGTGCCGCCGCCTACATCGCCGAGCACATCACCAAGCCGGTGATCGGCTACGTCGCCGGGTTCACCGCGCCGGAGGGCAAGACGATGGGGCACGCCGGTGCCATCGTCTCGGGATCCTCGGGTACCGCGGCGGCCAAGAAGGCGGCCCTCGAGGCCGCCGGCGTCCGCGTCGGCAAGACCCCCTCGGAGACCGCCCGGCTGGCTCACGAGGCGATCGAGGGACTCAGCCGCTGAGTTCTCCGCGTGGAAGGGGCCCCGCACCTCCGGGTGCGGGGCCCTTCCGCGTTGTGGCCCCGGTTCCCACCGGTCCCAATGTGGCGCGTAGCGGCGACCGGGCACAGAAACCGGGCCTCCCGGCCGCTGGGCGCCACATGGGGCCCGGGGCGCACCGGGGCGGGGAGCGGTTGGCCGTGGCGCACCGGGGCGGGGAGCAGTTGGCCGTGGCGCACCGGGGCGGGAAGGGCCGCCGAGGGCGGGGGCGGGGTGGGGTGGGGCGCGGGACTCAGCGGATCTGCGTGGCCCGCTGAGCGGCGCGCACCGTGAGCTGTGACCAGTCGTCGTCGGTGAACCGGTAGCTGGTCGAGACGTTGGCCAGCAGGTAGACCGCCTTGTCTCCGGCGGAGGCGACGGCCACCTGGTAGATGGCGCTCTGGCCCGAACCGGTGTCCTGGGTGACGATGAAGGAACGCCCCGAGATGGCGACGTTGCCCTCACCGATCCCGGTGAAGGTCTTCCCGTTGCTGATCTTCGCGGTCTTGAGGGACTTGGCGCACCCGGCGATGCTGTCGCCGATCTTCTTCGTGAAGGCGGCCGAACCCTTGGCGTCGGAGAAGCGGAAGCGCAGCTGGTCGACCCCGAAGCCCTGGGGGGCCGAGGAGTCCTGGTACAGCAGATAGGTGCGCTGCCTGCGCTCGCTGGGACCGGCCGCGGTGGCGAGAGTGAGCCCCTCGCACTGGGTGCCCTTGCTGGACACGTTGGCCTCGGCCGTCTGGCGCCACTCGCCCTGGTCCGGGGTGATCCGGGGGAAGTCGGAGGTCACCGGCCACCCGGCGTCACCGGCCACCGGCGGCACCGTGTTCTTGGCGCTCACCGAGGCCGGGCAGGTTCCGCCGACCAGGTCGCAGCTGCGCGACGCCGCCCCTGCCATCGCCTTCCCGGCGTTCTCGGCGGCGATCGGAGTGTCGTAGTTCGCGGCGTCGACCGCCTGGATCTCACGACCGAAACGGGCCAGCACGACCGTCCGGTACTGGGTCTTGGCACCCTGGTAGGCGATCGTCAGCGAGACCGACTCGTCGCCCAGACCCGTGAACGACGAGGCCGAGACGATGTGGGTGGGCACCGAGTCGCAAGAGGCCAGGGATGCCGCCTCCACCTTGTAGGCCGTCTTCGCGGTGGCCTCGTCGGCGTATCCGTCGACCCGGTGCAGAGCAGCGGTCGACGTCTTGGTCGTGGTGGAGAAGGTCCGCTGCCAGGTCGACACCGGATTCGGATGGCCGGTGTCGCGCACGATGCAGGAGACGCCGTCGGTGGCGTCCGAGGGTACCTGGGAGACGGTGTTGTCGACCCGCCACTGCGCATTCGCGTCGATGCTGGCGGCGTCCTTGACGTCCATCAGGGAGGTCTGCGGGATGGGGGTCACCGTGCTCCCGCCGGCCGACGAGGCGGTCGGACCGGCGACTGGAGTGCGCCCGCCCAACCTGGAGACCGCGACGAAGACGATCGCGCCGAGCAGAACGGCCACCACCGCCCACGTCCACCAGTGACGGAACGGGGACCGGTCGACGACCAGCTCGTCGCCGTCAGACCCGTTGCGCCGTGAGGCGGCCTCCTTCTCAGGGGCCGACTGCTCGGAACTCGCCCGTGTCGCGGCGGGCTCCTCGGAACGCCAGGAGCGCTGACGGCGGGACCGATGAGTCTGCGCCTCGCCCGCAGGACGGCGGAACGTGGCGTCGGGGTCGGACCCCTCAAGGGCCACGGCGGGGGAGGCCGCCGAGGACGAGGCGTCCTCGGTCGGGCTGTCGGGAGCCGGGTTCGCGGACCCTTGAGCGTCGGCCGGAGGAGGCGGCACAGGGGTGGTGGGGGTGACGGCGGAGCGGGCCGGGGTCCGGAAGGGCTTCTCCTCGAAGACCGGGCCCTCCTCGTCATCGGGGAGGAATCCGCGGCGAGGGGCCGATGAGCCCGAACCCGTGGGGGACTGCGCGTCATCGGCGCTCGAGATCGTCGGTGAACCGGAGGTCGCCGGTGAGCCGGACGAGGCCGAGGACGGCGTCCCGGCTGAGGTATCGTCGCCCTCGTCGCGGCGTCCCTGCGGGGCCTGCTCGCCCTGCCCCGAGGGCATCGCCCGCCGGGGTCGGTTCGTGGGTTCGTCGCTCACTCGGGTGCCTCCAGGATTTGTCTCTGTCGAACACGACTCTCGCGCGAGCTTACCCGGAGGGGGCCGGGTAAGGGCGCACAACAGGCCGTGGCGGCGGCCCCGGAACGAACCGTCGCGCGCCGACCGGTCGGGCGCTCCGACGATCGGTGGAGACCTCCGACCATCTGGAATGGTAGGAACTGTCATCGAAGGAAGGAAGTCGAGCCGTGCCCTCATCACACCGTTCCCGCGGCAGGGGAAGCGCCTCCGACTCCCTGGACGAACGAGTGGATCTCAGCGTGGCGTCCTCGGCCAGGCCCCGTGGCGGGGCCGTTCAGCCGCGCTGGCCGTGGCCCGTGGTGACAGTCCTGGGATGCCTGCTCGGCGTCGGCGGCGTATGGGTCGTGCTCACCGGGATCCTGGCCCCGGAATGGCTGGCCCTCAAGAACGGACGGTTCTCCGACCTCACCGGCGGTGCGACACGGCTCTGGCTTCTGGCCCACGGCGTCCCGATCACCGGTCTGGGGCTGCACCTCGGCCTCGCACCGCTGGGCCTCACCGTGATCATCGTGCTCGTGGGGGAGCAGACCTGCAGATTCGGGGCCCGGGTGATGTCGGCGGGACGCCGTGCGGCCGGCAGAGTACCCAGCTGGCGGGCGGCCGGCCAGGTGGCGGCCGTCCACGCCTCGACCCACCTGGTGCTCGTGATCCTGCTGTGCGGATCGGTGGGCGCCGCGCCATGGCCCGGCGGCCTGGTCGGGGGGCTGGCGGCAGGCGTCATCGCAGGACTGGTGGGAGCGGTCCGCGGAGCCCGGCTCGATCCGGCAGAACTGGTCCCGCCCGTGCTGCGCGGGATCCCGCTGGCGGCCGGGGCGGGGGTGGCCGTCGTGCTGGCCGGCGGAGCCATCGTCCTGGCCGTCGCTCTCCTCATGCACGGGGAACGCGTCATCGCACTCCATGAGGGACTGGCGCCGGGCCCGTGGGGCGGATTCGTCCTGTTCCTGGTGGAGCTGGCATGGCTTCCCGACCTCCTCATGTGGGCGGCGTCCTGGGCCCTGGGCTCCGGATTCGCCGTCGGGATCGGATCCTCGGTCAGCCCCTTCGGCGTCCACCTCGGCATGATCCCGTCCATCCCGGTGCTCGCCGCCCTGCCCGACCCCGGCACGCCGATGATCGTCGCACGCCTGTGGATGATCCTGCCCGTGATCGCCGGGGCCGTGGCCGGCGTGCTCGTCCTCAGGGATCGCGACGGCGCCGGAATCGGGGCGTCGGTGGGGTACGGGGCGGCCGCCGGCGCCGCGTCGGGTCTGCTGGTGGCCCTGGTCGGGGTGCTGTCAGGGGGTGCTGTCGGATCGGGGCGGCTCGCACAGACCGGTGCGCTGATGCCTCAGACCCTCGGCCTGGCCGTGGGGCTGCTGGGGATCGGAGGGGCCCTGAGCTCCCTGGTGGTCGCGCTGATCCGCCGACACCGGAACGCCTCAGGGACGCCACAGACTCCCGAGGGCGGCGAGGAGCGCCGGACGGGCGGATCGCACCGGGTGTCGCGCAAACGCAGCTGGGAGGACGAGGCCGGCGAGGAGACCAGACCGGTGCGGTGAACCCGCCCTGGGTCGCGCTGGGGCCGCGGGTGCATACTGGTGGCGCACACGTGCTCCGGGGTCGGTGAAAATCCGAACCGGCGGTGACAGTCCGCGAACCGTCTTCTCAGGGGAACAATCCCCGGCAGGGGCGGCCGAACCGGTGGAAATCCGGTACCGACGGTGAAAGTCCGGATGGGAGGCAGCACGGGGGCCCGCGCGGCGACGCGTCGGACCTACCAGGTGCGCGCCGATGGTGCGCACGGGTCCGGACGTCGGCGTCGGTCGTGCCGTCGCACGGCCGATCCTCCGCGTACCCATGGTCGGAGGCGACAACCCGATCAGGAAGGCTCAGGCGACCCCGGAGATCCGTGACGCAGCGGACCGAGAAGGGGTGCCGGATGGATCACGAGGACGCATCGAGCGATGCCCTGGGCGAACAGCGCGACTCTGAAGGGCGCGCGGAGCGTGAGTCGGTCAGGCGCGCGGAGCGCGACGCCATGGAGCGGGCCCTCGAACTGGCCGCGCTCGGACCGGTACCCGATCCGAACCCAAGAGTCGGGTGCGTCCTCATCGATGAGCGCGGCCGTGTCGTCGGCCAGGGCCACCATCACGGCGCCGGCACCCCGCACGCCGAGATCGAGGCACTGCGCAGTCTTGCCCGGCCGGCCTCCGGGCTGACCGCGGTCGTGACACTGGAGCCCTGCAATCACACAGGTCGCACCGGGCCCTGCTCACAGGCGCTCATCGAGGCCGGGATCTCACGGGTGGTGATCGGTCAGGACGATCCCAACCCCCAGGCGGCCGGAGGCGGCGTGGCCCTGGAGGAGGCCGGGATCCAGGTGGTGCGCGGTGTGCTCCGCGATCGGGCCGCCGCGCTCAATCAGGACTGGGACTTCGCCGTGCGGCACGGCCGGCCCAAGGTGGTGTGGAAATACGCCGCCACCCTCGACGGCCGGTCCGCGGCCGCCGACGGCACCAGCCGGTGGATCACATCATCCCTGGCGCGCGCCCAGGTGCACCGTGAACGGGCCCGGTGCGGAGCCCTGGTGATCGGCACCGGCACCGCCCTGGCCGATGACCCCCGGTTGACGGTCCGGGGCATCGACATCCCGCACCAGCCACTGCGGGTCGTGGTGGGGCATCGGGAGCTGCCCAGCAGCATGCAGGTGTTCTCGGACGAGGCCCCCACCCTGCAGCTGCGCGAGCACGATCCGGCCGCAGTGCTGGCCGAACTGGACCGTCGCGGGATCCGCCGCGTGTGGCTGGAGGGAGGACCGACCCTGGCTGGGGCCTTCTGGCGTGCCGGCCTCATCGACGAGGTGGTGGCGCACCTGGCGCCCAAGCTGCTCGGATCCGGGGCCCCTGCACTGGGCGATGCAGGGGTCTCGACCATCGGCGAGGCCCATCGTCTGGTGATCGACGAGGTCTCGATGCTCGGCCCCGACCTCTGCGTGCGCGCGCACCCCGATCCCGGCACCCGCCCTGACCCTGGCACCCGCCTCGACCCTGGCACCCGACTCGATCCCCAATGTGGCGCACAGGGGCGTGGGAGTCATGAATGAGGCCTCGCCGCCGCTGGACGCCACATTGGGGTCCCGGCTCGCCGACCTGTCGCGGGCGGAGTCGAGACGGGACGGACAGGCCCCGGGGCGCGGGCACCCAACAAGACAGCCGAGCACCATGACACAGACCGGCAACACGATGCATACAAGCAGTACCGACAGACAGCACAGACAACCCGAGACGGGCAGCACAGGCAGGGAGACAACAGAGATGTTCACCGGACTGGTGGAGGAGATGGGCGAGGTCGTCTCGCTCGAAAGTGGCGCCGAATCGGCCGTGATGGCGATCCGAGGGCCGGTCGTGACGTCTGACGCCACATTGGGGTCGTCGATCGCGGTGGACGGGGTCTGCCTGACGGTGACCGGCATCGACGGCGACGTGTTCACCGTCGACGTGATGGCCGAGACCCTGGCCCGCAGCGGACTGGGACGCCTGGCCCCGGGCGCCGAGGTGAACCTCGAACGCCCTGTGCCGGTCGGCGGGCGGCTGGGCGGCCACATCGTCCAGGGACACGTCGACGCCACGACCCGCCTCATATCGCGCACCCCGGGCGACCGTTGGGAGACATTGCGCTTCTCGACGCCCCAGGAACTCGCCCGCCACATCGTGGAGAAGGGGTCGATCGCGGTCGACGGGACTTCGCTGACAGTCGCCGCCACGGGCCCCGGATGGTTCGAGATCGGACTCATCCCCACCACCCTTGCCACCACTGTGCTGGGCCGTCTCGGGGTCGGTGAGGAGGCCAACCTCGAGGCCGACGTCCTGGCGAAATACGTGGCGTCCCTGCTGGGCGCCGCATCGGACGACGACCCCGCCCACGACAGCCACCATGACGATCAAGGAGAGACACGATGACCGGATTCGCGACCATCGAGGAGGCCCTGGTACAGGTCCGCGCCGGACGCCCGGTGCTGGTCCTCGACGACCAGACCAGGGAGAACGAGGGCGACGCCATCCTGGCCGCCGGCGCCGCCGGTACCGAATGGGTGGGCTGGATGGTCCGCCACACCTCCGGATACCTGTGCGCCCCGATGACCGAGGAACGCGCCGATCGACTCGGCCTTCCCCTCATGTGGCCCTCCAGCCAGGACCCGCTCCGCACCCGCTACACGGTGTCGGTCGACGCCGCCCAGGGCACCACCACCGGGATCAGCGCCGCAGAGCGGGCCATCACCGCCCGGACCCTGGCCGGCCCTGACGCCCGGCCGGGCGATCTCACCCGGCCCGGCCACATCCTGCCG
>OMJG01001556.1_pt1 | contig 13004 bp, 11 predicted proteins | sample 1646431 | NCBI WGS metagenome assembly OMJG01 (sample SAMN03771674, study PRJEB25209) | food metagenome | isolation source: Cotija cheese | place: Mexico:Jalisco,Michoacan | collected 2011-12-12 | reverse complement strand
ATAGCTTGAGCTGACAGGCAAAGGCACTAAAAATTAACTTTCAACCTTTAGTTATCTTATAATTGTAGTTAGCATAGAGTGATATCAGTACGTAAACAATGTTTTTTGTTAATTTACATGAATTAAATATCACCATGCATCTTTTTGTGGGAGGTTTTTAGAATGGAAAGAAACCAAATTAGGGTCGGTATTATTGGTTGCGGCGCAATTGGTAAAGAGCACATGAATCGTCTGACAAACATTGTGCCCCAAACTAAGGTTGTAGGTGTTTATGATTATTTTAAAGATGTTGCCGATGAAATGGCAGAAAAATATGATGCTCAAAGTTTTGCGAGTGGGGAAGAATTGATCCAAAGTGATGATATTGATGCAGTTTTAGTTACTTCAACTGATGATACACATTCAGGTTATGTCATGGATTGTTTGAAAAAAGATAAATATGTTTTTTGTGAAAAACCTCTGGCATTAACGGCTGACGAATGTGCGAAAATGGTAGAAAAGGAAGTAGCTTTGGGCCATCGGTTGATTCAAGTTGGATTTAATCGTCGTTTCGATAACGGATATCGTGGAATCAAGCAAGCGATAGAAAACGGTGAGATTGGCGAACCGTTGATGATTCATAGCGCGCATCGCAATATTTCTCAGGCGCTTGGCTTTAAAACAGACTATGCAATCACCCGTGTAGCGATTCATGAAATTGATATTACTCGGTGGCTTTTAGCGGAAGAATACGATGAAGTCCAAGTTTTGAAGGTTAAACAAAGCAAGCGGACTAACGGAGACTGGCTCAACCCGCAATTAGTGATGTTCAAGACACGTTCTGGGCAAATAATCGATGTGGAAGTTCAAACAGATGGTGCCTATGCCTACGATGTTCAATGCCAGGTAGTCGGTGAAAACGGGACTTTGAATTTACCTGATCCAGCATCCGTAGTTAAACGGACTAAACAAAGTAAGCATTATCAGCTAGGCAATGATTGGGCAACTCGTTTTATTGATTCTTACGATACGGAATTCACTGAATGGGCAAATTCTATCTCGGATGGAAAACTGGTTGGTCCTAGCGCTTGGGATGGATATGCAGCTTGTGTCACGTCTGATGCTTTGATCAAGTCTAGGGTTACAGGAGTGCCAGAAAAAGTGGAACTGATTACTAAGCCATATCTATATAAATAAAAATTAGTTAATAGTGGATGAGATAGAGTTTATTTTGTCCATTTTAATTGTTATTATTTGTGAAAATATTAACTAAATGACTGGAGAGATTAATATGGGGATTTTAATTGGATTGATACCTGCTTTGGGTTGGGGGTTACAATCAATCGTTATGCAAAAGATTGGTGGCAAGTACACTAATAAAACGCTAGGTATGACGTTTACGACAGTTTTATTTGGAGTTGTTGCTTTTTTGTTCTATCGACCAGAATTGACTGCTAATCTACTATGGGGAGCCATTTTGAGTGGACTATGCTGGAGTGTCGGCCAAATTTTGCAGGTTAAATCGTTTGATCTGATCGGTGTTTCTAAAGCAATGCCAATCAGTACTGGAGAACAATTGGTTGTTACGACACTACTGGGAGCTATTTTATTGAAGGAGTGGACTCATGGTTGGCAATATTGGCTAGGGGTACCAGCACTAGCTATTATTATCCTAGGGGTAACTTTGACCACGATTCAAGATCATCAAAGCAGTGAAGATCAGGGTTCAAACGTTAAGCTGGGGATGCTTGTTTTGGCGATTTCCACTCTAGGCATGGCAGGATACGCAGTCTTTCCACAAGTATTTCATCTCAATGGTTGGGATGTTTTACTACCGCAGTCAATTGCAATGATGGTTGGAGTAATGATTCTATCTTCTTTCCAAAAGGGAAATGAAATGTTTGGCAAGAAAACGTGGCAGAACATGTTGACTGGGATTTGTTTCGGTATTGCTAATATTGGACTATTATTTAGTAACCAGATGAATGGTGTTGCCGTAGGATTTACTTTATCACAATTAAATGTTGTCGTAGCAACACTTGGTGGAATTTGGGTATTGCACGAGTTGAGATCACATCGTGAAATGAAATACACGTTATGGGGCTTAGCCTTAGTTGTGATTGGAGCAATCATGATTGGAATTACAAAGCAATAATCTGTTTTCTGATAGAATAATGAGCCTCAAGGTAAATTTAAGCCTAAAAAATGATTCAGTTTGATGAAAGTTTTATCAGACTGAATCATTTTTGAGTTTGTTATCTTTTTTTGTTCATTTTGGCAGCATCTGCTAAAGGACAACCAATGTCATCACAAGAATGACAATCAGCAGCGCCATGATTCTTGATGAATTTTTTGTAAACTACATATGCAAAAAAACCAAAAATCAAAATGCCTAAAATTATCGTTGCTATCATTTTAGCGCCTTCTTTCAGTGAGGTTTTGCAAAGTTTACTTAAATCAATGCTTCATTTTTTTCCACAGGTTTATCTTTCTTGATCATTAAACCATATATGACAATAGATAAGCCAATGATTGCGTATAAAATATTGAGCCCTGTAAAACTGCCTGTCAAAATCAGCCAACATTGATAAATTGAAAGGGCAGTTATATATGCCAGACTTGTCTGGTAGAACACTGCCCGAAAGGTCCACATTTTATCGCCGTATTCTTTATACATCGTACCGATAGCTGCAAAACAGGGGGCACACAATAAGTTGAAAACCAAAAAGGCATAACCGGCCATCGGGCTAAAAGTACTATTGAGAACTTGGGCAAATGATTGTGCTGAGTTGCTGCCGAATGCTAAGCGCAACGTTCCTACGCAATTCTCCTTGGCAATCAAACCGGCAATGACAGCTACGGTAGCACGCCAATCTCCAAAGCCAAGTGGGGCAAAGACAGGTGCAAGCACGCTGCCGATAGTCTTTAACATGCTGTGATTTTGATCGACCATATGCATTTGCCAGTTAAAAGAAGATAGAAACCATATCAACACACAGGAAGCAAAGATGATCGTACCGGCTTTTTGGACAAAGCTCTTACTCCTGCTCCAGACGTAATGTAAGATATTGCCGGGACGCGGCAAATGATATGCAGGCAATTCCATGACAAATGGTTGCGGCGGACCAGAGAACATCCGAGTTTTCTTCAAAAAAATTCCGGAACCAACTACTGCCAGCATGCCAAGAAAGTAAGCTGAAGGAGCAACCCAACTTTGACCAGGAAAAAATGTTCCGGAAATCATTGCGATCACGGTTAATTTAGCTGAGCAGGGCATGAAAGTAGTCAACATGATCGTCATTTTGCGATCTTTTTCAGATTCGATCGTTCGTGTGGCCATGATTCCAGGGACACCGCAACCTGTTGAGATCAGCGTCGGGATAAAAGATTTGCCCGAAAGATTGAAACGGTGAAAGATCTGATCCATCACGAAAGCAATTCGAGCCATATAGCCGCAATCTTCCAAAATGCCTAAGCATAAAAACAACATCATGATCTGCGGTACAAAGCCAAGTACAGAACCAACGCCTCCGATGATCCCATCAATGATCAGTCCTGTCATCCATGCGGCTACGTGCCAACTGCTCAAGAGACCACCAACAATATCTGGGAGCCATTTACCGAATAAAACATCATTGACCCAATCGGTACCAATAGTACCGATCGTTTGAATCGATAGATAATATACCAGCCACATGACTAACACAAAAATCGGTAATGCCAGCCACTTATTAGTAACTATCCGATCGATCTGATCACTAACGCTTATTTGAAAATCGTTGCGATCAATTACGCACATTGCCATGATCTGAGCAACGTAGTCATAGCGTGCATTGACGATGATACTATCGCTCGAATCCCCAAAAATCTCTTCAGCAGTTTTGATAATATCTTCGATTTCTCGCTGTTGTTGAATATTTAGCTTAATTTCTTGTTGGATCTCTTCGTCGCGTTCAAAAAACTTGATAGAATACCAGCGCAATTTCGAAGGTGTGACATAGCTTTGAATCTGCTGGCTGATCATTGTTAGGGCAGACTCTAGGCGATCATCATATTCGGGATAAGGATATTTTGGCGGTTCTTTAGCGGACTTTTGGATTTGCTTGATCAAATCTGGAACATTTTCCTTTTTGACTGCACTTAAAGAAACGACTGGCAACGAAAGTAAATATTCCATTTTTTTCAAATTGATAGTACGACCTTGTTTTTTTAGCAAGTCTTTCATGTTTAAAGCAAGAACCATTGGCAAGCCAGTTTCCATTAGTTGCAATGATAAATATAGATTACGTTCCAGGTTCGTACTGTCTAGAACATCTAAGATTAAATCTGGCGGTTGTTCAATAAGATATTTGCGCGAAATTCGTTCTTCTAAAGTATAAGGAGAAAGTGAATAGACACCTGGCAAATCAAGGAACATCAACGTTTTGTCGCTTTTTAAATGGCCCATTTTCTTCTCAACGGTCACGCCTGGCCAATTACCTACATACTGACTTGCTCCTGTTAATTCGTTAAATAAGGTTGTTTTTCCACTATTCTGATTTCCCGCAAGCGCAATTACACTCATAATTGCAATTCCTTTACTAAGATATTTGCTGCATTGCGTTTACGAATGCTAAGTTTATAGCCACGCACCTGTAATTCGATCGGGTCACCTAAAGGAGCAACATGGTATACCTGAATCAGGGTATTTCGTGTTAACCCCATGTCCATTAAACGTTTGCGAACGGCTTTATCGCCTGTTAGTTGATAAATCACACAAGAACTATGGACTGGTATATTCGTTAAAGGCAGTGTAGGAATATTCTCTGACTCATCTAAAGAAGTAACAGTAATTTGTTCAGCCATTGACTGGCTTCACTGCTAAACGTTGACCAGCAAGATAGATCACTAAACCGCTGCCACTTTTAGCAGAGTTAATAACGGTAACCATTTTTCCAATTCTAAGGCCTAACTCGGCCAGTCTCGTAGTTAGTGCATGGTCTCCTGTTACTTTAGTAATAATGTATTTTTGTTGGGTTGTACCTTCTAAAAGAGTCGCCATCATTTTTCCTTCTTTAAATATAATTGAGAACGATTTTCATTTAGCTTAAAGTAGCATATTGTGAATTCATTTTCAATATAATTTACTTGGAAAATGATTGTAAGCAACATTGTCTGTCGAGAAAATTTGTGTTTTTAGGGTCGCGATAGAAAGCCTACTTCAGAAGTGTGATATTTAATAAAAGTAGTTACTAACATTTTTGAAGCTGCTAAATACAAATTTCAATAGTATTAACACATTAGATATGCTAAGCGAGGTAAGAGCATAGGTTGAATATAAGCCCAATGGGTTGCATTTTGCTACGTTACTTGGTATGTTATACTAAAATAATCGTGCAAGACTGATTTTGTATGAACTATCCAGCAAAAGTAAGTTTTTATATTAAGGATGCGATCAAATGGTTAAAAAATATGATGTCACCGTAGTGGGTGCTGGTCCAGCTGGCTTAACTGCCGCCTTATATGCTTCGCGGGCAAACTTGTCTGTTTTGCTCTTGGATCGCGGAGTCTACGGCGGACAGATGAATAATACAGCAGAAATTGAAAATTACCCAGGTTTTGATTCGGTCCTTGGACCAGACCTGTCACAAAAAATGTATGACTCCGCTGTTCGGTTTGGTGCGGATTATGCTTATGGAACTGTACAAGGTGTAATTGATAAGGGCAGCTATAAGGTTATCAAAACTGATGAAGATGATTATGAAACTAAGGCATTGATCATCAGTACAGGATCTAAATACCGTAACTTAGATGTTCCTGGAGAAGAAAAATATCGTGGACGAGGCGTTTCTAATTGCGCAGTTTGTGATGGTGCCTTTTTCAGAGGAAAAAACGTTGTAGTAGTTGGTGGCGGTGATTCTGCAATTGAAGAGGGTGAGTATTTAACACATTTAGTTGATAAAGTTACGATCATTCATCGGCGTGATCAATTGCGTGCGCAAAAAATTTTACAGGATCGTGCATTTAGAAACGAAAAAATTGATTTTGTTTGGAGTAGTAATGTTCGAGAAATTGTTGGAGACGATAATAAAGTTACCAGTGTTAAAGGCATCAATAATAAAACTCAAAAACCATTTGAACTTGATACCTCAGGTGTTTTCATTTACGTTGGTCTTGAACCGATGAGTGAACCATTCAAAAACTTAAGTATTACAGATGAAAATGGCTGGATCCTCACTAATGAGAGGATGGAGACTTCTGTCCCTGGAATTTTTGCAGTTGGAGATGTTCGCCAAAAGGAATTGCGTCAGGTAGTGACTGCAACGGGAGATGGCGGAGTTGCTGGGCAGGCAGCTTATCAGTATGTTGCGGCGTTAGCTGATCCCCAAAATATAGTAAGGTCTGCTTAGGTAAAGAAAGTATACAAATTAGCGAAATTACTTTGGACGACTGATCTTATGTGTGCGTGACCTAGAAAACTGCGCTTTGTATGAAGTTATTATGGAAAGGATGAATAACATGAATACGATCTATGATTTTAAAGAAACAGAAATGAGTGGGCAAGAAATTAACTTGGAAGACTACCAAGGTAAAGTGGTGATCATAGTTAATACTGCCAGCAAATGTGGCTTGGCACCGCAATTAGAAGCCCTTGAAGGATTGTATAAAAAGTATCATGCTCAAGGGTTGGAAGTTTTAGGATTACCTTCTAACCAATTTCATCAAGAATTAAGCGAGGATGAAGAGACCAGTGATTATTGTCAGCGTCACTACGGAGTTACTTTTCCAATGACAAAACGTGTAGTGATCAATGGTGAAGATGAGGATCCTTTATTCACCTATTTGAAAGATTCTTCTGGGAATGGCAAGATCAAATGGAATTTCACCAAGTTTTTAGTTGGTCGGGATGGAAAATTGATTCATCGTTATGCTCCAGTAACTAAGCCAGAAAAAATGGAAGAACAGATCGTTGAAGCATTAAAGTAGTAATAGGTAACTTAATTAAGAACTAAATTCTTAATTAGCATACTAACTAAATAACACATGGCTCCCCGCTAGTACATTGGGAAGTCATGTGTTATTTAATGTGAGAAAATCATTTTCGGCTTTCTTCAATTGTTTCCTTAACTGCATCTTTAAGTACCTAGCTTGGCGCATTTGCACCAGCGTCGTAAAAACCCACTGCGCTCACGTCATATACTATGTATTAAATCTTACCTTTGTGAACCTTAAAATATTTTTGGGAAATTAACTGGAAGTAATTGTTTAAAATGCTCATTAACTGGATAGATGTATATAGTACAGAGTCTTTAGATTATTTACAAAAATGGGTTGAATGAAGGTGGATGACGCTAGTGAAGTTATTGGTACTGAACAGGAAGAAATCAAGATGAAATGTTAGTAAAAAGAAGGATCCTGACGTTCTGAAGTGTTCCATAATTATTATTGATAATTTACCAGCAATTTTTTGGAAAATAAATGTGGTCTTCATCACTTTTGATGAATGATGGTAGTTTGTATTTTGGTCATCAATTATGGGTACTTAATGAAAAGGTAGAACCAATGTCTATTTGATAGGATTAAAGGCCTATATTTTAAATGGATAAGAGATAATTCTTATTGACAGCGGTTTCATTGACGTGATAAATTGTCCATATAGATATAGAAAGGGGCAGTACAGTAATGAAAGCAGCAAGAATTTATGGTAAACAAGATATTCGGATCGAAGACGTTGAAATTCCTGAACCTAAAGATGATCAAGTTCAAATTAAAGTTAAGTTTGTAGGAATTTGCGGTAGTGATATTCATATGTATGCAGAGGGACTTTCCTTACCATATGAAAAGAATCCTTTAACTGGTAAGACAGTTCCAATCATTGAGGGGCATGAATTTTCTGGTCAGATAGTTAAAGTCGGGCAAGATGTGAAGAACGTTAAAGTTGGCGATCGCATCGCGGTTGAACCAATTCTGGCTTGTGGTCACTGTCGTAATTGTATGAAAGGATTGTACAATTATTGCTTGAATGCTGTTGGTCCTGATGGGAGCGGCAACTTTATCGGCGTTTCAGGCGACGGCGGAATGGCTGAATATGCTAATGTTGAAGCTAAATTTGCACATAAATTGCCAGATGAAATGGGCTTTGATCTAGGAGCCTTGGCTGAGCCAACAGCTGTCGCTTATGAGGGTATCAAACGTAGCGGCTTGATTGAAGGACAAACAGTTGCTGTTATGGGTGCTGGTCCAATTGGTTTATGTACAGCTATTTTGGCTAAAATTGCTGGAGCAACAAAAGTTTATATTTCAGATGTTTCAGATGTTCGTCTTGCTAAAGCAAAAGAAGTTGGGATCGAGCAGACGCTGAATCCAACTAAAGATGATGTGGTTAAAAAAATCCATGAAGACCTGCCGGATGGTGTTGATATTTCATTTGAATGTGCTGGAGTGCAAGCTACATTTGACACGGCCGCTCAGATCACGACTGCTACAGGGGTAATTCAAGTGGATGCTTTATTTGGAAAATCGATCGACCTTGATATTAATGGCGCAATTATGAAGGGACATAACATCCATACAACACTGGGGTACGAAAATGCCTTTCCAATAGTTATTCAAATTATCAATAGTAATCAGGAAACTTTTAAGAAAATGATCACTAAGAAGATCCCTCTGAACGAGACTGTTGAAGGGATCAAATCATTACAAAATGACAAATCTCAAGTTAAAGTTGTGATCTCACCGGAAATGTAGTGTCTCATGGTTTAACGTACTAAATAAGAGTGCCTGTCAGAATAATTAACAAATACTTTCCTTTATCGTTTATGATAGGGGAAAGTATTTTTTATCATTGCATGGGAATAAATTGTTTTAATGAGGTGTAATTTTGCTACAATACTCTTAGTTGATGTTTTTGTTACGGTAGTTAGTTTCTGCAAATCAGGTATCTTTGTCTGATAACTCTGAAATGACAGTTTTTGTAAAGAATTGTTACCACTCAGTATCTGCCCGATTTGCCGGAGGTTCAGAATGAAATTAAATGATTTAAACTATTTTTGTTATTTGTGTAAAGTCGGCAGTTTCACCGAAGCAGCCAAGCATTTTAATGTCAAACAGCCAACGGTGACTTTGGCGATCAAACGTTTGGAAAACAGCCTGCAAACTCAACTTGTTTCGCGAGATCACTCACAAAATTTTTTGCAAGTAACTTCTTCAGGAAAAATCTTATATGAACATGCAATCAAAATTTTGAATGAAGTGCACCTGGCGACAGTTGAGATCAATAATTTTTCTCAAGAAAAGATTAGATTTGGCTTACCGCCGATCATTGGCAATCTGTATTTGCCGCTAGTTGTTCCTGAACTGAGTGAAAATAATCTACTACAAAGCTTAGTTGTGGATGAATCAGGCTCTGAGCAACTAACACAGGACCTTTTGAGCGGGAAAATAGATATTGCGTTGCTGGGCAGTTACTCACCATTCAATGATTCGCGCCTTGCTGCGACACAGATCACTTGGCGCGATTTTGCAATCATTTCTTCAAATAAACATTGGTTAAAAGACTATGAAAAAGTATCTTTCTCAGACCTTAAGGACGAAAAATTTATTACATTAGACAGTAAATTTATTCATCGCCAAGTTTTAGAACATTATTCTAATGAAGCGGGCTTTACTCCCAATATTATTTTTAAAACTCAAAGCATCTCAATTTTGAAGAGAATGGTTGAACAAAATTCGGGGATCGCATTGTTGGTTGGAGATGCTGTAGCATTAGGAGATCAGCTAAAATGTACTCCTTTAACGGATGTTTTTGCCGAGAAGTTCAACATTTCGATAGTTACTAGAAAAAATTATCTTTTGAAAGAACGAGAATGGGAACTGGTCACACAATTATTAAAAATTAAAGATAAGGTGCATAATAGCTGATTAGGTCAAGAGAAGAGATTCTTTTGGCTTTTTTATTGTGAAATCAATAATTATTTTTATCGCATAAAAGTTTTTGTATAAAATAGCCTGGGAATTACTTGCCTCATCAATGTTATAAATTAAAATTATAACCCCTGCCATGTTTGACTATACTGAATTTCTGCTACTATCATGAAGATGTAAAGAAAGGAGTACCTATTGTATTTTTTTAAAAATTTATGTGAATCTTTTAACACATGAAATTTGAACCAGTCAGCTTTTATTGGAAAAGGCAAAACGTGATCACGAATAAATTCTGATTTTGTTGTTTTGTAATATAAGACATTATAGGAGGTCAAGTATTATGGCTAAGGATATTAGAATCGAAGAAGATACACTCGGAAAGGTTGAAATACCTGCTGTTGCACTGTGGGGGCCCCAAACTGAACGGAGTAGAAATAATTTCCCAACAGGCAGCTATATTCCATTAGAAATCATTAAGGCACTTTTGCAGATCAAGAAAGCTGCAGCCCAGTCAAATGAAAAAGAAGGGCAATTGCCTCAGGAAAAAACACAGCTTATTATAAAAGCCGTAGATTCTTTACTAGATCTATCTGATGAAAAATTGCGTGCTGATTTTCCGCTTAAAGTTTACCAAACTGGTTCAGGTACTCAAACGAATATGAATGTTAATGAAGTAGTTGCTCATTTGGCAACTAAATTGGGTGACGGAACAGAAATCCTGCCTAATGATGATGTTAACCGAGGACAGAGTTCAAATGATATTTTCCCAACTGCAATGAACATGACAGCTAGTGTAGCAGTTTTAGACTTAGAAAAAGCAGTTAGCCATTTGATCGATGAATTAAAGGTCAAACAAGAGAAATATTGGCAAGTCGTTAAAGTTGGTCGGACACATTTACAAGATGCAACGCCCCTGACATTTGGACAGGAAGTTAGCGGTTGGGTCAGCATGTTAGAACATGATCTGGCATATTTGAAAAAATTAGATGATACTTTACTGGAATTTCCAATGGGCGGAACAGCTGTCGGAACAGGTTTAAACGCAGATCCGCATTTTGCTGCAGACATCGCAGAAAAAGTGAGCGAGATCTATGGAATGAAGTTCAATGCAGATACAAATAAATTTTATGGGTTGGAAGCCCACTCCGGTTTGAATGTTGTTCACGGTGCAATGAAAACATTGGCTGCAGATTGCATGAAGATTGCTAATGATGTTCGTTTCTTAGCTAGCGGTCCGCGTGCAGCCTATGGCGAATTGAATATCCCAGCCAACGAACCAGGTTCATCCATTATGCCAGGTAAAGTCAACCCAACACAAGCTGAAGCAATTACGATGGCTGCGGTTCGGGTTATTGGAAACGATGTTGTCGTTAGCATGGCTTCTTCACAAGGAAACTTCCAGTTGAATGTGTACAAACCAGTACTGATTCAGGCATTCCTTGAGTCAGCTGATTTGTTAAGAGGAACGATCACTGGGTTTGCCGACAAAATGATTCATGGTTTGACGGTCAATGAAGAAAGAATGACTGAGTTGGTCAAAAATTCATTGATGACTGTTACGGCCCTGTCGCCACATATTGGCTATCATGACAGTGCAAAAATTGCCCAAGAAGCAGATAAGAATGGTACGACGCTGAAAGAAGCAGCGTTAGCATCAGGTAAGTTGACAGAGGAACAGTTTGATGAGTGGGTAGATCCATTGAAGATGACAAATATTTAAAAACAGCGTGGAGCAAACTGGGAAGAGATGAGCATTATCGGACCTCAGGCTGATAGCGCGGATTTGCGCTGTTAGTCTGAGGTTGGATAAGCGGAATCTCTTGGTTTGCAGAACTCGACTAAAAAAACAGGGCGGAGTGGAGCGATCAGAAGGTGAGCACTATCAGGCTTCCGCATTATAGCGTGGTTTTGGCGCTGTAAAGCAGAAATTGGATAGGCGGAACATTTTGCTCCACGGAACTCGATTAAAAAAACAGGGCGGAGTGGAGCGATCAGAAGGTGAGCACTATCGGGCTTCCGCATTATAGCGTGGTTTTGGCGCTGTAAAGCAGAAGTTGGATAGGTGGAACATTTTGCTCCACGGAACTCGACTAAAAAAACAGGGTGGGGTGGAGCGATCAGAAAGAGAGCATTATCGGGCTTCTGCATTATAGCGTGTTTTTGGCGCTGTAAAGCGGAAGTTGGATAGGCGAAACTTTCTGCTGCACGGAACTCGACTAAAAGAATTCCTACTTTTAAGGGAGTGAAATTAAAAATGGCCAAATATATTTTTAAGCCAACAGATTTAACAGAATTAAAAGACAATTATGATTTAGTGATCATTGGTTCCGGTGGGACCGGAATGGTTGCAGCCTTACAAGCTAAAGAATTAGGGCTTTCACCAGTTATTTTGGAAAAAATGGACAAAATGGGTGGTAATACGAATCGTGCTTCTTCAGGGATGAATGCCGCCGAAACGGATTTTCAGCTACAGCATCATATCGTTGACAGTTTTGGAGATTTTTATCAGGAAACTCTTAAAGGCGGTGGCGGTTTAAATAATAAAGAGATGTTGGAATATTTTACTTCTCATGGTGCATTAGCCATTGACTGGTTGGCTGATCGTGGAATTGTTTTGAATGATATTACGATCACGGGTGGAATGAAGATCAAACGGACTCACCGGCCTGCTAGCAAAGCAGCAATCGGCGGATATTTGGTAACGGAACTCTTAAAACAAATCGAAAAGGAAGAAATTCCGTTATTTGCAAAAGTCACAGTTGATCGGTTGTTAGCTGATAATGGGCAGATCACCGGATTAAACGTTAAATTACCAAATGATGAAAGTAAGAAAATTAGTGCGAAGTCAATTATTTTAGCCACTGGTGGTTTTGGGGCCAACAAAGAATTGATCAAAAAATATCGGTCAGACCTCGATGGTTATGAAACAACTAATCAGGTCGGGGCGACCGGCGATGGAATTAAATTAGCCACTGAGATCGGTGCCGGACTCGTTGACATGGATCAGATCCAAGTTCATCCAACTGTTCAACAAGATACAGGTCATGCTTATCTGATTGGTGAAGCGACTCGTGGTGAAGGGGCAATTCTAGTTAATTCCCAAGGTGAACGTTTTGTGAATG
>OMJG01001555.1_pt1 | contig 13025 bp, 11 predicted proteins | sample 1646431 | NCBI WGS metagenome assembly OMJG01 (sample SAMN03771674, study PRJEB25209) | food metagenome | isolation source: Cotija cheese | place: Mexico:Jalisco,Michoacan | collected 2011-12-12 | reverse complement strand
TGAGCTGCCACCACATGGTCAACAACTTCGTGCGTGAGTTCCTGAACCAGTGGGTACTGCTCGCAGTACTTATCGGCGAAGAACTTGTACTCCTCATGACGGGCCATGTTCGGCTCGATGTGCTCGCGCTCGTGAACCATGTTGTCCGCTGCCTCCTGAACTGAGCCGTACAGGCCGGCACCGGCGGCCGCGAGGATGCAAGACCCGAGGGTGACCGCGTCGCCCACCTCTGTAAGGGTGATCGGAACACCGGTTACGTCGGCGTGCATCTGGGTCCACATGCGGGACTTCGTCGAACCACCACAGGCGACGAACTCCTTGACCTCAAAGCCGGCGTCGCGCAGCTTACGCATGTTCGCTTCGACTCCGTAGCACACGGCTTCCTGAATGGACTTGTACATGTGCTCGCGGGTGTGTGCCAGCGAGAGGCCGGTAAATACACCGCGTGCCTTCGAGTCCGAATACGGGGTGCGGTTACCCTGGAAGTACTCGTTAAGGATCAGTCCATCGCAGCCGATCGGAATATCAGCGCTACGGCGGTTCATGATGTCGTAAACCGAAAGGCCAATCTGATCAGCAGCGGCCGAGATATCAATGCAGAACTGATCCTTGAACCACTTGAGCACAGAACCGGAGGAGACTAGCGAGGTCTCCACCGTGTACTGACCGGGCACCACACCATCGGTGTAGCCACCGAAGAAGCCTGGGCCAGAAACTGGGTCTGGAGACTGCCCAGACATCACGTGAGAGGAGCCCGTCACTAGCGTCATCTTGCCTGGGCGGAGAACGTTAAGGCCGATCTGGCCGTGCCATGCATCGCCACCACCCTGAGCAACTGGCGTGCCTGGGATAAGGCCGAGTTCTTCAGCGGCGCTACGCTGGAGACCACCAATGTTGACGCCAAGATCGTTCACTACCTCTGGCAGCTTCTCAAAAACGTCGCCCGCGCCGGCCTCTTCGTAGAGGTCTACAGGCCATCCGCCGTTGTCGCGATCGTAGTAAGCGCGATGTGCGGCCGTGTTGATATTGAGCGTGTACTCGCCGGTCAGCTTGAAGGTCAGCCAGTCGGGGGCATCAATCAGGCGATAGGCGTTCTTGTACGTATCGGGCTCGTTTTCCCGGAGCCACGCTGCCTTGAAGGGGTACCACTCAGCCGTTGGGGGCAGGGTGCCGTTACCGGTGTAGCGGCGCGCCGTGGACTGCGTGTTGATCACGCGGGCCGACTGCTCGGTTGCCCGAACGTCCATCCACATGATGGCGTTTCGCAGCGCGTCACCATTGCGGTCCAACGCAACCACCGTCATCGTTGTGGCGTCATAGGAGATGCCGGCGATTTCGTGTGGCTGCAAGCCCGAGCGCTGCAGAACCAGACGGGTGGAGGCCACGAGTGCCTGCCACCAATCATCGGGGGACTGCTCAGCCCAGCCGGGATGGGGGTGAGTCGTCTTGTAAGTGGTTGCCGCAAAGGAAACGGGCGATCCGGCCAGATCGAAGATTCCGACTCGGCACGATTCGGTACCGAAATCGATTCCCATGACGAATGGGCCACCAGGGCGTGTTGTTTGGTTAACGGACAATGAAAACCTCCACAGTGAAGTTCGAGTTGGAGCTGCTGATAAACAATGCGCTGGCTACCGTGCCCGAGCAGACGCGGACATCGGACCAACGAGATCCGGACCTACCAATCAGGAATCGGAATCAGACCATCCCCACTCACTCCGGATCTCTTCAGGAATGAGGTGATCGATTCGCTCTAGGACATATGTGGGCTGCTCAGCTTCAGGAAGGGCCTGAGCTTCTTCCAAAGTTGAATCGCCCGTTAACAAGAGTGTTGATGCCATACCGGTGTTGATCGCCATTCCAATATCTGTCATAAGACGATCTCCAACCATCATGCAGTTGGTGGGATCAACATCAAGATCGCCAAGGGCTGCCGTGAGCATGACAGCTTCGGGCTTACCCATGTTCGCTACACACTTTGTTCCGGTACAAGCCTCAATCGCTGCCACAATTGAGGCCGCGTCGGGCTCTCCGCGCCCGCCAGGGAACGGGCAGTAGCGATCAGGGTTTGTGGTGATGAGAATTGCTCGCTTGTGATACCAAATGGCATCGAAAGCGATTTGAAGCTTGCGGTACTCGAACGTGCGATCGTAGGAGGCAATGACAATGTCGATTTCCTCAGGATTGTCGCTCATCTTGATTCCCGCGGCAGCCAAAGCATCCTTGAGTGGCTGTTCCGAAATCGGGAACACGGTCGCGTCGGGGTGATTGGCCTTAAGCCACCGCGTTGTTGTGACTACGGTGTTAGCGATTTCCTCTACGGGTGTTGGAATATCGAGCTTTTCAAGCTTTGCTAGGTACTGGTGGGGATCCTTAGTCGGATTATTGGACAGGAACCTCACGGGCTTTCCCAAGGTACGCAGGCCTTCGATCAGCCGCTTTGCGCCGGGGAGAAGATGATCACCTAGGTAAATGGTGCCATCCATATCGAATACGTAGGCGTCATAAAGCTTAGTTGGTGACGTGTACTGCACCTTGGCGCTCCTTGGTTTTCATGTTGTTTTGGGGCGGTGGTGCCGGGCGAACCCGGCACCACCAGTTTGTTGAAAGGATCAACAGGCCTTACTAGGCGACGATCGCGCCGATTGCGTAGAGCACCGTTGTCATCGTCCAAATGGCGAATGCCGGAGGATCGATGTGTGTATCGCCATTGGCGCACGTTGTACGCGAGAGGAACTCGCCAACCACGCCGGCAATCAGGCCGAAGAGGCCCGCGAGCAGCAATGGCACAACCAGTGACCCGCTGGTCCACGTGCCCGGATCTGAGCCAGCGAACAGCGGTGCAAACTGGAGCGCCGCGATCGAAGCAATGATCGTCATGTGGTGGGTAACTGGTGTGTTGAGCCCGCACGTCAGGAAGACCAAAGTAATAGCCGAGATCGCCCATCCAACGAGCTGTGCGTGGCCTACGATTCCTGGGTTGATCGGGTAGATGTACATGATCAACATGAGGGTAGCGAAGCCGGACAAAAGGCCGGAGAAGAATCCGATCAAAGCTGAGTGTGACCACTTCTCCTGATGTGCAACCCAATGCTTGTCTCCGCCAACCCACAGGAGCGGGCCCTGCTCGGTGGAGAACAAGCCAGTGCTACCGAACATGTAACGGCAGGCAATTGCGACGATGATAATCGTGAGCGCCACGGTGTCCGTGGAACCCAGAACATCGTTGTCATAGTGCATCGAAGCGTCGGACACCTTGAATTGAGGCAGAATCCAACCGATGAACTGGTTGAGGGTGTAGCCGACCATGCCGAAGACACCACCAACAACATAAATGTCCGCCTTCGAAAGACCCGAAAGCGGCGTGATAATGTCACGTCCATTCATGCCAGCTGGCATATAGTTCTTTTTAGCGGCGTATGCCGCGGCTGCAGCACCACCAGCGAAGGCGATGTGCGGGCCGAACACTGGGCCGAACACGACGGAATCCATGAACGTGGCGGCGTCGAATCCGCCCATGTAGCCGGCAAGGCCAACCATGTACATGAAGCCGGTCATAATAAAGGCGGTCTGGCCGCCGATTGCTGCGCCGAATGCGCCGCCACCGAAGGCGGCTATCAGCCATAGGGGATCAAAATCCACGTTGATTTCCTCTACTAGGTGGTTAGTGTTTACTCGCAGCTCTTGTGTGTTTCAAGAACTGCCGCTTTTGGGACCAAGAAAGTGGTGGAACCAAAACCGCATTCCGGCCGCTTCCTCGCTACCCGTTGTACCGGCCCCTTCCCTTTGAGCCACTGCCCAGAAGGAGGAACCTGTGCGCTATTGGAGGGTACCAGACGCCCACGGAAGAGTGAGTCATGAGCCACACCGATGACTTCGTCTACACGCTCAACAGACTCCAAGTCCTCTGCGAGGATCTCCTTGTAGCCATCGTCAGCGATGTCGGCTGCAACAACGATCCGCAATCCCATGCTGCGCCCTTCTTTAGGTGCTCCCGAACTCTACAACGGCGGCCAACACCACCACGTGGAGGTGCCGACTGTCCTGCCGAGACTAACACCCGTTGTGTTAAATCTTGCGATTGTCATGTTACTTTGCACATACTCTCAGTTAGCTGGGACACATTTGGGAATGCGTGCATGTTTGGGTCCTATTTCCTAGTTTCACAACCTGACTTAGAGAATCCTTGCCACATTGGCATTCCTCGAGAGCGACGCAGTTCACAGGCCACAGTGACCGGTTCCCAAATTTGCCAAGCGTTCAACCGGCTGGAGTATTTCCAAACTCATCCTTCAGTCGAATCTGCACACCCAACGGGCGTTTTTCTCATAAAACCATGTGAAAACTATCGGTCAGAATTACACTGAACTTTGCGCTTCACATACGGCCGTCGGCGCCAGCTCGATGATCCGAAGACATTCTTGGCCGCCCTACTACGCCTCCACTGCGGCATTGGCCGCTGCCACAAGTAATAGATTGTGCGGCAAAGCCCCATCAAACCCTGGAGTAGACATCGTCATGATAACGGTGTCATTCGCCGGGTTATTCACGAACTTGGTGGAGAAGAATCCCTGCCAGCTGTATGCCCCAGCACCACCCAAGTAGGTGGAAGACCCGACGGGCGCATTTACTCCTTCTTGAATGTCCAGTTGATAGCCCCACTTATTCTGCGTGAGCTGCCAGTTTGTCAGGTCGCCGATTTCGTTGTGTGTCATGAGGTCTACAGCGGACTGGCTCAGCACACGTACGCCGTCAAGCTCTCCCCGATTCAACAACATTTGGGCAAAGCGGTAGTAATCATAGGTTGTGGAATGCAGCCCGCCGGCGCCAGAGAAGAACCGCTTGGCCCCTCCGAACCCATAGTCCACGCCCATCATGCCCAGACCCAATGGGAAGTCCTCGGTCTGCCTATCCTTCGTACCTGCCCAGTAGACGGCAGCCACCCTATCCGTGACCTCCTCTGGAGGATAAAACCAGATCTCGTTCATGCCAAGCGGCTCGAAGATATTGCGCCGTAGATAGGTATCGAAATCCACCCCCGAAACAACCTCCACAAGCCTGCACAGCGTATCCACGGAGTTATTAGAGTAGTCGAATACCTCTCCCGGGTTTGCCATCAGAGGCTGGCGTGCTAACAGCTTCACCTTAGATTCCAGCGTCGCGTCCGTGATCTGGAAATCGTCTGGCACGCCCCCTTCCGCGTAATACTTGGGTACGGTCCGGTACGCGTATTTGTCGCTTTCGGCGTCATACCACCACGTGTTGGTCATTCCGGCGGTCATCGAAAGCAGGTGATGGATCGTGATCGGATTGGCTGCAGGAACCAGCGTATCCTCCCCGCCCGCCCCTTCCTTCGCCACGTACATCTGCGTGAACTCTGGCAGATACTTCGCGATCGGATCCGCGAGTGATATCAGACCCCGATCCCATAGCTGCATGACCGCAGCAGCGCTCGGAACTTTGGACATGGAAGCGAGCCGGAAGATTGAGTCACGCTCCATCGGTACACCATCGTCCGCGTTTCCGAATGCCTTGAAATAGCAGATCTTACCGTGTCTGGCTACCAGAATGACGGTGCCTTGATAGGCGTCCTCGCTCATGTGTCTGGCCACTAGATCATCGATATGGGACAGATATTCGCTGGACACACCCACGCTTTCGGGGTCTACAACCTCAATAGCCATGTCTCTCCTTCAACACTCGTACATCCTCGTACGATGGCGCCACCGTGACGCACGCCATAAGTATAGAGTGTCAGGCCAAGACGCGCCTACTGCCACCCTCGGTTTCCACGTCGCAGAGATCTGACGCAAACCCGAGATTGGGGGGCGGTGACAGTTTGGGACGACGACGAAGGCGGGTGGAACAAGGCTCTCGCCTTGTTCCACCCGCCTTTTACTCGGGCAGTCTAGTGACTAGTGTGCTGCCGATAGCCCACTGGGCTGAGGGTTCTCACCGGGGCGGCGATTATCCACGCCCGCGGTCAAACTATCCATCTCGCCGGGATCGGTGACCTCCACAGTATCCTCGGGCAAAGGCTCATCGGCATTCTGCCCGTGGAACGTGAACGTCATCGGGATGTTCTCGCTATCCACGTCCACGACGATGTTCTGGCCGCGCTCGAATTCTCCGAAGAGCAGCTTCTCGGACAACACATCCTCGATGTCGCGCTGGATAGCGCGGCGCAACGGACGGGCACCTAGAACTGGATCGTATCCACGATCCGCAAGGAGCTCCTTGGAGGCCCGAGTCAGGTAGATGTGCATATCCTGATTGGCAAGCCGCTTATCCAGCTTGGAGACCATGAGATCCACGATCTGCAGGATCTCCTCGCGGTGAAGCTGCGGGAACACGATCGTATCGTCAACACGGTTCAAGAACTCTGGACGGAAGTGGTCCTTGAGGGCCTCTCCCACACGGCGCTTCATCCGCTCATAGGACGTTGTGGTGTCCTGATCGAACTGGAAGCCTGTGGTCACGCCCTTGGCGATGTCCTTCGTTCCGAGGTTTGTGGTCATGATGATGATGGTGTTCTTGAAGTCCACCATGCGCCCCTGCGAATCCGTGAGGCGTCCCTCTTCAAGAATCTGGAGCAGGGAATTGAAGAGGTCCTGATGGGCCTTCTCAATCTCATCAAACAGAACCACAGAGAACGGCTTACGGCGGACCTTTTCGGTGAGCTGGCCACCCTCTTCGTAACCCACGTATCCGGGAGGGGCACCGAACAGTCGCGAGACCGTGTGCTTCTCCGAGTACTCGGACATATCAAGGGTGATAAGCGCCGATTCGTCCCCGAACAGGAACTCTGCGAGCGCCTTGGCAAGCTCGGTCTTTCCAACACCCGTCGGGCCAGCAAAGATGAACGAGCCGCCGGGGCGGCCCGGATCCTTGAGTCCAGCGCGAGTACGGCGAATGGCCTGCGAAAGCGCCACCACAGCCTCGTTCTGGCCGATCACTCGCTTGTGCAGTTCCTCTTCCATACGCAGCAGCTTGGCGGATTCGGCTTCGGTCAGCTTAAACACTGGGATGCCGGTTGCCATGGACAGGACTTCGTTGATGAGCTCCTCATCAACCACGGACACAACGTCCATGTCCCCATCCTTCCAAGCCTGTTCACGCTCGGCACGCTGGGAGGCGAGCTGCTGCTCCTCATCACGAAGAGAGGCGGCCTTCTCGAAGTCCTGACCGTCAATGGCGGCTTCCTTCGAGCGGCGCACACCAGCAATCTTCTCATCAAGTTCGCGAAGCTCAGGTGGAGCTGTCATCTTACGGATGGCAAGGCGCGCTCCGGCCTCGTCGATCAGATCGATAGCCTTATCTGGCAAGAACCGATCATTGATATAGCGGTCCGAGAGGGAGGCTGCAGCCTCTAGTGCCTCGTCAGTAATCGTTACACGATGGAAGCTCTCGTAGCGATCGCGCAGACCCTTTAGGATCTCCACGGTCTGAGGCACGGTGGGCTGATCCACCTGAATCGGCTGGAAACGACGCTCCAAAGCGGCGTCCTTCTCAATGTGCTTACGGTACTCATCTAGCGTAGTTGCGCCAATCACCTGAAGCTCGCCACGAGCCATCATGGGCTTTAGTAGCGAGGCAGCGTCTAGAGCACCTTCAGCAGCACCCGCACCCACCATCGTGTGGATCTCATCGATGAACAGGATGATATCGCCGCGCGTGTTGACCTCTTTCAAGATCTTCTTCATGCGCTCCTCGAAGTCACCGCGGTAGCGCGAGCCGGCAACAAGTGAGCCCATATCCAACGAATAGAGCTGCTTATCCTTCAGGGTCTCGGGAACATCGCCCGCGCCAATCGCCTGAGCGAGGCCCTCAACAACGGCAGTTTTACCAACGCCGGGCTCGCCGATCAGGACGGGGTTGTTCTTGGTACGGCGTGAGAGAACCTGCATTACTCGCTCGGTCTCCACGTGACGCCCGATCACCGGATCGAGCTTATGTTCACGAGCAGACTGGGTGAGGTTACGGCCGAACTGATCCAGCACCGTTGAGCCGGCCTTCTGGCCTTCGCGAGCGCCGCCACCAACGCCCACGGGCTCCTTACCCTGGAATCCAGAGATGAGCTGATTGACCTGATTGCGCACACGCGGCAGGTCCGCGCCCAGCTTCATGAGAACCTGGGCGGCTACGCCGTCGGGCTCACGGGTCAGGCCGAGCAGAAGGTGCTCGGTGCCGATGTATGAGTGGCCCAACTGAAGGCCCTCACGCATCGCGTATTCGATGACCTTCTTGGCGCGAGGTGTAAAGGGGATGTGGCCGGCCGGTGGCTCCTGCCCCTCCCCGATGATGTCTATGACCTGGTCCCTCACATCGTCGAGCGTGATGCCAAGCGCCTCTAGCGCTTTGGCAGCCACACCTTCACCCTCACGGATGAGCCCGAGGAGGATGTGCTCGGTACCTAGGTAGTTGTGTTTGAGGTTTCGAGCCTCCTCCTGCGCGAGCACGATGACTCGGCGGGCGCGATCGGTAAACCGTTCGAACATTGACACTCCTTGGATGGCACAAGTTAATTCACTTAACTGTAACGACGCCCCGGGCCGGATATGCCAACTGTTCGCCACAGGCGTTAGGCGCTAGGCCTCCACCAGAATCGTGAACGGACCATCGTTAACGATCTGGACTTCCATCATCGCACCGAACTTCCCTTCTTCAACCTGCAGCCCATATGTTTCGCGGAGCTCGCGGGCCACATCTTCTACCAATGGTTCAGCCACCGGGCCGGGTGCCGCGTGGGACCACCCTGGCTTGCGGCCTTTGCGCACATCGGCGTACAGCGTGAACTGGGAGATGAGGAGGATCGGTGCATCCGATTCTTCGGCGCTCACACGGCGCGATGGGTCGTCGTCGCCCTCAATATTCCGCAGAATACGCAACTGCGCAATCTTCCTGGCAATTTTCGAGGTCTGGGCGGCCCCATCACCGTGAGTAGCACCTACCAGGACGCAAAGCCCGGTGCCGATGGAGCCCAAGACTTCGCCCTCCACACTCACCTGCGCCCTCGTTACACGCTGAATTACTGCGCGCATGATGTTCCCTTCGCACGTATCTTTCTTCTGGCTTATCGGCGGCTACCAGCCACCGCGCTGGCTGCGCTGGCCGCCACGACGGCCCCGCTTTTGTGGCATCCGGGAGCGGACCGGACCTAGATAGTAGATCGGTGCCACGATCGCCGCGATGGAGAGCAGCCATCCAAACATTAACGGAATGTTGTAGGCAAACCCGTTAAGCGAGACAAGAAGTGAGGCGATGAGCCCAACCAGCCAGCGCGTCTTCGTGGTTCCGGCGTATACAAAATCCGAGGAGGAGCGGAAGGCGGCGGCGATTAGAGCCCATAGCGCCAGCCCGATCACAACCACGGAGATGGTGAGGCTGATCCATCCCATGGCGCCGTAATACGACATCAGTGACCTCCCAATGACGGGCCTCCGCCGGGAGCGCCCCGGCTAGACGCGCCGCGTCCCCTGAACTCGTTACCGGGGCGGACCTCCGGCGAGGCGCTGGACTTGCCATCTGGGGATACGATCGGCTCTTGACTCGCCTGGAACTTCCCGATGCTGACAACCGCGTCCGGATCCAGATTTCGGCGCAGGAGCGCGAGGGCTAGAGGCCCCTCCTCGTAGTGACGTACACCTGAGGTCACCTGACCAACCGTTCGGTCTCCGAAAAGCACAGGATCGCCGTGTGCTGGAAGCTCATCGGGCGGGCCCTCCAGATACAAAAGAGTTAACCTCCGTGGTGGCTTGCCAAGGTTGACCAACTTCGCCACAGTTTCCTGACCGCGATAGCAGCCCTTTTCGAGGTGAACTGCCGTCCTAATCCAATCGAGCTCGTGCGGAAGGGAGCGCTCTCCCACTTCTAATGCCTGACGCGGCCGCCAATACCCCACGCGAAGGGCCTCCCATGCGGTGACGCCCGCGGGAGAAAGACCTTCGTCTTCGATCAGATGGGTTGCTGCCGTCTCTAGATCGGCTCGGTTGATCAAGGCGATCATACGGTGCGCACCGGCCGCTGGATGGTCATCATCGGGCGGGCCATACGTTGCAGCGAAGGGTGCTGTATCCGGCCACGGATCATCCCAGACAAGCGGAGTGGAGCCATCTGGGTTCAGGGCTACAGTCTCTAGTGCTTTGTGGATTCCGCCGTAGCCACCAAACATGGTGATATCCGGGCGGTCAATCGCCGCAACGTCCATCATGAACTTCATAGACATGAGGAACTCGCGTAGTGGCGCACCGGCGCCTACGTCCGCGAGCAACCACGTGGATTCGGCGGTCTGAAGCACTCCGGCCACGCTCTCAATGTGGCCCGTGGGACTGAGGACCATAAGCTCTGTGGATTCTCCGGGTTTGAGGTTCTCCACATCCTGCGTTGTTAACAGGTGGAGCAGCTTGAGCCGGTCAGGCCCACGGAGTTCGATAATCTCTCGGTTAGAAAGATCGGTAAATGCCTCCCCCGCATCCAAAGCTCGTTGCTCCGGGAAAGGGGCGGTGTAGTGTGCGGCGATGCCTTGATCAAGATCGTCGGCTTCCACGGCGTGAAGGAGAGATATCAGTGGGCTCTTTTCGGACATTACCTCGCCCTACTCAGACGCTTGGCCGCGAGAGAGGCGGCCGGCCATATAGCTTCGTAACTCCGCCCCGAAAGCCGCCATATCGTAGGCCACAAAGAAGTCTGACTGCACAAGGCCTCCCACGAGCCGTGCCTCAGTCATTTCAGCTGCCGTGGGTGAGCCAGCGATAGCATCGGCGGCCAGTTGAAGCTGGGGCCCCTTAATAAGACCAACCCAAGTGGTGGCATGGCCAGCAGGCGAAGCCGTCATAGCCTCGAGGAGCGTTGCTCCATCGCGCTTTTCGGCGCCAGGGGTAGCGCGCAAATAGCCCGTGGCCGAACTCCAGAGTTCACCCTTGGACAGTTCGTCATACATGGCCGCCCCGGGTACTTCCTGATCAACGGCGCCAGCAGGTTCGTTGGCTAGCCAGACGTCTGAGCGAATACGGAGGTATGGGCCATTATTGTCATTATCGATCGTCAATTCGTGAAGGTAAGCCGCCGCATCGATACCTTCGTATTCGAGCACACCAGCTCCGCGCCACGAATCCATTAGCCACGCCATGGGATAGCACTCGGGTGCAAGATTCTCCGGGATTTGAAAGACCATGTGCCAAGGCTAGAGCACAAGAAGGGCGAGGGCATACCCAACAACGCCGATGGCGGAAACCGGGATCAGGCCGAAACCGGCCCGTGCCACTCCGCCGTCACGCATCCCCACCATGCGACCGAGCCCATCAAGGCCCCACATCACAAGCCCAAGACACACCGCTAGGAAAAGGCATGGCCGCCAGCCCATATCGGGCAAGAAATACTGAGCGATCGCAGCACCCGCCAACGCCCCGAGGGGCACACCAATCAACCGAGCCGTCCCGAGGAACAGAATCGAAACAATGAGAGCCCCACCGATCCCGCCAGCGCAAAGAAGTCCGAGGTATCCGCCACCCTGAGTCCGGGCCATCAGCATCCACAGCGAACCCATCATGGTGATGAGCGCGGCGGTGTATGTGCCAGATACCTGTCGGAGCAGATTCTCCCTCGGGCCGGGCCGGAACATCTCCGCCAAGAACACAAGCAGAACCGATAACGCCGCCACCAACGCTAGATCTTCTGCCGTCCCAAGAGACGCGGCCGCTAATGCGCCAGCGGCCACCACGAGGAGGCACACTCGCGCAATTCCCTCGTGCGGCAGCTCTAGCAGGCGCGGTAAGGAGAACGCCAAGAAGCCCATAACGGCAGCCAATCCGGCAAGAAGAACTATGAACCTCACACCGAAAGGATCAAGCACCACCGCCTGCAACTGCACATCTGCCGAAGACGATCCGGCCCCTTTACCGTACGCAGCTTGTGCCATACCAGCGCCCAACAGCACAACCCCAACCAACGCTGGCAGCATGATGCCGAGGAATTGCCTGCGCGTTTCTGGAAATGATCGGAGCTGTTCCACCTCAGAATCTTCTCACGTCGAACCGGTCCACGGGCAACGTTGGTCCAGATCCCGCGTGTCCGGGCCACCCCGAAGCCAGGCTTCGTACGTGGCCCATTCCTTTACTTTGACGACGACGGCGAATTACCACCGTGTTTCACGAAAATGACACTTTTGTATCTTTGAGCCATGAAAGGAGCTGCTCAAGCGGCGAGGGATCATACCTTTTCAGTGACATGCCGCCAATCTATATTCGGAAGGCTCATACCGTGAACAGCTATTCTCAGCGCGCGCATAGTAGGCACCCGTGCAACTATGATGGGTCTGTTACTACCAACGGGAGGTGCGATGGCAGGAATAGTACTGTTCACGTCTGAACCGGCAGCGCCCACAGATGTCCTCCCCGGGCTGGCCCTCCTCACACTCGATGTAGAAGTAGCGCCACTGACAACTTCCGCCCTAGCGATGAACTTGGACGCTGACACACTCATTCTTGACGGGCGGAGGGATCTTGTTTCAGCCCGCTCTCTATGCCGTGCCGCCAGCGGCGCGATGGAAGCCCCACCAATCCTCCTCGTGCTCGAAGAAGGAGGATTCGCAGTAGTTGCCGTCTCATGGGGCGCAACCGATACCGTGTTATACAGCGCTCCCCCGGCCGAGATTCAAGCCCGCATCCGGATGATGAGTGATCGGGCTCAGGCTGAGGCACGCCAAGAGAACATTGATCAAAGCATTCTGGCAATCGGAGGGTTAACCATCGATTCCAACGCTTTCATGGCCCGCGCTGGCGATCGGCAGCTCAATCTGACGTACAAGGAGTTCGAACTCCTCCGATATCTTGCCGCAAATCCAAACAAGGTGATCTCCCGCGACGGACTGCTCCAGGAAGTTTGGGGATATGACTACTTCGGAGGCTCACGAACCGTCGATGTGCATGTCCGCAGGCTCCGAGCCAAACTGGGGCCAGAGTACGAATCCCTCATTTCCAAAATTAGCTGATAAACTTAATCGACGTAATTTATTTTTCTGGTGTATC
>OMJG01001553.1_pt1 | contig 13035 bp, 5 predicted proteins | sample 1646431 | NCBI WGS metagenome assembly OMJG01 (sample SAMN03771674, study PRJEB25209) | food metagenome | isolation source: Cotija cheese | place: Mexico:Jalisco,Michoacan | collected 2011-12-12 | reverse complement strand
AATTTAACGTGGCTTTACCGGTAGAATTAAGTGAATCCGAACAGAAAGAATTACTTAGAGAAATTGCTCAAAGACTACCAAGGGTATATATTCAGCAAAAACAGCAAAACAGGTATTTAAATTTAGATGGAACTATTAAAAATGCTTGCGATGTAGTATCGGTTTACACTAATAAAAAAACAAAAAATTGGGGATATGATTTTATTATTAGAGATTTTGAAGAGCAAGTTGTAGATTTTAAAATAGGTAAATTCCATAAATTTATGGATGCCATGAGTGAATTGGCGAAGAATGATAATGTTTTCGAAGATAATAATTTTGGTTACAAATTAACAAATGAATCTAAATATAACTGGTTATGTATTAATCCTAATGTTGGTGAGGTAGTGAATTTTGAAGAATTGATAATTACTACTTCAGAGCTTTGTAAACAAACAGCAGAACATATTAAACAAGCAGGGGAACAACTGAATAGAGTGAATGAACATAGAGCTATAAAAGATGCTATACGTGATTGTTTATCGGCTATGGAAGATTTAATGACTTATTTGACAGGAACGACGGATATTTCAGCAGCTGATAAAGCTATGAGAGATGATGAAGAGACATGGGGACAAGGTTTTATTATTAAAGAGGGCATTACTATGTGGAACATGTTTCATAATAAATATAAGGATATTAGGCATGGGAACAACTTTGATATCAGTTTAATTAGTTATGAAGAAACTATTTATTTTATCGACAAACTTCTTGTTTATGTAAAGTATCTTTCTAGTAAAGCAACAAGTACTGATATTACTAAGAAAAGTAAAGAAGAGTTTCAGTTTAATTAGAAATTTTTATTGAATATAGGAGGTAATTAAATGCTACCTTTCTTCACGAATCCATATATAGATGAATTATTGTATTCAGCAATTGCACGTTATCATTTTTATAGTGGGAATCTTGATTGTAAAGATACATTAGAAGAGTTATTTGATAGTCGTTCTGTGATACCGAGTGTGGAGATTGGTAGCCATCTTACTAATTTAGTAGAGAAATTAGGACCTCAATATTCGGTAGAGTATTTATTAGCTAACCATACGATTTATCCTTACTATGCTTCATTTTTATCTAAACAACGACAGATGGAGATTTTAGAAGATGTCAAAAATAATGGACAGGCTTTATATACAAGGCTTGGTATTGTAGCTGGAGGCATTTGTCGTAAAGATGGGCTATATTACTGTGCTATGTGTGCTAAATCTGATTCAGATAAGTATGGAGAGCCGTATATTCACCGAGAACATCAATTACAAGGAATAAGTTATTGTGCACACCATGAAATTCCGTTGAGGGAGTATCCGGTAACAGGCGTTAGTCGCATCGAATACATTCGTTTTGAGTTACGCTACATGAATCTATCAGATTTATACGAAGTGGATCCATATGAAGAAATAGCCATTCAATTAGCAAAGCAAGCATATAAACTACTACAAATACCATTACATTCATTAACCAAAGTAGAAATTAGTTCGATGTATAAGGCGTTACTTAGAAAGAAAAATTTAATTACAGCCGCCAATCGGGTGAGACAACAGGATTTATATCAAATGATAAAAATCGACTTATCAGAAGAGCTTTTAACGAACTATGAGAGCGAATTTAATGAAGAAGATGAATATAATTGGGTGAAAGTATTAACTCGTAATTCAAAGAGGCATGTACACCCATTACGACACTTATTGATGTTTTTATACTTGAAGCAAGATGTAGGGAATTTGATAGTAGATAACGGTCCATTTAGAAAAGGTCCTTACCCGTGTTTGAATAGAGCTGCAAAACATTACAAAAAGTTAGTTATACCATCTGTAAAAGTGACAAGAGATTTTAAAACAAAAGCTCCAATCGGTACATTTTGTTGTTATTGTGGCTTTGTGTATGCACGTAAAGGACCAGATAATAATGAGGAAGATCAATATAGAATTGGTAGAGTAAAAGCTTTCGGCCAAGTTTGGAGTAGAAGATTAAAAGAATTGATGAATGCAGGAATGAGTATTCGAGCTATTGCAAAGGAGTTAGGTGTAGATTCTAAAACCGTTAAAAAATATGCAGATGAACCTACTCTGGAAGTAGTAACCCCAATTCAGCTGGATAGACTAGAATCCTATCGTAATGACCTAATTGAAATGATACGTACCCAACCAGAATTAACTCGAACTGAAATAAGGGATCAACTATGTAAACAGTATATGTATTTGTATAGATATGATAAAGAGTGGCTAATGGCTAACTTACCAGCACAACAAAAGCGTGTAGAACCGACTAGAATTGTAGATTGGAACGCGCGCGATCGAGAATATGTGCAACGCATCAAGAAGTTATATCAGCAATTATTAACCGTTGAGAAACCCATTCGAATAACGAAGTCCTTAATCGGTAAGCGATTAGGCATTACAGCAAATATAGAAGGGTATTCAGCTAAGTTGCCAAGTACGACAACTTTATTGAACGAAATAACAGAAACCGTTAAAGAATTTCAAATTAGGCGTTGTTGTAAGGTGATTGACCAGATGTTAGAAGAAAATGAAGTGATAAAGCTTTGGAAAGTACAACGGATAGCAGCGATAAAGTCACATCACTTTCATGAAATAAAAGATGAGTTATCTAAATACATTCAAATAAGTCAGGATGTGAAAAGAGATGAACAACAAAGTATATAAACTGAAAAACTGGCCATTCTCTAAAGGAGAACAAGCTCAATTAATTTGGATTAGTTCTCCTTTTAAGTATGAGAAAAAAATCATGATTTATGCATATTTTAGAGCGAAAGGGAAAACTGAAAAAATCTTAACAGATTGGGGGATGTTACCTGCATTAGCTATTCAACATATGTATATAGACGGTGATTTACGTCATAGTTTGCCACCAGATAATTTAGAAGAAGTGGATTTGACGATTTTTCCACAATCAGTACGTTATACAGAGAGAGAATGGATTGTACAAGGAACGAATGATACGGATATGTCACGTAGTTTTATAGTGAAGTTTAATAATAAGTCTTATACATTGCCACTAATTGAAGTAGTTCGCAGTATCTTAGCTCCGAATCGCTTTTTATTATATCGCTTATTTGAAATGAACTCTTTTCCACAGTACTTTATTGAAAACTATACAGAAGGACAAATTCAGTTGAACTTTTCTTCTCAATATAATCTGAAATACACGAAAAAAAGCTTTTTATACCAGCTAGTATGGCTATTAGGTAATCAGGATCTAAGAAAAACGTTCGAAAATATTGCCTATACATTTTTAAATACGAGTGAATTGAAGTTTGAGTGGTTATTCCGACAACCAATTTCAATTAAAGCGGTTGTAAAACTCACTTCATATGGAGGGACAATTTTAAGAGTAAATGAAGTGAAGAGCAAGGAAATACCATTTGAGGTTATATCATTTTCACATCCCGAATTATCAAAATATGAAAAATCTAACGAACCTAAGAAATATACGATGCGTGAATTAAAATCATCTACTGAAGAAAGGGAAAAGATAATAGATGAAACGGTAGAAGGTTCAACAGAGGATTTTGAATTAATTGAAATGAATAAACAAGTTCATAAATACACTGAATCACCAAGTATTGTAAAGGTTCAAGATAAATCAACAAAGCAACGAACATATGAAGATGAAAGCACGAAACGATATACATTTAAAGATTCAGGAATTCGTTCAGCATCCGATACAGGTGGTAATCGTCTAGCGAGAGGGATTGAACATCAATCTTTGCAGCAAGTCCAGGCAGAAGGTGAATTAGGTCAATTTGTACATATATTACAAGAATTAGAGGACTACAAAGAAGTACAATTTATTAATATCCAGTTGAGTTCACTGCCAATTGGCGATGGAAAAAGAGTATTTAGCTATTTAGAAGATGGCATAACACCTCGTCAATATGCACTAGCGACAGTTAGTTTATTTAATGGAAAAGAGTTAAAAGTTTTAGAAGTAGAAAGAGAAAATTGTGCACTTTCCATGTTGATTTTATCTTCCACGGGATTGGTTAATTGGAATCCATTGATTGGTAGCTTGCTGTTGAATTTAGTTAATAGTAGTGGGACATGGGTGAAAGAATCGCTTGAAAGTTTAGAGAGAAGTAATGTAATCGTACAAAAAGCAAAACATAGTAAAAAGGGATATAATCATAGAGCGGGGTTATTGGCTAATAAAATGCTATAAATCGTAATTAGAAGGTTGATAGTTCAAATTAATTAGTATAATGAATAGATAAGATATAACTTAAATGAACAATATGGCGACTGCAAACTTAGATTTTGAAGAAAATGGTAAATGAATTATTAAAATCAATGCAATTAGAGGAGCTGTTATTTTGGAGAAAGTAATTCCTAATAGGGAACAACGAGAGGCAATTGATTCAATAACGGGACCAGTATTGATTTCAGCTGGACCTGGCACAGGGAAGACGGCCACGCTAGTTAACCGATATGCCAATATGGTGAATAATCATCGCATCAAACCAGAGAATATCCTAATGGCGACTTTTACGGAAAAAGCAGCAAAGGAAATCATCACGCGTATTTCTTCTGTAATTCCAGATTTTGATTTGAATGACGTATATATTGGAACCTTCCATTCAATCTGTCTAAGAATTGTAAAGGATAACTTAGCATTTATACCTACTTTGAAGAAAAACTTCACTTTGATGGATGACTTTGATCAGAAGTATTTCATCTACCAGCGATATTTTTATGATTTTAAACCTTTGCCACACTTTAATGATTTGATCAGTGAAACCTCAGGTTTATGGAGAAATGTCAGTAAAATAGCAGATTTAGTTAACGGGCTATCGGAAGAGAAAATAAATGCGGAGCGATTACTTGCTGATCCCAATCCACAAATAGTTGCTTTAGGTGAAATTAAACAAAAATACGATGAACTATTACAAGCAAAAAATAGATTGGATTTTGCGACGATTCAGTTGACTGCCTATCAGCTACTCAGTGAAAATCCGGAAATTTTGGGGAAATATCAAGATCTGTTTCAGTATATGATGATTGATGAGTATCAAGATACCAATTCAATTCAGGAACAATTGATTTTCTTACTTTCAAAAACTAATAACATATGTGTGGTTGGTGACGATGACCAGTCGATGTATCGATTCCGTGGTGCCACAATTCGCAATATACTAGAGTTTGAAAATAAATTTAAGAAAGGTGAGTGCAGCGTTATCCACCTTTCCACTAACTACCGATCGGCTCCTGAGATAATTGAGTTCTACAATAGGTGGATGAAAGAGTACTCAGAAACTCACTTTCAGTGGAATCAGTTTCGAATTGATAAAAAAATCTTACCTAGTCCTGGGAAAAGTCATAAAGAATTGACACCTCCAGTAATGAAAATAGCCGGAGAGTCGACTGAACAATGGCATGAAAGAATTTTTAGATTCATCAAGATGCTGTCAGATGACGGATACATAAGTAATTACAACCAGATTGCCTTCTTATTCCGTTCTGTGGCGAAGAAAGAAACTCAGGAACTAGCGAATTACCTTGAAAGCAAAGGAATTCCAGTTTATTCTCCAAGATCAAAAATGTTCTTCGAACGTGAAGAGATAATGGCAGCTATTGGTGTATTACTTGCAATTTTCGGTGACTATTCGGATGAGCTAGTTGATAGACCTGAGGAATACCTTGAAAAGCTAACTGATTATTATGACCGCTGCTTGGATATTGCGGAGCAACTAATGGATGACGATGAAGATTTAGAAGATTGGGTTAGCTATCGAGAAGATGAGTTGGACAACCTTGTTGGAAATACGGATTACGCATTCACACAATTGTTGTATCAAATGTTCAGCTTCGACTACTTCCGAAAGATTATCGATACTGATTTATCATCCGGAGTAGCTGACCAAAGGGCAATCCGAAATCTCGCTATTTTAACAAAAGTACTTGCCAAGTATGAAGCAAATGAAAATGTTGACGTCATCTCTGATGTTAAGAAGGATCAGGTTGTTTCTAAGCTATTTGAAACGTATTTTAGATTCCTCTTTGGAAGCAATCATGGCGGTGGTGGCATCGAAGAATATCAAGATGAATCTGAATATGCTCCGAGTGGTTGCGTTTCATTTATGACGGTTCATCAATCGAAGGGCATGGAGTTCCCAATCGTTATTACTGATTCCTTATACGACAGGCCCGCTGATGATAATCAAGGAGTACTTGAACAGGTATATAATGCCTATTCGCACCGGGAACCGTTTGAACCAACTGATAGGATTAAGTTTTTTGACTTCTGGAGGCGTTATTATGTTGCGTACTCACGGGCTGAGGAATTACTTATTCTCACTACACCAATTCGCACACGTGGTGCTTGGCCGATGCCGGGGAAAATGTTTAAGGAAGCTTTCAACGACCTAGAAGACTATTATGACCATCACTATTCATTTGAAGAGTTTGATTTTAAACCAGTTAAGGCATCAGATTTGAAGCAATCATATGCTTTCACATCTGATATTTCTAAATATGAAAGATGTTCAGTTGAGTATAAGATGTTCCGTGAACTAGGATTCTCTGAAATCCGTGTTGGTTCTACAATTTTTGGCTCCCTAGTTCATCAAACAATTGAAGATATTCATGATGCAATTCTTCGAGATGAAGTATCATCTATTCCAGACAATCTTGAAACGTGGTTTGATAACAATTACCAGGGGCTTGTTCTCAGCGAACATAGTTATCTGGCACCAAACTCAAGAAATGCCGCACTTAAGTATGTCAAAAACTACTTTGAGAATTCTGAGGACCTTTGGAAAAACATCAGGAAAGCTGAAGTTCAGCTTAGCTATCCTATGGAAGACTTTATCTTGAATGGTCAAGTTGATATGATTAAAGGAAAAGGCGATACTGTAGAAATTGTGGACTTTAAAACAGGGGATAAGCCGGAACCTGGTGATGAATCGCTCATTAATTATGAGAAACAACTTCAGGTTTATGCAAGACTAGTTGAGGATAAGGAAAATGTCACTGTTTCAAAATTAAAGCTATACTATCCAAGTGACCAAGAAAACCCGATTATTGAATTTGAAAAAGACAGCCAACAAATTGATAGGATAATTGATGACTTCACGGATGTAGTTCATAAGATTGAAAAGAAAGAATTTAATCAACGAACGACAAATTATTCTGTTTGTCGCGAGTGTGATATGCGATTCTATTGCAACAGAATCAAACCAAAATAATATAGGGGGAATTAGCTCGTGAATAAAGAATTACAAGAATTACTGCTTTCAAAAGAAGAATACGTAGTAGAGGGAACACTTAACAAAAACTTGGTGGGTCAGCTTGCACGAAATTACGATGCTGGGCTTTTGAATATCCTTCAATCAAACGAAAAGATTAAACATCACTTTTTTGCTTCAACCGAGGGAGGACTAATTTTTAAACTAGAAGTTTTTCTTCAGTTCTTGAATAACAAGGCATTTTTGCCTGACAGTTATACAATTTATAAACAAAAAATTGGACTAGCATATAAGGGTGAGGTAGATTTACTTTCACAAAATAAAGAAATTGTCCTTAACTGGCCCTACAAGGATTGTATTCTTGAAGGTGGGCAACACAAGGAAGATACGAAGCGAAAAGAAATATTTTTTAATTCAGTTTTGGCGCCTAGCGAAGTAAACAGATATATTGAACCAAAGGCTCTCACTAACTTTGAAAAATACTCTACATCAGGGGTGGAGAGGCCTACAACAATTGGATCTGAAGAAAACCTTGTCATCAAGGGGAATAATTTAGTAGGTCTCTATTCCGTTAAGCAGTATTTGAAAAAACATGATAAAAAAATTAAGCTTGTGTACTTGGATCCACCCTATAACACAGGCAACGATAGTTTTAGATACAATGATTCGTTCAATCATTCTACATGGCTGACCTTTATGAAGAATAGGATTGCTGTTGCAAGGGACTTGATGGACGATGATGGGATTATATGGGTTCAAACTGATGATGTAGAGGTAAATTATTTAGGTGTACTCATGGACGAGATTTTTGGTCGAGAAAACTTCATCAATTTAGTTACGGTTAAGACAAAAATTGGTGGGGTATCAGGAAGTGCCGAAGGCAAAAGTCTAAAAGATACCACTGAGTTTATTCAATTATATGCAAAAAATAAATCACAAATAACTCTTGAACCGGTATTTGCGATGACACCAGTGTGGGACTATATTCAAACTGAGTATATTGAGGCGGGGAAAAGTTGGAAATATACTTCTGTGTTAACCGACTTGGGTGATCGAGTTTTATTAAAAGATGATGCAGCTGGGGGGAGGAAGTATTATCATTATCCTAATGCGAAGTCAGTATCGGTGAAACAATATGCCAGAGCTAATAATATAACTGAAGAAGAAGTTTATAATTCCGTTCCAGACAAAATTTTTCAAACTACAAATGCTCAAACATCGATTCGTACAACTGTAATGGAAGAAACTGCTGGAATTGATAATGGAGTTGTGAGTATAGAATACGTTCCAACGAAAGGAAAAAATAAAGATAAAGTAACTGAAATTCTATATACCAGTACAAAGCGGATGTTTATGTTCTTGTCGGATATGTTGACTAAAGATAAAGATGGCAATCTGCTTTATAAGGAAAAATTGACAACGCTGTGGGATGCTATTCAATATAATAACTTAGCCAAGGAAGGAAAAGTTGACTTCCCTAATGGTAAAAAACCAGAGAAACTCCTTCAAAACGTGATTGAAATGTCTAGTTATAAGGATGACTACGTTCTTGATTTCTTTGGTGGAAGTGGTACAACTGCAGCCACTGCCCATAAACTTGGCCGAAAATACATCACTATTGAGCAGTTGGATACCCAGATTGATATTATTAAACGACGTCTCCAAAATGTAATTGATGGCGAAGATAAAGGAATTTCCTCTGAGATTGAGTGGTCTGGTGGTGGTTCATTTGTGTACTGTGAAATCAAAAATGATGCAGCAGACTTTGTCGAGAGAATTGATGCTGCAAGAGACGAAAGCCAGTTACTAGAACTATTCGAATTAGCTAAGAAATCATCGTTCATTTCATATCGAGTTGATCCTAAGAAAATGAAGTCTTCGGAATTTGAAAAACTATCATTTGCAGAACAAAAGCAATTACTTCGCGAAATCATCGATAATAACAACTTGTATGTGAATTATTCTGATATTGAGGATCAGTCTTACGGGATTAGTGCTGAAGACAAAGTGTTAAACCGTCAATTCTATGGGGGTGGTGAGTAAATATGGCACAATTCTTATACGAAAAATATGATGGGGGACTAGGGATTTTTTCCAACTACTTTAAGGATCAAGTTCCTAACTATATCACTAAAAATCTCCGGCATGAGTTGCGCGAGTATCAATTAGAAGGTATTGGTCGCTATTTGAACTATGCGCATAGGGATGAGCAAAATCGAACCTACCCCGAACAATTGCTCTTTAATATGGCGACTGGATCAGGTAAAACGATGATGATGGCTGCAATCATTTTGGAGAAGTACAAGCAGGGTGAAAGGAACTTTCTGTTCTTTGTAAATAACTCTAACATTATTGAAAAAACGCGGGCTAACTTTCTCGATTCAACTTCAGGAAAATATTTGTTTGCAGATTCCATAATGATTGCTGATGAGTTGGTAGAAATCCAGGAAGTTACAGATTTTTCAGATTCGAACGAGGATGCAATTAACCTCTTATTTACAACTATCCAGCAACTGCATATCGACTTGAATACACCTCGTGAAAATCGCCTCTCTTATGAACAATTCGAGGACATTTCCGTTGTAATGCTCGCCGACGAAGCACATCACTTGAATGCCGGACTCAATGCGGATGAGAAAAAGGATAATACCAGTTGGACTGCAACTGTTGATAATATTCAAAGAAATGCAAAAAAATCTTCTCTTTTCGAGTTCACTGCAACGATAGATTTGTCAGATGCTGACATTGCAGCGAAGTACAGAGAACACCTATTGTATAAATATGATCTTAAAGATTTTCGATTAGATGGTTATAGTAAAGATGTTTTGTTCCACCTGGTAAATAATGAAGTTGATGTGCGTATGCTTCAAGCAATAATCATCAGTCAATTCAGAAAGAAAGTCGCATTAAAAAATGGGATTAACTTAAAGCCACTAATTCTATTTAAGTCACAAAAGAAGACAGAGAGCGCAGGGAATCTATCTGATTTTCTTGAAATTTTGGATGGTCTAACGGCTGATCAAATTGAACAACAAAAACAATCCTCAACTGGCCTTGATGGTATTTTGACACAGGCGTTTGACTTTTTTGATGAAAATGGCATTACTCATGAAAACCTAATTGCCGAATTAAAACAAGACTTCCGCGAAGAACGATTAATGCTTATCGATAGTGATAATAAGACGAGTGATAAGTTAATTGAATTAAATACTCTGGAAGACCCTAAAAATGAGATTCGGGCTATCTTTGCCGTTGATATGCTGAACGAAGGATGGGATGTACTAAATCTATTTGATATCATTCGCCTCTACGATACTCGTGATGGGAAGACGACGAGAGCTGGATTTAAGCCCGGGGCGACAACTAATGCAGAGAAGCAACTTATTGGTCGTGGAGCTCGTTATTATCCATTTGTCATCAATAATGATTTAGCTATGAAATACAAGCGGAAATTTGACCATAATGAAGCGGCCGAACTACGCGTGATTGAACAACTTCACTACCATTCGAAAGACAACCCGAGGTATATTTCTGAGCTGAAGCAAGTTCTTCGTGAATCCGGAATCTATGATGACCAATCAATGGTTGAAAGGCAAATCAAATTGAAACGATCCTTCCGGAAAACAGGCACTTATAAGAACGGTGTCGTATGGGTTAACAGTCGAGTTGAGAAGCCGTCCTCTACATCAGTGCAAGGGTCCTTATTCGGGGATGATTGGGAAATCATTCTTCCAGAGGAATTGGAAGTTCATCTTCCAACTTCTGGTATGGGCGACTTTGCAGCCTTTGAAGGAGAAGACAGAGAGGTTTTTCAAGTTAAGAAAAAACAAGATAACCGAAAGTTCAAAGTCGGAAAAGAAATCACCCTCAATGTTTTGAGAGCAGCAGTAAACCTAAAAAATAAAGATTTTAATTTTGAGAAACTGCATAAATCTTATGTCGGACTACCAACTTTGGAAGGCTTATTGAAAGAAATTCAAAACAAAGTGTCTGTTATTGTCTTTGGTGATGAAGAGGATGTAAAAACTCTTTCTCAAGATCACAAGCTGTTTATTTCAAATGCAATTCTGCAGGCTATTGCAGATGAGTACATTAATGTTGAGAAACAGTACGAAGGAACGTTGGAATTCGAAGCAGTCAAGATTAAAGATGTTTTCGAGAAGAGAATTCAACGCAAGTATGTTATTGATTCGAATAGCAATAAGGAGAATGGTATTTCTCAAAAAGACTTAACTGAAACCAGAATCTTCGAGGATATCGATAAACTTGACTGGTATGCTTATACAGATAACTTTGGTACAAGCGAGGAAAAATTAGTAGTTAGAACCATCAAACAACACATGGCTGAGCTTGAAACAAAACTAACTGATATCTATTTGCTTCGTAATGAGAAAGCAATAAGAATTTATAGTTTTGATAAAGGTACTGCTTTCGAGCCAGACTTTGTAATGTTTGCAAATGATGCAGAAACTGGTAATATTTCTTGGCAATTCTTTATTGAGCCGAAAGGAAGTCAATTTTTAGATTTAAATGGACAATTCGATAAAGGTAAAGAAGGTTGGAAACAAGTACTTCTGAAACAAATTAAGGAAAAAGATGCAGAGGGACTTTTAGTGGATGATGATCATTATCGTATAGTTGGCCTTCCATTTTATAATCATTCCCATACAAAAGGCGAATTTATCGATGAATTAAGGACGTCGCTTGGTATATCGGAGGAAGAACAAATTGAATCGGAACAATTTATTCAATCTAATATTTTCGATGACTATGAAAATTCTTAAAGGGAGAATTGATTTTGATTTAAAGACGTTCAGAGACTTCAATTGAATTATAGTATTAGGATTTAATTTCGAATCATTAATAAAAAACGATGTATAGTCACATAATACAAAGAATGATAAGGGGTTATTTTTATGTTAATTTCTGAACTTCATATAAGTAATTTTAGATCGTTTGGAAATGAGTCACAAATGATCGAAATTGCAGATTTAACAGCGCTCATTGGTGCTAATAGTTCTGGTAAAACAAGTTTAATCATGGCTTTATTAAGATTATTTGGACAAAAAAATACAGATAGAACTTTAATAAAAACAGACTTTCATATTCCAGAGAGCGCTGATATATCTAAAATTAAGGAAATAGATCTTATGATAGAAGCGAAGGTAATATTTCCAGAATTAAAATTAGAGTCACCTGCTAATATAAAAACTGTTCCAGAATTCATTAAACATTTAATTATTGAAGAAACAGATGCTGATCCTTATTTACGAATTAGATTAAAGGGGAAGTGGATACAAGGTTCAACTCCTGAAGGTAATATAGAACAAGAATTAGTTTATGTAAAAATTCCCTATGGTCATGAAGAAAAAGAAGAAGATTTAACTAGAGTACCAATTCATCATCAAAAATTAATTCAAATGATGTATATACCTGCAATGAGAGATCCAGCAAAGCAATTAAAAAATGCTTCCGGTACTTTATTATGGCGTATATTTGATGGTATTGACTGGCCAGAAAATTTAAATGACGATATAAAATCTTTAACGTCTCCTATTGAAACGTTATTTAAAGAGATTCCTAGCATAAAAGATATTCAGGGAATTTTAAATAATCAATGGAATAAATATCATAAAGATAAAAGATATTCTAATAGTCAATTTAAATTTAATGGTAATAGTTTGCAGGAATTTTTGAAAAATGCGGAAATTTTATTTAATCCTACTATTGATGGAAATTCCGTAAAAGTGGATAGTTTAGGTGATGGTTTAAAATCTTTATTTTATATAACTTTA
>OMJG01001552.1_pt1 | contig 13056 bp, 12 predicted proteins | sample 1646431 | NCBI WGS metagenome assembly OMJG01 (sample SAMN03771674, study PRJEB25209) | food metagenome | isolation source: Cotija cheese | place: Mexico:Jalisco,Michoacan | collected 2011-12-12 | reverse complement strand
AAAACCAACAGTTCTAACCTGCCGTTTTCCTACATTTTACGGGTGCCTTTTACAATCTAGTAATACGATTCCCATAATGTCTTATATATTTACGAATTATTTGATATATTTCAATTCTTTACTTGTATGTGTGAATGGTTCGCAACCATCTTCAGTGATGTAAACACAATCTTCAATTCTAACACCAGCCACATTTGGTATGTAGATTCCGGGTTCAATTGAGAAGCACATACCTGGTTTTAGAACCATGTCGTTTCCTTCCATGATTGAAGGGAATTCGTGTTCTGAAGTTCCCATACCATGGCCTAGTCTGTGGATGAAGTATTCACCATAACCAGCCTTGGTAATGATGTCACGGGCAACCTTATCTAATTCAGCAGCTGTAATACCAGGCTTAGCAGCGTCCATGGCAGCGTATTGAGCTTCTAGGTCTACTTTATAGATGTCGAGTGATTTTGCGTCAGGTTGGCCGAAAGCCACGGTTCTAGAAGCATCACTGATATAACCGTTGTGAACTGTACCAAGATCAAACAAAATCAATTCGTCTTTTTTAACAGGGTTCTTTTCAGGACCACCGTGTGGATTAGCAGCATTAGCACCAGCTTGAACGATAGTGTCAAAACTCATGTGCATAACGCCTTTTTTCATCATTGCATATTCGATTTCAGCAACGATTTCTTGTTCAGTACGTCCTTCTTTGATGGCGTTAAAAGCTACTGTAAAAGCGTAATCAGCTTCGGCACCGGCAGCTTTTAGTTCTTCAATTTCTTCAGGTGTTTTGATTAATTTGGCATTTTCCATATAACGAGATAGGTTAACGGGGAAAGTTGCATCTGGGAATTGATTAGTTAGAGCTTCGAGTTTTTGAACTGACATGTCATCTTTTTCGATGGCCCATTTAACAGGATTGCCGGCAACATCTTTAATATGACTAGCCATTAAAGCAAATGGATCTTCGTGGTCGAGATATCCGAAAACATCCTTGTCCCAACCAACTTCTTTAACAGCTTCGACTTCAAGTTGAGGTGCAAAAACAAAGGGGGCTTTGTCAGGGAAAACTAATAGTGCAAGAATTCGCTCTACCGGATCACTGTAAAAACCGGTAAAATAGTGAATGTCGTTTGGATTTGAGACATAAGCTGCATCAAGTCCATTTTGTGCTAAGTATTCTTGTAGTGCTAATAATTGTTTCTTCATGAAAATGCTCCTTTACGACAATATTTATAAATAGTATATCATTCAAGGGCAAATCTATTCAGTAGTAGTGTATTAATCTTTTTCAAAAGAGTTTATCAATACATGCTCATATTCAGTGAAAATGGTTTTCTTTTTGAAAAAATATGAAAACATGCAACAATAATGTAGAAACCGCTTGCAAAATGTAAACTTTTTTGATAGATTAGAGATAATTAATGAAAATATTGTTTGAGAGAGTGAATATTAATGGAGAAAAAAGTAGTAACAATCTATGACGTAGCCGAGGCTGCCAACGTTTCAATGGCAACAATTTCACGTGTAGTGAACGGAAACGCCAATGTAAAAGAAGAAACTAGAAAGCGTGTTTTGGAAGTAATCGATCGTTTGAATTATCGTCCAAATGCGGTAGCCCGTGGTCTTGCAAGTAAGAAGAGTACAACAATTGGAGTAATTTTGCCAGATATTACTAATTTGTATTTTGCATCTTTGGCAAAGGGTATCGATGATGTTGCTTCAATGTACAAGTACAATATCATTTTAACTAGTTTACAAGAATCTGTTGGTGATGAAGAACAATCTGTTGGTGATGAAGAACAAATCCTGAATAATTTGTTATCAAAACAAGTTGACGGACTTATTTACATGGGCAAACAATTGTCTAAGAAACTAAAGCGTATCCTTGCAAATTCAAAGACACCAATCGTTTTGGCTGGTTCAGTCGATAAGAATAATGAAAGTGCCAGTGTAAATATTGATTTCACTGATGCTGTAGCTAGTGTCGTTGGTCAATTAACACAAAATGGTCACAAGAAGATTGCCTTTGTGGGTGGCAGTCTTGAAAATCCTATTGACGGTAAATATAGACTAGACGGTTATAAGAAGGCCTTGAAGAAAGCACATCTTAATTTCTCATCTAATTTAGTTTTTGAAGCAGAATATTCAGTAAGAGCTGGAGAAGCAATTTGGGATGCTGTTCACAGTAGTGGTGCCACAGCAGCGTATGTAACAGATGATTTGCTAGCTTCAGGTATTTTGAACTCAGCTGTCAAGGCCGGCGTTAAGATTCCTGATGATTTTGAATTGATTACAAGTAATGACACGATTCTTTGTGAAGTTACACGTCCCAAGATGAGTTCAATCGAAGAACCATTGTACGATATCGGTGCGGTTGCTATGCGTCTATTGACTAAGATGATGAACCAAGAACAAATCGATGACAACACTATCAAGTTGCCATACAGCATTGTAAAACGTGGTTCAACAAAATAAATCATAATTAAAATAAAAACTTGTATTGTCCAAAAAATTAGGCAATACAAGTTTTTTTATTTCTCATTAATTTTTCGTTGTTTATGTAAATCCCAGATGATAACCACGATGTAACCAAAAGCCACTAAGGATAGACCACCAGTAACAACGGAACTTAATGTGTAAGGTAAATTAATAAATCCACCTAGAATTGAATAGAGGGTATTTAACAAGACGATGGAAGCCAAAGTCATCGACTTATCCCAAATTTTAACGTTATGTTTAATTTTATAAATAATCACTGCCAAGATGAAAATAACCAAAATTGCAGCAACAATGTATAAAGTATTTTGTAAAAAGCTTGGACTAAAATACATAAATTTCTCCTTAATAAAAGTAACGTTTTTATTCTATCACAGTTTGTTAATTGTAAAAAAATAACTCTAGCAATCAAATGATCGCTAGAGTTATGAGATTAATTTTCTGTAGCAGTGGTACCAGTTTCAGCGTTGCCGGTGCCAGTGTCACCAGTTGTACCGGCGGATTCCTGACTGGAACTACCACCAGTTTCTAATTCAGTATTGGAATTCGAACTAGAATTTGAATTTGAACTTGAACCACCGGAGCTAGAACCGGAACCAGATGATGATCCAGTACCTGTTTCGGTTGAACCGTTTGAAGTGGTTGAATTAGTAGTACTTGATCTAGTTGTAGAAGATCCTGTTGTTACTTCAGAAGAACCACTATTATTAGTGCTATTGCTGAAGCCTGAAGTTCTACCACTACCATTTTCACTAGCTAATTCGCTGGATGATTTGGTGCTTTCACCTAACTGTTTAACGACCGAATAACTGTTGCTACGTCCAAAGTAGTGATCCCAGAATAATTTATAATTCTTAGATTTACCACCGATGGCAAAATTATTATAAGACATAGCTTCAGGACGTCCCTTGTAGTAAAGCGAATTAGTCGTATGTTGATTTACTTTCGTAGTTATACCATTGTATTCGATTGAACCAGTACGAGTACCGGTTTCTTTATCTACTTTGTAAGATTTAACTCCACTAGGTTTTTTGAATGACTTATTAACATTAAAGACTGATTTATTTTCGTCATATAAAGCATTCGCCATTTTTGCCCAGAGTTCTTGGTTTATATCAGTCGAGTTACTAGCAAGGTTGTAATTATCATGATAGAAATTATCGTATCCGATCCATGATGCTAACGTCATGCCATCAGTACTTCCAATGAACCAGTTATCACGGTAATCGTTTGATGTACCAGTCTTACCAAAGAGGTTCTTAGTATTGAAGTTAGCCTCATAAGAAAGAGCAGAAGCGGTACCTTTAGTAACGACGCCGTGCAACATGTTTTTAATAATGTAAGAAGTTTGTTTAGAGAAGACACGGGTCTTTGAACCTTTATGCTTGTAAACTGTCTTACCAGTTGGATCGGTAACTTTTTTGACGACATAAGGATCAACGTGGACACCTTTGTTTGCAAAAGTAGAGAAAGCACTAGCTTGTTGGAGTACAGTGACACCATTTTCAGTACCACCTAGAGTAATACCTAGTTGATTATATTCCTTATTGCTCAAGTTTATTCCCATTTTCGACATATATTTCTTGGAACTGACACCTTGTTGTTTCAAATAATTATACAAATTGACAGAAGGAATGTTGTACGATTCTTCCAAAGTTTCTCTAGCTGATACGAAACGATTTTGAATAGTTTGACCGTAATCAGTTGGAGCATACTTACCAAAACTGGTCTTGAAGTCAGCCAGCATAGTTTGCGAACCGATAAGTCCATTTTCAATTGCAGGTCCAAAAGTGATCAAAGGCTTAATAGATGAACCAGGGGATCTTTGCGTATTAAAGGCGTGATTCAATTGTGATTTCTTGAAATTGACTCCACCGACGAAGGAAAGCACTTGACCAGTTTTGTTATCTAATAAGACGGAACCATTTTGAACCGGTTCGGAAACTTTAATAGTCTGACCAGTATTAGCATCAGTTCCGGAACCAGTATGTGTAGTTCCTAAATTGCCTTTAAACTGTTGAGCCTGTTCATTCATAGCATCATACAATTTCTTGTCGATCGTACTGTAGATCTTGTAGTTCTTGTTGTGCAATTCAGTATTTGCTTGTGTGTAATATCTTTCGTAAAGGTTTTTATCCTTTTTGACATCACTGTATTTGACGCCATCGCTTTTAGCCAAACGTTTCATTAAAATAGTTCTGGTTTGTTCAGTTAAAAGATTATAAATATAACCATATTTGATTTCTTTAGAACTAGCTTTAGCTGGTTTTAAGAAGTCTTTTTTCAAATTAAATTTTTTGGCACGATTGTATTGAGCTTCAGTAATTTGATTGTCACGATACATTCGATAAAGAACGATATCTTTACGTTTCATACCAAGGCTCATGTCATCTTTGAAACTACCACGTTGTTTAGTACCATTTGTTCCTGAGACGACACGATTATAAGGTGTGTAGACGGAAGGACTTTGAGGCAAACCGGCGATAAAAGCCGATTCAGCAATATTTAAGTCGCTTGCATTTTTACCAAAGAGACCTTTAGCAGCAGCTTGAACACCTTGAATATTTTGTCCCTTGTTATTAGCACCGAAAGTTGCAGCGTTTAAATAATCTTCTAGAATTTCATCTTTAGAGAAGTATTTATCAACACGCATGGCTAAGAAAATTTCGACCGCTTTACGTTTCCAAGTAGTTTCAGATGATAGCATCTGCATTTTAACTGTTTGTTGGGTCAAAGTGGAACCACCAGTTTGAGCACCGATTCCAGTAATGTCAGAAATAATGGCTCTAAAAATTGACTTAGGAACGACACCTTTATGACGATAAAAATCACTATCTTCAGTAGCTACGATAGCTTTTTTCAAATAAGGCGACATTTCAGATAATGAAATTTTCTTACCTTGAAGGTCTTTTTGTAAATTATCGACCTTCGAACCATCACTAAAGTACAGTGTGGCAGAATTATTCACATCTTGAAGTTCTGATTTCATTTCTTGTTTAGTAGGTACTTCGACTTGACTCGTCAAAGCAGATACGTAACCTGTACCAAGACCGATAGCTAAGCTCAAAAGAATCAAAATTCCGGCAATGGAATAAAGAATAATTCGGCGAATAACTTCAATCGTTAGATTAGCTTTCTTAGCAAAGTCAGACCAGCTTTTAATACTTTTGAAGCTGTTGACAATGCTATTCCATAAATTTTTCACTTTAAAATAAGCTCCCTTAAAAAGTTACATACCGTAATTATATAATAAATTTGATTTAGAAGTGTAAAAACAAAAAAAGTTCTGTCGAAATTATGTCCAACAGAACTTCTTTTATTTACTTAATTAGGCGGTAAATAGCGTCTGCATAGATAGCAGTCGACTTCAATAATTTATCAATATTAATATATTCATTAGGTTGATGCATAACATTTTCATCGCCAGGGAACATTGCACCATAGGCGATTCCGTGTTTCAGGATACGGCCGTAAGTTCCACCACCAACAGTAAATGGTTCTGTGTCGTCATCAGTGTGATCACGATAAGCACCAACTAAGGCTTGTACTAAAGGATCATCAGCAGCTACGAAATGTGGCAGTTGGTTGTGTCCTTCAATAACAGCTGTGACGTTTTCTGGTAAGTGATTGTTGATCTTTTCAGTCAAAGTTTCGCCAGTGTCACCTTTTGGATAACGAATATTCAACAAGATGTTAGCTTTGTTTTCATCGTATTCATAAATATTAGGTGAAAGTGTCAAATCACCCATAACAGCATCAGTATTATTGATACCGAGATGTTTACCAGCAAAATCCAAATGCAAGTCATTAGCAATGAATGAGAAGTAGAGCTTTTCACTGTCATTTAAGTCTAATGTTACTAAAAATGATGCTAAGTAAGTTGCGGCGTTGATGCCATTGAATGGTTCCATAGCATGCGCACCTTTACCAATGATTCTAATTTCAGCGATATCGTCGTTTACTTCTAAACTACCTTTGATTTCTTTATTGGCAACAAGAAAGTCGTTAAATTTAGCTTTCAAATCGTCAGCACTGATAACCTTAAGATCGATTTGGCAGTCAGCATTTTGTGGGACCATGTTAGGTCTAATACCGGCTTTAAACTTCTTAACTAAGCCAATTGTTGGTGTAGGGAAGTTAACTCTAAATGATACGATTCCTTTTTCCCCATTGATAGCAGGAAATTCAGCATCAGGTGAGAAACCAGTTTCTGGCATTTTTTCTTTTTCCATGTAGTGATTGATGCCGACCCATTCACTCTCTTCATCAGTTCCAAGAATCAACTGTACGCTCTTAGTTGTAGGCAAATTCAATTCCTTGATGATTTTCATAGCATAATAAGCAGCAAGTCCAGGACCTTTATCGTCACTGGCACCACGAGCATAAAAGTTACCGTCTTTAATTACGGGTTCAAAAGGATTAGTCTCCCAACCTGGTCCTTTTGGAACGACGTCTACGTGTGACAAAATAGCAATGGCATCGTCACTGTCGCCTAATTCAATTCTTCCAGCCAAGTTATCAACATTTTTAGTTTTGAAACCATCACGATCTGCAAAATGTAAAAATGTTTGAAGAGCTTTCGCTGGTCCAGGACCTAGTGGGAAATCGCTAGTCTTGTGTTCTGTATCTCTAGAACTATCAATACTTACTAATTCAGAAAGATCGTTGATCAATTCATCTGAACGATGTGCAACCTCTTTCTCCCAATCTATCGACATATTTTCTATGACCTCCACATGAAGTTTTTTTCATTTTACCAAAGGTTGAGCTTAAAGGCTAATCGACCTATATTTCATTTATGGAATCGCTGTCAAAATTTTCCGAGAAATTAATAAATGAATTATTAAAATCTCTGATTAAATCAGTATTTTGGAGCGATTGGTCAGTCGTTGGTAAAGCAAAAGAAATATTTTCCAATAAATCAATATTTTTAAGTCGTTGACCTTTAGGTAAGTTCTCGTAGCTTTCTTTTGAATTGTTGCCTAGGTAGTTATTAGGATTCAATTGAATCAAAACATTTTTAGCATTGATCCAGCCGTCTTTTAGTTTCAACCACGTTTGTGAACCAACTTTTTGAATCGTCAAAATGCGTTGCGGCTTGTTGGCTTCTAGACGATTGCTAATGACATTAGTATTTGGTTCTTGATAGAGTAAATTATTTGGCTGTTGATAACGATACACAGCTTTAGCACCGAAGTATTGTCGCAAGTCGCTGAGTGAGTATTCAGAGTTAAAGCCAGTTGCATTAGCAAATTGGTTTTCACCAACCTGAACGTATTTTTCGCCATTTATTTTGACGATATTAGTAATGTGGTATCCATCAAGTGGATTAACACGTTTTTTAGTTTTGATCAAACGGTAGGGATTTTCGTAAATAGGTTCTGATTTAGTTGACATGTAATAGACATTTTGATTTAGTGCCTCTGATTTAGAACTATCTTTTAGTTCACGATACTCGTTACCAGTTCCAGGGTAGTTAGTAACTACACCGTCGATTGGCATATTGATCAAAGTATTCCATTTTTGTGGGCTTTCATTCATTTCATCCCAAGCATAAATCGTTTTACCCATAAAATGCATCGTATTGATAATCTCTGGTGTAATAATACTTGATGAAAGGTTAACGCCATTGACATAACTAAGTACATCGAAATTAACTCGCTTAATAGTTCCGGCAATGAAAATCCTAGGGATGTTAGGCATCAATTCAGCTTCATTTTGCAAACTTTTGGTGGAAAAAGAATGGAACATTACTCGGTCTTGCATGCTGTATTGATCGATGACTTGTTTTAGTAATTCTTCCATATTTTGTGGATTACCCTTTTTAGTCTTCTTGGTTTCGATCAAGAATTTAGCTTTGGGATTATTCTTGTAGTGTTCAAAAATTTGATTCAGACTATGAATTGGTTCACCATTTTTTTGAGTCAACTGAGCTAATTCGGAAAAATTGTGTTGAGAAACGATGGCTGAAGTACCGGTGACTCTTTCTAGATCACGATCGTGGGAAATAACTAAGACATTATCCTTTGAGACGTGGATATCTAATTCGACATAATCAGCACCTTCATCAAAGGCTTTGTCGATACTTTCAAAAGTTTCTTCTGGGGCGTTGATAGGGTCGCCACGATGGCCAATAACGGTGAAACCACTGGCAAAGAAGAAAATTAACAAAGCTAGTGATATTTTAAAAATTTGGAAACTTTTTGAAATCATAATTAACTCCCTAACTTTTTAGATATTATATACTAGAGTAAGTAGTGAAATGTGAGGTATTTATTAATGAATAATGAAAAACAAACATTAGATATGATTGAGCAAATAACTCGTAATGACGGAACTAAGTATTATGAGCTTGCCAATATCGTAATGAACGGTCGAGCTGAAAAAGCTGCTGAATTAGGATTGATCAAGGAAGTTAGAATTCTAAAACTTAATATCCCACATTCTTCAGCCGTTAGCGTTTACGAAGATTACGTTAATCAAAATTATACAGTTCCACCAATGGAATTAACAGAATGGGTTGAGTATAAAAAACCAAAGGGTAAAGTATTGGATGCCTTTAATGAAATCTTGAAGGCTAATCACATCACCACAGAGGATAGTGCTGAGTAATGAATTATTTTATAGCAGATACGCATTTTTATCATTATCAATTGTTGCAACCAAATAACTTTGCACCACGTCATTTTGGTAACGTTGATGAAATGAATCAAGCCATGATCGATGCTTGGAATAGTCGCGTAGATGAAAACGATCGAGTTTATCACCTAGGTGACATTTCTATGCGTCCTCAAAATACACCAACCGATGAAGAAACTTATGATATGTTACGTCAATTGAATGGACATATGACTTTGATCAAGGGTAACCATGATTATCGTTCCTTATTCAAATTTCTAGATAAGCATAATGAAATTCTGTCCGACGGCAAAAAACGCTTTGAATTTGAAGATGTTGGTGCCTTATTGAAGTTTGACCATCATCAATTTTATTGTACTCATTATCCTTTGTTATTAGGTAAGGTTGAAAAAATCATCAATCTTCATGGTCACATTCATCATTATGCAGTGCCGATTGCTGAAAATATCAATGTCGGAGTCGATGCTCCAGAACGTGACTATTTGTCAGAGGATTTGCCATGGGGTTCACCTTTACGTGGTGAAGAGGTTTTGGAAATGTATGATAAGAAGAAAAAGGACTTAGCTAGATTACAAAGAAAGTAGGATATTATGGAGAAAATTCAAATAGTTCATACGAATGATTTACATTCACACTTTGAGAACTTTCCAAGAATCAAACGTTTCATTGAACAATCTAGAAAAGATAGTACTGCCGATGAGTTTTATTTATTTGATATTGGGGATGCCATGGATCGGGCTCATCCTTTGTCAGAGGCAACTAATGGTCAAAAAAACATCGAATGGATGAACCAGTTACATTATGATGCTGTGACGATTGGTAATAACGAAGGGTTGGGCAACAGTCATGAACATTTAGAGCATCTATACGATCGTGCTAATTTTCCCGTTATCTTGAACAATGTTTTTGAAAAAAATCCATCACGTTTGGCAGATTTTGCCCAAGCTAGTAAAATTATTGAAACCAAAAAAGGTACGAAGATTGGCGTTATCGGATTAACGGCACCTTATATCTTGACTTATCCTTTATTAGATTGGGACATTCGTCTGGTTCAAGAAATGTTGCCTAAATCTTTAGAACTAGTAAAAGACTGCGACATCATAATTTTACTATCACATTTAGGTGTTTCCATGGATAGATTAATTGCTAGCAAACGTCCAGAGATTGATGTTATCATTGGTGCTCATACGCATCATTTGTTCCCTAAAGGCGAGATGGATAACGGTGTTTTGTTAGCTGCGGCTGGAAAGTACGGTCAAAATATCGGTACTATTAATTTAGAGCTAGATGATAAGAAAAAGGTTATTGATAAGTCAGCTTTTACCACTAAAACTGATACTTTGCCAACGCTTTCAGAAGACAAAACTTGGATCAAGAGTCAATTTGATCTGGGTGAAAAATTGCTTGATCAGAAGAAGATTGCTAATTTGCCTGAATCTTTGAGTGCTGATTATCAAGCTCCTAATTCAATCATAAATGAAGCTTTGTCTGCAGTTCAAGAATTCGCTGACACTGATGTTGCAGTTTTAAGTTCAGGACTATTTTTGAGTGATTTGCCAAAGGGAATCGTTACTCAAAAAAATCTTCATGACATTTTACCACACGCAATTCATGTTATGAAAACTACTATGACAGGCGATAATGTCTGGCGTTTAGTTATGGAAATGGAAAAGAATCGTCTATATCTTCGTAACCATGTTCAAAAAGGGATGGGATTTCGTGGTAAGATATTTGGCGAACTAGTTTATCGAGGAATAACGATTGACAATAAACGTAATGTTTATATCAACGGTCAAGAATTAGAAAAGAATAAAGAGTATACTTTGGCATTATTGGATCATTATTTATTTGTCCCTTATTTTCCATCAATTGAGATTGCAGGGAATAATGAAATCTTGTATCCTAAATTTTTGCGGAGCGTATTCGGAGATTATTTAAGAAAGAAATATCCGATTTGAGGTGATTATTTGCAGGACGTTGAGGAAAAAAATGTTCCAAAAGTAGCTGACGTAATTAAGTTGGCTGATGATTTAGTTGCTATTAATAAAACGCAATATAAAATAGTTGAAAACCACGATAGTGGTTTTAATGAAGAAAGAATCGAAGAACGTTACAACAACGTTTTAGATAAATATGATTATATTGTTGGTGATTGGGGATACGATCAATTGCGTTTTAAAGGTTTTTACGAAGACCAACGCAAAGAGAGTACACTAGATAATCGTATTTCACATTTAGAAGACTACCTATTAGAGTATTGTAATTTTGGTTGTGCTTATTTTGTTTTGGAAAAGGTCAAGAAGGCACCACTTAAAAACAACAATCATCGTCGAACTAACCATCGTTTCAAGACGAGAACTAATAAGTTTGTCAAAAATAACAGTAAAAATAGGCCCCACAACAATCAACACAGAAGAAAGCCAACTAGACACAAGAAGACAACTGTCAGTGCCAAGAAGACTTTTAAAATTAGAAAAATAGGTGAAAAGAATAAATGAAGTATCAAACATATTTAATTGATTTAGATGGAACAATGTATCGTGGAAAGGAAAAGATTCCTGAAGCTCGTGTTTTCATCGATAATTTGAACCAAGCTGGTGCTGATTATTATTTCTTAACGAATAATACGACTAAAACTCCACAACAAGTGGCCAATAATTTGGTCAACAACCATCAAATCACAGCTACACCAGAACAAGTTGTTACACCATCACTTGCTACGGCAGCATATATTCAAAATATGTTTGATGATGATATTACGAATCACAGCGCTTACGTCATCGGTGAGTATGGACTAAAGAGTGCTGTATTTAATACTGGAATTAAGCTAAATGAAGACAATCCTGACGTTGTAATTGTTGGATTAGATTACGATGTTACATATCATAAGTTTGAAGTGGCTACTTTGGCCATTAAAAAGGGTGCTTTCTTTATCGGTACTAATGCCGATACTAATTTACCTAATGAAAGAGGACTAGTGCCTGGTGCTGGTTCAGTTATTTCACTAGTTGAAACTGCCACCCAACAAAGAGCTCATTATATTGGTAAACCAGAACCAGATATGATTTTCTTTGCTGCTAAAGAAAAGGACTTTGATCCTAAGACTTCAGTAATGGTAGGCGATAACTACAATACTGATATCAAAGCGGGAATCAGTGCAAAGGTTGATACTTTGTGGGTCAATACTGGCGTCAGTACACATGCCGATATCGACAAAGAGAAGATTAAGCCAACTCACCAAATAGAAAGTCTGGATCAGTGGGATGTCTAATGCCCAAAAAGACTTGTTTTATACAATTGCACTAGCGTTCTTTATTTTGACAGCAGCTATTACGATTACTATTTTTGCTAGTTATTTGTTGTTTGCCTTTGACATTAAACATTATTATTTAGAACAAGCAGTTAGCATGAAGTATTCTACGATTATGAAAAACTATGCCCAAATGATGAATTATTTGATCAATCCTTTTAATTGGCAGTTTCAATTGAGTGATTTTACGTCATCTGCTTCCGGACGGTTGCATTTTGAAGATTGTAAGAAATTATTCTTATTGAATTTTGGCGTGTTTATTGGAACTGGTTTGATCGTAGCGAAATTTAGAAAAGTTCGTGCTCGTTTTAATAAGATGTTTTTATGGATTGGTATCGTTGGTATCGTTATAGCAATATTAATGTTGTTGAATTTTGATGAGTTCTTTGTGATTTTTCATGAAGTTTTATTCAGAAATAGTGATTGGTTATTTGATCCTAATAGGGATCCGGTTATCAATATTTTGCCAGAAGAATTTTTCACGCAATGTTTCATTTTGTTCTTTATCTTATTTGAAGGACTGAATTTTTGGAAAGCCAATAAAAAAACGTTTAGGAATTAATCCGAGACTGCTGAAAAAGTCTGTCTCAGTGTTTGATGAAACCTAAAATAACGATAAT
>OMJG01001550.1_pt1 | contig 13069 bp, 13 predicted proteins | sample 1646431 | NCBI WGS metagenome assembly OMJG01 (sample SAMN03771674, study PRJEB25209) | food metagenome | isolation source: Cotija cheese | place: Mexico:Jalisco,Michoacan | collected 2011-12-12 | reverse complement strand
GAACCGGTGGCCATGACCAGGAGAGCTGCTCGCCGGTGCCGGTCGAAGGCCTGGTCAACGGCGCGGATCGCACGGGTCTGGTAGGGACGTCCGGCGATGTCACCGTCAACTTCCCCCTGTTCGAGAGGACGTCGCGCGGCGATGCCGGTGCCGCGGAGAAAAGCCGTCCCGAAAGCCCGGAGGACATTCCGACGGCGAGTCTGGGGCCTGGCCGGGGCCCCCGATGCCGGGGCCAGTACCGCCGATCCGTTGATCATTGATGTGGATGCGGCCCTGGACCGGACCGGAGTCGCATCGCGGCCGGGCCGGCGGGGCCCGGTGAGGATCGACGGGCCGGACCCACCCCCCAGAGGCTGGAAGAACTCGTGCGCCGCAGCTCTCCTGCTCGGCAGACTTCACCCTGCTCCTCGGCACCGCAGAGCTGTACGCCAAGGTCCCCGAGACGGTATGGCCCCGGCCTACAACCCTGAGGACGAGATACGGCAGAAGGCGAGGTGGCCGCGATCACCGCGTTACGCAGGCTCCCCACACCCGCCCCATAACCTCCTCAGACGACGACCAAGCCCCGAACCATGAAAGATCGAGGCTAGTTGTTTTCTGGGTTGAGGTATTGATACTTCTTTCGAAATTCGCCACTAAAATTCATGAGACGAAGTCGTGCCTGCATCTCTGGAGAACCTGGGTTGTTCACGAAATCGGGATGTGTCGCGACTTGGTCCATCGCCCATTTGCTTATCGGCGCAACCAACACGTCGAATACCTGAGCTGGGTACGTGGCAACCGGGAGCTTGAACAGCAAGACCCCCTCCAGCCTCGGCAAAATCTCCAACTCAGCTCCATCGGCGCTGCGCCAGCCTTCCGAAACGGCTTCTTGAATCTGTCCGACCTCATTGAGCAGCATCCCTGCCTGCTCGTCAGAGGTCACGGCCATTGGCGCCGGAAGCTCGATGGGTTCGGCAGAGCTTGTGGTCGGTGAGCCTTCTGATGACTCGGCATTCTCCGATTTCTTCTTTCCAAACAGTCTCATAGCTGGTTAGGGTATGCCCTCGGGATCTCCGCGGTGAATCCCCCGTTTGGGTGACGAGCACGGCATCAGAAGAACGGTCACGGGTCATTTCCGCGGCAGAATGGATCAACCAGAGCCGGCTCCACGGCGAACTGGTCACCCTGGCCGTGCTCCAAGGCCCTCTTGGGCTACGTCTCGGAGGCCCGCTGGCTGCGCCACATGGCCGCCGGATGACCTCCAGATCGTGCCCCCCGTACAGGGGACACTTTCATGGATGACGACCCAACCCTATTTAAGCCATGTAGGATCCATTCAGTTCCGAGGCATTGGTGGGAATATCGGCACTTCAAGATCCGGGGCGTAGTCGAAGTTCGAATCCCGATGAGCCAGATTGTCCCATCAACAGGGTACACCAGGGCGGCAGCTTTCAATCGATGCGCAAGCTAGCGTTGGATCCAGGATACAGAGGCTTCAAGGCTCCATATTGAGTTCATGACGGAAGGAGTACGCATGGCCACGGAAGTCGACGAGCGAAACTATCGAACGAGACTGGACTTGGGGACGCTGCGTCAAGTCGTGTCAGGTTGCCTGACTGGTAGAATCGACATTAGTCCTCTCCAGTACGACGCCCTCGAGGATCCCGATGATATTGGAGTCCTAGTCACCAGAGACGCCATCTTTGGTGGGAACGCGGCAGTGCAGGTCTGCATGAATGATGCTGGCGAGCATTGAATCGTGACACTCAAGGCCCTCGGAAGCGGGTCTATGGATGTTCTGATGAACGGCAGCAGAAACTCAGTCAAGATGAAGGCAAGCCAGAAGCTCCTCAATGAGATTGAAGCTGGACTCCGTTCAAGTGATCCCGGCTTGACGGTGATCTCCTGAACTTCTACGCCGGAATCCAGTCACCTGAAAGAGGTATGAGATGAAGCGCCACAAGCGCGGGCGCCCTCTTCATGACTGCCAAGGATGCGACGACGGCCGGGCGTCAGGGATGTTCGGAAAGCTCACCTGACGCAAGTGCAACAGCATTGGCCAGGTCTGCCCGGAGCACGGTGGCCACTGGAAGTAGCTCCACTGGTCAGCAGCCCAGCTGACAAGGATTCTTTCCGCTGGAGCAGGCACTGGCGGATCGAGGGACGAGTTCACCCCCGATCCGCCCATGCCTGGTCGCTCCTGAGACCACCATGGTCAAGCAACGGCCGACAAGGACAGGTATGTTCGATTCGAAGCGCTCCACCTGGGGGCTCGGCCTCAATGGGCTGTGGGCCACCGGAGCGGCCGCGACTGTCTTCGGCTACTCGAACACCGGATTCCATTCCGGTGACATTGGCGGACCGCTGCTTTCCCTGATCATCCTATTCGCCGCAGGCGCGGTGTTCTGTTCGAGTTCAATGCCATTCGCGGCCTATGGCATCAACATCCTGTTCTCGATATGCGGGATATCGGCCACCGGGATTACCCTCGGCCAATTCTTCGGCGGTGCCTCCTGCGGCCTGGAAACACTGGACCAGGGCGCCAGGATCGGCGGCATCATCGGCATCCTCATCGCCGAGGCAATTGGCATTGCCCTCGCCATCGTCATAGGCGTCATCAGCAACCCGATCGGGCTCCTTGGACGCGTCGCCGGCGCCGGCACGGGACTGTTCGCCCTGGTGGATCTCGCACTGTTCTTCCAAGCTCCCACCGGCCTGTCCTTCCTCCACGAGGAGTGGGCAGGCATCGGCTTCACCTACCTGGTGGCCCTCGCCCTCGCCTTCCTGCTGCTGGTCATGCCCGACGTCACGGTCACCGGCTGCTCCTTCGCCCTGCTGGCCACCCAGATCAGCGACACCACCAGCCTGAGTTGCGCCGGCCCGAACGCCGACGACCTCACCAACACACTGGGAGCCGTCGTCCTCTACATCCTCATCTTCCTGGGGGTGAGCTTCCTGGCCCGACGCGTCTGGTCAAAGTGGTTCTGACGCCCCGGCCTCACAACGCCGCCCCTGTCACAGCACCACATCGGCGGCGGGATCATCGAGAACTTCTGGCCCATCAGCACCCTCGTTCACCTCGATGATCACCGCCGTGGCATTGTCGACTCCCCCAGCCCCGTTCGCCGCCTCCAACAGCGTCGTCACCGCCAGCGCCCCGTCGTCCTCGTATCGGGTGAGGATCCCGGAGATGTCAGGATCGCCCACCTGTCCCGCGACACCGTCGCTGCACAGCAGGATCCGGCTGGCCGGGCGCAGCGGGACGACGACGGTATGCACGTCGAGTTCCGTCAGCACCCTTCCCCCCAGGGCCTGGGTCAGCTGCGATCCTTCAGGATCGGTACGGTCGTCGCGGGTCATGAGCCACATGGTCCCCTGCTCAATCAGGTAGGCCCGTGAATCGCCGACGTGAGCGATCGCCGCCTCCCGTCCGTCGGGAGACAGCGCACATACCACCGCCGTCGTGCCCATCCCGGGGAACGGTCCCGATCGTTGAGCAGCGACCAGGGAGTCGCTGGCACGCTGCAGGGCGGCGGCCAGGGCGGACTCCTGGCCCGCTGCGTCCCACGACCCGGCTGACACCCTGGAGACGATGTCTGCTGCTCTGCGTGAGGCGAACTCACCTCCGTCGTAGCCGCCCATGCCGTCGCACACGCAGACGCAGGACACGACGTCCGCGGGAAGGTTGATCTCCAGGGGACCGGGGGCATCCCCCTGGAGCGCCCATCCGTTGATCCCCACGGCATCCTCGTTGTGGTCACGAACCCGTCCGGTGGTCGACGCGGCCCAGACTCTGATCATGATCGGTCCTCCTGAGGCCACCTCACAGTGACCGGCACATTGGCTGCGAGTCGAAGCGGCGCGGAGGGTGCGAGAATGTGTGGACTTCCCTGTACAAGGCGGGTCCCGGATACGAATGTGCCGTTGGTGGATCCAAGATCTGTGACGATGACCTCTCCGTTGGTCAACGCGATCTGCGCATGGATGCGGGAGATGTTCGAGTTGATGGAGAACGCATTCGCCGACGGAAGGTCGTCGCTTCGACCCAGCACCACTCTGTCGCCCTCGTTCAGATCGAAGACGGACGAGTTGACGATGATCTCGACCTTCCCGGCCGGATCGGCGGCGTGGACCGCCTCCGGAAGGACGACGGTGGCACGGGCATCGGCAGGGTCACCGGTACCGAACACTCCGGAAGCGGACCGCAGGGACGGCGCCGGTTCGGCGACGGCTGCCTCGCCTCGATCCGCCGCGGACGATGCCGTGACGGGCACCAGGCTCCAACCGTCATTGGGGCACATGGGCACGTCCGCGTCGTACGTCTGCCCACATTCGGGGCACCTTAATTCACCGGCCATCCACCACTCCTCCAGTCAGGCTCGCCACGAGACCCCGCCCAGCTCGATGCCCCGTTCTTGAAGCATCCGGGTCAGGCGCTCCATGTCGCCGCGCCCGGGGATGCCCACCATCCAGACATCACCGTCATCCACAGCGATGTCGAAACCGCGGCGCCCGGGCCGTGGGGTGGCATACCTGTCCCGGCCCAGTGAGCTGAACATCTCGACGCGCTGGTTGCTCGAGCCCATCAGGGGGTCGTCGCTCGGCAGGTCGGCCTTGTACGGCCCGGTCACGGCGACGTCGACGAGGTGCCCGATCCACGGGCAACGTCTCAGCAGCGCAGGGGTGGCCCGCCCTGAGTAGAGCAGGATGTCCCACTGCTCACCGCGCTCGGCCTGCACGCTCCGGACCTCCTCCAGAAGATCACGCAGGTCCCCGGGCTGGTCAGACGGCTCGCCGCCGCTGATCGTCACGCCGTCGACGCCTCCGGGCAGGTCAGCGAGCCAGGCTCCGATCTGCCGGGGCTCCGATTCCTGGCCGGCGTCCGGATCCCAGGTGTCCAGGGAGACGCAACCCCGGCATCCGATCGAACAACCCTGAGTCCAGATCCCGGCACGGACGCCGTAGCCGAGCGTCCTCACCGGATAGTGCAGTCTCGACAGCCTCACGACAGCTCCGCCTCGATCGACCACCCGGTCTCGTCGGAGACAACAGAGGTGACGTGGACCGACGAGGGCCGTCCAGAGGTGGCCAGGATCCGAGCAAGCGGATTGACGAACATCGTCTCCACCGCCGTCCCCACTGCCCGGCCTCCGAACCCCAGATTCTGCCGGGCGACCGCACGGATCTGCTCGACCACCTCGTCCGACCAGGTGAGCTCGGGCCCGTGACCTCGCGCTACGGAGCTGGCCACATTCTCCAGGAAGCCGGGCACGAGGCGATCGGCCACCTCGGGAGAGATGAAATCGAAGACCACGACGTTGTCGCCGATCCGATTGAGGATCTCCGGACGGCCGAGCACCTCGGTGAAGTGCCGCTGGACCGCGGCCAGGACCGTTGACTCCAACTCCTCGTACGGGGTTCCGGGCTCAACGAGGGCTCGGCGCCTGCCGAACTCGTCGGTGTCGTAGACGCCGAGGTTCGACGTGAACACGATGAGCGACTCCGAGAAATGCACTGTTGACCCGGCACCGTCGGTGAGCCGGCCGTCCTCGAGCACCTGGAGGAATTTGTCGAGGATCCTGCCGTGAGCCTTGTCGATCTCGTCGAAGAGCAGCAGGGAGAACGGCTTCTGCCGTACCGCATTGGTGAGTTCGCCGCCGGCGTCGTGCCCGATGAACCCGGGAGGCGACCCGATGAGGCGCGCCTCCGACTGTTCCGAGGAGAACTCCGACATGTCGAACCGGCACAGGGCGTCCGGACGGCCGAACACGAGTTCGGCGATCGATTTGGCCAGCTCCGTCTTCCCGACGCCGGTCGGGCCGGCGAAGAACATCACGCCCTGCGGACGGGAGCCGGCCGATCTGGCCTGCGCCCCGGACAGGCCCGTCGTGGATCGGATCAGGATGTCGACGGCTTTGCGGACGGCGTGGGGCTGTCCGAGCACACGCGTCCCGAGGATCTGCTCGGCACGGGGCATCCGTTCACGCAAGGAGGGTTCCGCCCACGGGTTCTCGGGGACACCGACCCGGAACATGCGGACGGCATTCTCGACGCCTGAGGCCGAGATCTGCTGATCGATGGCCACCCTTGAGATCTCCAGCAGAGACTGGAGCGGCAGCCCTTCGGTGCTGTTGGCGAGACGGTCAGCGATCTCGGCCCTGGCTTGGTCGTCAGCGGGGCACTGCGGGAGCACCGGGACCAGCATGCGCGCGTACTCCCTCCGGGATCCGAGGGTGACGGCCGGCACCGAGACGGTGCGCACCTGTCTCAGTGAGGAGAACCACGACGGCAGGTCGTTGGGGCGATCCAGCACCCAGATGACGCTTCGGTGCAGCGGTGCACGGTGCGGGCCCTCGACGCGACCCGCCTGGGACCGCCGGGCCACGGACTCTGCGACGGCCATGAGGCGGTGGAACAGGGGGTGGGTGACGTCCCCGCCAGGGGCCAGGCGTCCCGGGCCGACAATGACGAGTGCGGTTCCCGGAGAGGCGGTCTCAAGTGCCAGCAGGATGTCGATGAGCTGGGCGACGGCGTTCTCCGGGTCGCCTAACGGTGGCTCGGGCCGTGATCGGGAGCCCGCTCTGGCCTCCTGGTTGCTCCCGGGGGCTGAAGGGGCGAGCAGGGTGGCAGCGGCGCCGTCCAGATCTTCGAGAATGGAGGCGCCGAGCACCGGATCGAAGACCACGATCGTACGAAAGCCGGCCCGCCTCAACACTGTGCTGACGGCGTCCACGGTGGTCATCGCCGTGCGGCGAGGGCCGGTTGACTCTCCAGGTCGGCTCTGGGCAGGGATGAGGTGGACGTCGTTGGTGTTGGCGGAGACGATCAGATGCGGGGCCGAGGGCAGGACGACGTCTATCTCTCGTAGCCACGATGGAAAAGACAGGAAGTGGTCGCCTGGTGACGTACTGGTGTTAGGCGTGGTCACGGCGTGGCGCCTCTCGCACGGCGCTGGCTGATGGCAGCCTTCTCCCCGGCCCCCGCGACCGATGTTGAACGGCGCGCGGCCCGCGCGGGAGCCGCCTCCAGTTCGGCCCGCTCCACCGGCACCGGGATGATTCCGGCCGGCATGCTGCGCACTCTGCTCACCGCGATACCGCCTGCGGCAAGACGCTCGACCAGGCCCGGTACCCGATCGCACAGCGCCTCCTCGACGTGCTGGGCGGCGACCGCGGGGGGTGTCCCGTCGATCTGGATCGGTCGCAGCACCACCTCTCCAGCGTCCGGATCCAGCCCGGCTGCAATGCCGAAGCCCCGCTGAGTCTCGTCCGCCACGACGATCTGGCCCGGGCGGGTGAGACTCGTGCCACTCACGCTGTAGCCGAGCTCACCCAGGCAGTCGGCGACCTGGGCGAGGACGTACTCGTCGTCAGATGCGGCAACAGCCTTCGCGGCAGCCTCCTCCGCTTCGGCCTGCCGACGCTGCCGGTGCTCCTGTTCCTGGCGACGTCGTGCGTCGTCGGCGGCATACGCCCTGTCTGACAGCGCGGCCGCGAGCAGCGCGGCGGTGTCCGGCGGGGAGGAGAGTGACCGTGCGGCGAGGGCCTCCGCCTTCTCATCGGGATGCCCCAGCAGCTTGAGAGAGCGCTCCACTCGTGTGACGATGGCAGGATCGTCGGCCCCGGTGCGCCGTGTGTGCGTGTCCGGTGTCTGCCGGCCTGTGCTCGTTCTCTTTACGGGCCCGCGTAGATCCACCATGTCTCCACCCATGGCTGCGACATGGAGGCGGTTCATCGCCTCGGCGGCGAAATCCTCGGCGCGCCTGGACGCCGCCGCGCCGGTCTGCCGGCTGATCTCGGAGATCTCGGCCTGTATCGCGTCGATCATGGCCTGCACTGACGCCGCGTCATGACCCTGCCCGTCGGCCACCGCAGATCTGAAATGGACGCCCAAGGCCTCCAGCCCCGCTGCGGCCACAGCCAGTTCTCCCCGGGCCGAGGCGAGCCGGGATCGGGCCTCGGCCAATTCTCTCCGGGCTCGCTGAGCAGGGGTTTCGACGACCCGGTAGGACATCCCCTTCGGGCCGCTCACTGGAGCGCCTTCAGCTCGGCGCGGGCCTTCTGCAGATGCTCCGAGTGGATCGCGAACTCGACCAATCCCTCCCAGGACGGGTCGCTCTCCCCGAAGGGCCCCTCACCGGTGCGGGCCTTGTCGCGGAACTCCAGAGAGGTCCCGTCCTTGGGCACCATGACGAGGTAGGGGCCGACGCCGTTGGGGCGCTGCCAGTAGACGTAGGAGCCGTCTGCGGCGACGTAGGAGTGACGGGCGACGCTCTGCTCGTAGATGCTGGTCTGGTCCCCGCCGTTCCACCAGGAGTTCATGAGCATGGGGACGGTGAGGTCGGAGACGTCCAGCGATGAGGTGGAGGTGTTGTCGATGGTGATCGACCAGTCCAGTGAGTCCTTGTCGGCCCCGGTGAGCTTGTAGGACTCGTTGAGGGCGAACCCGTTGATCCCGTTCTTGTTGGCCGCTCCGCCGGGGTAGGAGACGTTGACGGCACCGTCCGCTGCGGTGACCTTGCGGATGCCCGAGGACAGCCCGGTGGTGTGGGCCACGCCGTTCGCGTAGACGCCGATATCACCGACCCAGCGCGAGTCCGCGATGTCGAACTTCGGGTGCTGACTGGGATTCTCGACGTAGTTGGTGCAGGTCTTGTCGGAGGGGTTGGAGAGGTAGTAAACCCCGCCGGTGGACTGGCTGATGCCGACGTTGAAGGCGTCGGAGGTGAGCGGGGCGATGCTCTTCGCCGGGTTCTCGGGGGCTTCTCCTGTCACCGCGAACTCGCTGACGCCGACAGCCCCGTAGGTCTTGCCGTCGGTTGTGGCATTGAGGACCGCCCTTAGCTTGCTCGTGGTGACGGGGGACGCGAAGGTCACCGCGTTCGGTGCCCCGGCGTCGCGAGTGTAGGACAACCCGCCGGCCAGGGAGACGTCGGCCCAGGCTCCCTCCTTCCAGGCCTGGATGCGCCAGGAGGCGGGGACGGCGACCCCGTCGCCGGCGGTGGCGGAGGCGGTGTCGTGCCAGAAGGACAGTGTCACCCCGCTGAACGTGCCCTCTGACGACCATTCGTACTGGAGCCACTGCTGGGCCGGTCGGCTCGTCGCCGAATACGTGCCCCAGAGCTGGGTCTGGCCCCCGCCGGAGTAGATGGTGACGCCGTCGCTGACGGCGGCGATGTTGTTCCACGATGCGGTGTACGAGGCGGTCGCCGTGGCGCGCTGGGCGACGGTGCTCGTCGGCAGCGTGCATGCTGCGTCGGCCCCGGAAGCCGCTTTCGTGATCGTCGGCGAGGCCATCGTCGCCGAGCCCCATTGGGGCAGGAGTGCGACGACCATGGCGGCCGTGGCCGCGACGACTGTCGCGCGCACTGTTCGTCTCATTGTGGTGTGCCTCTCTGCGTCAGCACCGATGCTGTGGACAGGTCGTTGTCGGGAATGCGGGCCGGGGAGGAGGAACCTCGACGGGCCGCCGGTCACTGATGCTAACGGCCTGGGGAGGAGGGCCGCAATGGTTTTCGGTATTTTCGGGAGAAGGACTCGATGTGGACGTAGAGCACGGAGTCGTCCCATTGATCGGACAGCAAAGGATTACGAAGTGGAGATTGTCGGCGGTGCCCGGCGGATGGCGTCCTCGATCTGTCGGGGGATGCGGCTAGCCGAGGTGGAAGTAGGCACGCAACTGAGTGATGGACGGCTCCCAGCCCTTCACGCCGAGAGCCTCGCTCGCATCCGCCCGGACCTCACTGTCTTCGCGGGAGTAGCCCTCCAAGCCCACAGTCGCCGAGTCGGGGAAGTCCGATGCCCCTGATCGCTTCGGCTATCGCACGCAGCACCTCTCGCAGCGACTCCGTCACCTCGTCCTTGATGCTGCCCGTCAGGCCGCACGCCGACAGCGGGAGGACAAGGGCCGATCCGAGGGTGGCGATCAGCATCACTCGGCGCCGAATGATGCGGTTCACAGGTCTGACCATATCGAGCCCAGGTCCATCGGGCGGCGGACGCTCTGAGATGCTTGAGCCGTTCTGGGCCGGGCCGAGGCGAGGGGAGACGACGATGGTGCAGACATCCGAGGAGCAGGGGTTGAACGCCATGCTCGCCGTCCGGCCGACGCCCCGGCAACTGGCCTGGCAGCAGCTGGGCATGTACGCCTTTCTGCACTTCGGGATGAGCACCATGACCGACCGGGAGTGGGGGCTGGGGCATGAGGACCCAACACTCTTCGATCCCGACGATCTGGACGCCGACGAATGTATGAAGGCCCTTGCCGGGGCCGGAATGCGCGGGGTCATCCTCACCGCCAAGCATCACGACGGCTTCTGCCTGTGGCCGAGCCGATTGACCTCCCACACGGTGGCCTCCTCCCCCTGGCGCGGCGGTCGCGGCGATCTCGTGGCGGAGGTGGCCGACGCCGCCCGTCGCGCCGGGCTGAGGTTCGGCGTCTACCTGTCTCCGTGGGACCGCACTGAGCCCAGCTACGGGTCTGGCACCGGCTATGACGACTTCTACGTGGGCCAGCTCACCGAGTTGCTCACCGGCTACGGCGAGATCTTCGAGGTGTGGCTGGACGGTGCCAACGGTGAGGGGGAGAACGGACGCCGTCAGCTCTACGACTGGGACCGCTACTACCAGGTCGTCCGCGAGCTCCGGCCCGGAGCCGTGATCGCGGTCTGCGGGCCCGACGTCCGATGGTGCGGCAACGAGGCCGGGCACACCCGCGCCGACGAGTGGAGCGTGGTGCCCGGCTCCCTGCGCGACGCCGAACGGATCGCGTCGCGCTCCCAGACCGTCGACGACGGGGACTTCGCCCGCCGGGTGACCAGCGATGAGGAAGACCTGGGATCCCGGGCGGCGCTCGCCGGCCATCTGGACCACCTGGTCTGGTACCCGTCGGAGGTCAACACCTCGATCCGGCCAGGTTGGTTCCACCATCCTTCGGAGGACGACCGGGTGCGCGACGCCGACGAGCTCTTCAGTCTGTACCGGGGCTCGGTGGGCGGGAATGCGAGTTTCCTGCTGAACGTGCCTCCTGATCGTCACGGCCGGATCGGGGCCCCGGATCGGGAAGCGCTCGCCGGGCTGGGGGAGCGGATCGCGTCCTTTCAGGCGCGGACCGTGCGGGGGAGGGCCTCGGCGTCCAGTGGAGCGGTGACTCCGGGAGAGGGAGTGCTGTGGCGGGCCGACGCGTCCGATCTCCGGCCCACCCTGACCCTTGATCTCGGGGCGCCGACATGGATCGAGGCCGTGGAGATCGGCGAGGCGATCGCCGAGGGGCAGCGCATCGAGCGTGTGGTGGTGACTGGTCGACGGGGCGGGGAGACCATTGACCTGGGAGAGACCGGGTGCGTCGGCAATCGCCGGATCCTCGACGTCGAACCCGCAAAGGTGGATGCGGTCGAGTTCACGGTCACCGGCATGCGAGGCGCCCCGCTGATCGCCGACGCCGCCGTCATCACCGCCCTCTGACTCGAGGGCAGGCAGAACTGGCGACGTCAGTGGAATACACCTGACGTCGCCAGTTCTGGATGCCGCCGAGGATGGGCGGCGTGAAACTCAGGCCAGTCGAAGCGCCGGGGGACGACCGGTGGCCAGAGCCTCGTCCACCCAGGCGGCGAAGAGCTCGCCGGCCGGCGAGCAGACCGACCGTCCCGCCCCTGTCGTCCGGTCCGCGGAGAATTCCAGTGCTCCCGCCGCGGGACTTGTGGAGACCTGGGCGTGGAGATCCGGGATCATCTCGGCCAGCTGCAGAGCCTCGGGCTTGGGGACGCCGTCATGGGTGAACAGGCCGAGGCTGTACTCCAGCGACGGGAAGTCGGCCAGGTCGGGGGAGACGTCGTGGGAGCACCACCAGGTGACGGCCTCCAGACCCGGGGTGTCGCGGACGGCGTCAAGGGTGCCGGCCAGGAATGCCGGCGCGTCCTCGTCGGACACGCAGGTGCGCGGGGCGCCGATCTCCTGGAGCCACAGCGGTCGGTCCGGATCGGGGCTCCAGGCCCGGGCGAGTTCCAGCAGATACCGGGGGAACAGCGTCAGCGCCGGGTGACGCTCCCCGAATCTGGGCCCCACCTGCCCGAACACCCAGGAGTGGACGGTGGTGGCCGCGCCCCGGGTCACCGCGTGACGCGGCGTGAACGGCTGCTCGTCGGCGAACCACAGATCGTCGTCGAAGCCGAAGAAGCAGCCTCCGTCCGGCCAGGCCTGCGACGCCGCGCCCATCAGTGCGTCGAACCAGGCGTCCGCCTGTTCAGGGGTGCAGGGACTGGGGGTCGGATGGGAATGGCCAGGGGTCGATGCGGCGAACTGTGGCAATTCGTTGCCCAGGGTGATGCCGTCGACGTTGGGCTCCTCCCGCAGCCGGGCGGCGAGGGCTGACACGAGAGCGGCCTCCCCGGCGACGACCTGGGCGTCGGTGAACAGGTTGGCCCGGTGCCAGGTGACCACCCAGGAGGGCAGGAAGTCGAAGCTGGACAGGTGGCCGTTGATCGCGTCGACGCTCACCTGAAGATCGAACTCGTCGGCGAGCCGGCAGACCGCGACGACGTCGTCGATGGCGCGCTCGCGGATGAGGGTCCGGTTGGGCTGCAGGAGCGGCCACAGCGGGAAGATCCGGATGTGATCCAGACCCAGCCCGGCTATTGCCTCCAGGTCGCGGCGGATCGCATCGGGATCGGGATCCAGCCAGGAATGGAACCAGCCCGTGCTCGGGGTGTAGTTGACGCCGACTTGCATGGCCACAGCCTGTCACGTCGGCGAGAAGGAATGAGTTCTGCCACCACGGCGTCGCGGGGCGCACTATCCGGTCGGCGGCTCTCCTGTGGCAGGACTCGTCCGGGGTCTCCTGTCCCTCGGAATGAGTTCTGCCATCACAGGGCTACGGGGCGCATTATCCGGCCGGCGGCCCTCCTGTGGCAGAACTCATCCGGTCCCGGCCCGATGTGTCAGCGGCGGAACCGGATCGTGGCCACCTGGAAGGGCCGCAGCGCGACCTGCACCCGGCCGCCGGACAGCGCCCCGGTGACGGCGGTCGGCGCCACCTGGGCGTGCGGATTGCCGGCCAGGGGCTCCTCCAGGAGGTCGGTCTCCACGGCCTC
>OMJG01001547.1_pt1 | contig 13083 bp, 13 predicted proteins | sample 1646431 | NCBI WGS metagenome assembly OMJG01 (sample SAMN03771674, study PRJEB25209) | food metagenome | isolation source: Cotija cheese | place: Mexico:Jalisco,Michoacan | collected 2011-12-12 | reverse complement strand
ATCTGCGGAATCGTCGCCTCATTCTCCGTCTTCGTCCGCACCTTCGCCGAGGTGGCATGGCCGCCGTTCCGACACCTTGCCTTGGGCGCGGTGATCGGCGCCGTCGCCGGCGCGCTTCTCTCGTCGTCGATGCCCACTCCACCGCTGCAGATCCTCATCGGCGCACTCATCATCGTCTCCCTCATCAGTTCACTGACCTTGGGGAAGCTGGGCCGGTCGATCCCCGCGAATTTCGGCACACGGATGACGGCCGGACTCGTCTCCGGGGCGATGTCGGCGGCAGCCGGCGCCGGGGGACCGGCGGTGAGCGCCTACGCAGTGCTGACGAACTGGGAGCAGCGGTCGTTCGCGGCCACCCTGCAGCCGTTCCTCGTCGTCGGGACCGTCTCGGCGGTGGTGATGAAAGTGGTCGTCGACGGAGGGGCCTGGCCACATCTGGAGATCGGAGTCTGGGCCGGGCTCGGTCTCGTCCTCGTGGCAGGCCTCCTCGGCGGTGATCGGCTGGCCCGTCACATCGACGTCGGCATCGCGCGGATCGGGATGCTCGTCCTCGCATTCGGCGGCGGAATCGCGGCCTTGGTCAAGGGCTTCCTGGGGCTTGTGTGAGGCGGTCGCCCATGGGACGAGCGACGGGGTCGCATGACCGGCGCGCACCGGATGTTGAGCGCCTGCAGCTGCGCCGTCGTCGATGGCCTGGGATTGAGTTGTCGTCGATGGTCTGCGACTGCGTCGCCGATCGCCTGGAACTGAGCAGATGTGGGGCACAGGCTCAGACGCCTGTCAGTTTCATCGGGCATACTGTTCGAGGACAAAGCTAGCCTGGGAGGCATGGATCGTGACTGAAGTATTTCTGTTGCTGCTCGTAGTTCTCGGGGCCGTCTTCTTCATCGGCCACCGCAAGGAGAAGAAGCGGCAGCGGGAATTGCACGCCGCTGAACTTCAGCAGGTGAAGAAGACCGCTGAAGAAGACGTCACCTCATTCGGCGAAGAAGTCGCCGAACTCGACGTCATCACCGCAGGAGTCGACCTCGACACGGGCGGAGCGCAGGACTACAAGCAGGCGCTCGACTCGTACGATGTGGCCAAGGAGACGCTCGAGAAGGTCTCCGAACCCGCTGACATCCGTCACGTCACCGAGGCGCTCGAAGACGGCCGTTACGCCGCCAAGTGCGTTCGCGCCCGGGTCGAAGGCAAACCCCTGCCGGTGCGTCGTCCGCCCTGCTTCTTCAACCCCCAGCACGGTCCCTCGGTCGAAGACATCGACTGGGCCCCGGCCGGCGGTCAGCTTCGCCCGGTGCCCGTGTGCGCCGCCGACGCCGAGCGCGTCGCTGTCGGTGCCGATCCGCTGGTGCGCAAGGTCGTCACCGGTGACGGACACACCCGCCGCGCCTACTGGGAGGCCGGACCGGCCTACGCCGAATACAACCGCGGCTACTTCAACTCCTATGCAGGTTCCGGCCTGCTGCCCGGCGTCCTCATGGGTGCCATGATGTTCGGCGGAATGGGCGGCGGCTGGGACGGTGCCTACGGAGGCGACATGGGCGACGCCGGTGGAGACGCCGGTGGAGACATCGGCGGCGGTGATGGCGGCGGCTTCTTCGGAGGCGACGGCGGTGACGGCGGCGGCCTGTTCGACGGATTCGGAGACCTGTTCTGATGGACACGATCGAGATCCGCGGCGAGTCGATCAGACTCGGTCAGCTGCTCAAACTGCACGGCATCGCCGAACACGGTGCTATGGCCAAGGACATGATCGCCGACGGTGAGGTCAGCGTCAACGGCGAAGTCGAGACTCGTCGTGGTGCCACGATCCGCCCGGGCGACCGCATCGAAGCCCTCGGCGAAGTCATCGAGGTGGCCGCCGAAGAAGGCTGACAGCCTCAGACACGAGTGGAGGGCGTCCCCGCGGGGACGCCCTCCACTCGTCTGTCCGGACTGACATGCCTACCACCCGGACTGATATGCCTACCGCAGCTCGGGGGCACCCGGGGTGTCGTTCATGCCCGGGGCATCCCACAGCGCCGACCAGTTCGACGTGTCCTCCTCGAACGGCAGCTCATTGGAGAGGACACCCTTGACCTGGATCTCCAGGGGGTTGTCCCGCTGCTTCGGTCCTGACTGCACGAACGGGTAGAAGGTTCCGCGCTTGTATTGGTAGACCAACGCCATCCGACGTCCATCGGGATGGACGAAGTACACGGTCGTGCACAGCAGCATCGTGTCGAAGCCCTGATTGACCAGCGCCGAGTTCACGGCGTGGATGTTCGTGACGAGGTTGACCACCTCGGCGTTCCCATCGGCCACGACCTGCCAGGTGAACCCGAAGCCGTCGTTCTCCTGCCGCACCGAGGCAGCCGGGTCGGAACCGATGAGGGCGACGCTTTCGGACTCAGCAGTTTGGAATGCGGCCCCCTCGACCTGGCGGAACGCGACGGCTCCGACGCCCGTGGGAGTGAAGCCGGTCGCCGCCTGCAGCGTCAGCGCCGCCGGCGGCAGGGCGAAGAGGTCGTCGAGGTTGGCCCGTTTCGGTTTGGACCGGCCGAGCAGTGCGTCGAAGAATCCCATGGAGCTCCTAATTCGGTGATGCGCAGTTCAAAGGGTGCGGTGGGTGCTCACTCTGGCCGGGAGAGCTGGGCGGAGATCTTCGCCAGCTGATCCAGGCGCTTCTCGAGCGAGGGGTGGGTGGAGAAGAGCTGGCCGAATGCGGCCTTTCCGCTGATGGCGGGGATCAGGGCCAGGTGATTCGCCGAGGCGGAGGACCGCAGGTCCTTCTCCGGAATCTTGGCCATGTCCCCGCTCAGCTTCGTCAGCGCCGAGGCCAGGGTCGACGGGGCGCCGGTGAGGATGGCTGCCGCACGGTCGGCGGCCAGCTCACGATATCGCGACAGCGCGCGGATGAGGACGAACGAGAGACCGTAGACGACGGCTCCGACGAGGATGAACAGCAGCTGGATCGGAATGCCGTTGTTATTGTTGTTCGACCGACCGAAGCTCATGTAGTACCCGGCGCGCATCATCAGTGCGGCGACGACTCCGGTGACGCCGGCGACGGTCATCACAGTCACGTCGCGGTGGGCGACGTGGGAGAGCTCGTGGGCGAGGACGACCTCGACTTCATCGCGGTCGAGCTTCTCGAGCAGACCACGGGTCACGCACACCACCGAGCGTTCGGGGGAACGACCGGTGGCGAAGGCATTGGGGATCGGAGAATTCGAGACGGCCACGCGGGGTTTCGGCGCATCGGCCAGCTGGCAGAGTCGGTCGACGATCGTATGCAGCTCCGGAGCCTCCTCGGGGGAGACCTCCCGGCCGCCCATCGCACGCATGGCGATCTTGTCGGAGAAGTACCACTGGAAGAAGAACGCGCCGGCGCTGATGAGGACGGCGACGATGACTCCGCCGACGCTCTGCCCGACGATCCACCAGATCGCGAGGATGAGCACGACATAGATGAGGCCGTTGAGGAAGATCGTCCATCCCATCCGCATGGTCAGTCCGTTGTCTTTGACGAAGCGATTCTTCATCGTGGTTCCTCTCTGGCAGTGGCAGAACCGGCCCACTGTCGAAGACAATGGGCCGGGTGCATTTCGGTACTCTGTGGTTTCAGGCCGGGTCCGGGATGAAACCCTCGCCGGTGAGCAGTTCGGCGATCTCGGCCAGGGTGGCGTCGGCGAACGGAATGACGACATCGGAGGACCCGAGGTAGTCATCGGCGACCGGCTGGCCGTTGGCCGTGACGTAGTCGTGCAGGGACGTCAGCGCGGTCCGCACTGCTTCCTCGTCTCCGGCATTGACGGCGTCTTCGACCTGGTTGTCGTACTTCTGCAGCAGGTCCTGGTCGACGTCGGCGACGTCGAACTGTCCTTCGCCCATGATGCGGATGATCATTGCTGATCCTCCCCTTCGAGCGACTTCTGGTCCTTCGCCTCGGAACCGGCAGGCAGGGACTCGCGCATCCGCTGGAGTTCCATCTCCACATCATTTTCGCTGGAGAGGGAGTCGAGCTGGGCGGTGATGTCGTCTTTCTGGGTTCCCGTGACATCGTCGAGGGCACCCGAGGCGAGAAGCTCATCGACGGCCCCGGCGCGCGCTTGCAGATTCGCGGTCTTGTCCTCGGCGCGCTGGACGGCGAGTCCGACGTCGCCGAGCTCTTCCGAGATGCCCGAGAACGCCTCGCCGATCTTGGACTGTGCGTCGGCGGCGTTGTACGTGGCCTTCAGCGTCTCCTTCTTCGTCCGGAAGGCGTCGACCTTGGCCTGGAGGCGCTGCGAGGCGAGGGTGAGCTTCTGCTCCTCACCCTGCAGTCCCTCGTGCTGGGTCTGCAGGTCGGTGATCTGCTGGGTCAGTCCGGACTTGCGGGTCAGAGCCTCGCGGGCGAGGTCCTCGCGACCGATCTGCATGGCCTTCTCGGCCTGACCGGAGAGCTTGTTCTGCTGCTGTTCGAGCTGGTTCATCTGCAGCTCGAGGCGCTTGCGGCTGGTGGCGACATCGGCAACACCACGACGGACCTTCTGCAGCAGCTCCAACTGCTTCTGGTACGAATAGTCAAGGGTTTCGTTGGGGTTCTCGGCCTTGTCCAGAGCTTTGTTGGCCTTGGCACCGAAGATCGTCGCGATCCGTTGGAAGATACTCATCCGTAGTCGACTCCTGCATTGGTTTGACCCGACGCTGCCAACCCGATCCACTCCGGTCCGGAGATTCTTGGCCAACACCGCCGCGAACTATCGTTCTCAAGTCTACTGAGAAAGGCTGATAGTTTGCCAGACGCCGACTACGAGAACAGACAGATCCCGGCCGCTGTATCTCGGGGGATGCGCGACCGGGGCCTGTGACCCTCGGCGGGTGGGACTCGATCGGCTCAGGGGGCGAAGAGCCGCGAGTTCGCCGCCTCGACTTCGGAATACTGCCGGGCAGCAGTGTGGAGCGCACCGTGGACGGAGTTGAGCGATTCCATGAGCTGCTTCTGCGCACGTTCCCACTGGTTGACCACGGCTTGGAAGTTCTGTGCCGCACTGCCGCGCCAGCATTCCTGGAGGGCGAGCAGATTGCGCATCATCGTGTCGGATTCGGACACGAGATTGCGGGAGGTGTTCGCAGCGGCGGTGGCGGCGGACTGGACGCGTTCGGCGTCGACTTCGAAACTCATCATCACTCCTCTTGGTCAGGATCGCCCCGCCACGGTCGGGCGAGACGAGATCAGTGTCGACGGTCGAGGATGGTGAGCGGAAGAGCACGGAAAGAGGGTGTGGACAGCGTTCGGCTGCCCACACCCTCCAGGTGGCGCAGTCGCGGCAGTGTCCCCAGGTTCTGACGCGCGAGTCGCGGAGCTACTGCAGCACGAGCGTGACGTCGAGCTTCTGTTCCTTCCCTCCGCGGACAACGGTGACCTCGACCGGAGTGTTCACCGGCTGCGCGCGGACGAGGGCGCGCAGGGCGATGGCGTTGTTCACCTTGGTTCCGGCCACCTCGACGATGTCGTCTCCGTCCTTGAGTCCGGCCTTGTCCGCCGGGGATCCGCCGGCCACGGACTGCACCTTGGCGCTGCCGCGGCTGATGCCGCCGCTGTTGATGTGCCCGTCGGTGAGGGTGATGCCGAGGAACGGATGCTGGGCCTTGCCGGAGGAGATGAGCTGATCGGCGATCATCACGGCCTGGTTCGCGGGGATCGCGAACCCGATGCCGATCGATCCGGACTGTCCTCCCTCGCCCTGACTCAGCGAAGCCGCCGCCGAGTTCACGCCGATGAACTCGCCATCGCCGTTGACCAGCGGTCCACCGGAGTTGCCGGGGTTGATCGCCGCATCCGTCTGGATGGCGTTCGTGATCGTCATCTCCTTCTCCTGCGAGGTCGCATCCTCGCCGATGTTCTCCGTCGACACCGGGCGGTCGAGCGCGGAGACGATGCCGGTGGTCACGGAGTCGGCCAGGCCGAGGGGGTTGCCCAGGGCCATCACCGGGTCGCCCACGCTCAGCTTCTTCGAATCGCCGATGACCAGCGGTTTCACACCGTCGGGCACCTGCTCGAGCTTGATGACGGCGATATCCGTCGAGGGATCACGGCCGACGATCTTCGCTTCCGTCGTCTCACCGTTCTTCATGGTCACGGCGATCTCGCCGTCGGGGGTGTCCGCCGGTGCGACGACGTGGTTGTTCGTGATGACGTGGCCCTGATCGTCGTACAACGCGCCCGAGCCGAGTCCCTGGACCTGACCGCCTGTGCCGACCTGGATCGACATCACACTGTCCGAGGTCTTCTCGGCGACCTGCGTCCAGTCCGGGGTCTCGATCGTCTCCTCGGCGACCTTGCGCGGCTCATCTTCCTGCAGCGATGAGAGCGCATAGTTCCCGCCGAACGCGAGAGCCCCACCGAGGAGGGCAGCTACCAGTCCGATCGCGATCGTCGCGCCCCAACCGGGTCCCTTCTTCTCTCGCCGAGGCGGCTGCTGAGCTCCGTACGGACCGAACCCGTCCGGTCCGTACGGCCGACCGGGTCCACCGGGTCCGACCGGCCCACCGGGTCCTGCCGGTCCTCCCGGTCCGGGCTGTGAACCGACGGCCGCGGATTCCGAAGAATAGGGACCCGGCGCGGGCACCGCGGAATAGGAGTTCGAACCGGTCGGCTGGCCCGGAGAGTTCTGCTGGCCGGGCCCGTTGTGCTGCCCCGGATACGACTGGGACCCACCGTGCTGCCCCGGATACGACTGGGAGCCGCCGTCGTGGCCCGGATACGGTTGGGAGCCGCCGTCGTGGCCCGGGGACCCGCCCTGCTGAGGCTGACCGTACGGGGGTTGGTGTTGAGGCTGAGTCGGCTGGACATTCTGCCGATCCGGCTGCGACTGGTCGCCGAAATTGCCCTGGGCGCTGTGATGCCCGTGCTGGCCCGGCTGACCTGCCTGCTGTTGGCTGCCCGGCTGATACGGAGCTGACTGCTGCCCGTTCGGTGGATACGGCGACGTCTGCTGGGGCTGTCCCTGCTGACCCGTCTGCCCCGGCTGGCCCGGCCGGACCGGCTGACCCATCTGGCCCGGCTGACCGGTTGGCTGGCCGGGCTGTTGCCCGCCGGCCTGCCCGGCCTGCTGCCTACCGGGCTGGTAGGGGGAGGACGGCTGGGAGGGGGAGCCTCCTCGGTGAGGGGAACCGTCCACAGGGTTCTGTGCCTGAGTCGGCGGCACATCCGGGCGCCTTTGCGGGGGTGCGACCGGTGGACTGACCCGGGCAGGGCCGTTGGACTGAGAGGGGAAGGTGCGCGGAACCTCGGCCCCGGACCCGCGGTAGCCCCCGGCCGACGGGCTGCGACGCCCCTCGGCGGCGGAACCGCTGTGCTGATTCGCCGACGGGCGCGGAGTCTGATCGTCCGATCGGGCGCTGCGGGACACCTCATTCGGATCCTGGGAGTCGTTGTTCTCGTTCATCGCTCATCCTTTCGCGTGTCCGCAGTGGTGTCGCCGTTGTCGGAGATGGGCAGGTCGATGCGGAACGTCGCACCGCCGCCCGGAGTTTCGTGGACGGAGATCGCACCATGGTGGTTCTCCACGATCGCCTTGACGATCGACAGCCCGAGCCCCGAACCGCCGGTGTCCCTGGTCCGGGACACATCGAGACGGTAGAAGCGCTCGAAGATGCGCGGAACCACCTCGGGGTCGATTCCGTCGCCATGATCCCTGACCTCGAAGCGGACCCGGCCGTTGGGGAATCCGCGCAGCGACTCATCGACCGTGATCGACCCGGCGGCGGTGACGTCGGGGACGATGTTGGCCGCCTCGGAGCCCTCGGCCCGATCCTTCGACTGCTGGTCGGGTTCCGGACCGGTCGGCAGGTCCGTCTGCGCAGTGCCCTGTGGGTCTGTCTGTTCCCCGGGCTGAGGTCCGGTCGGCGGGGTGGGCTGGGTGTCGGCCTGATCGTTTCCGGCAGAGTCGCCTCGGCGGAATATCCGGACTCCACCGGTGACGAACCCGCGCTCACGCAGTTTGTCCTTCGCGCCGTTCTTCCCACCGTTTCGACCGTTGTGACCGCGAGTGCCGCCCTCACGGATCTCGCCGGTGTCCGCAGAGTCCGGGTCGACCTGTTCGGGGAGGCCGACGACGCCGACGGCGAATTCGATTGCGGTGTGCTCGGGCGTATGGCGCACGGCATTGCCGGCGAGGTTGACGATGACCTGGCGGATCTTCGACTCGGAACCGCGGATCATCGGCACCGGCTGAGCATCCTCACCATCGAGTCCGATGAAGCTGATATCGCGGTCCGGGGCCTGTGCCGCGGCATCGGCGGCGGCATCGCGGACGACCTTGTGGAGGTCGATCGGACCGATCTCGGCGGCACGCTGCTCGTCGAGGCGGGCGAGGACGACGAGATCGTCGACGAGGACGCCCATGCGCTTGGCCTCGGACTCCATCCGCTCCATCGCGTTGGCGATGTCATCGGACTTCGTGATCGCACCCTGCCGGTACAGCTCCGCATATCCGCGGATCGTGACCAGGGGAGTACGCAGCTCGTGGGAGGCATCGGAGACGAACTGGCGGATGCGCTTCTCCGACCGGGTCTGCCCGTCGAAGGAGTCCTCGATGCGTCCGAGCATCGTATTCAGCGCCGCCGACAGACGCCCGAGCTCCGTGTTGCGCGGATAGCTGGGCACACGTTGGGACAGGTCGCCGGCGGCGATGCGGGATGCGGTCTTCTCGATATCGCGCAGCGGTCGGAACGTGTTGTTGATCGCCCAATAGCCGACACCGGCGACCATCGCCAGGGCCAGCAGGCCGATGCCGATCATCGTGTTCCGTGCCCGTTCGTTGATGTTGTCGACCTCGCGGTCGAAGGGCACCGCGATGGACACGAGCACGTCGGTGTTCTTCACCTTCATCGCCCGCGCCCGCCATTGCGAACTCGTTCCGGCGACGGTGAAGGGCTCGCCGCCGCGGGAATAGACTTCCTTCTCATCGATCTTCGGCAGGATCGGCTGGTTCTGCGGCTCCGGAGCGACGGGGTCGCGGATCGGATCCCCGTTCGTGTCGTAGAACTGCACATAGAACCCTCCCGGCAGCAGGCTCTTGAGCTGATCCCAGGAATTCGAATCGATCGTCGTCGACGACGGCGCCTCCTCGGCGTCATCGTCCCCGGACTGGAGTTCGGCCGGTTGGAACACGTCTTGGTAGGCCTGCTTCGCCAGGGTCTCCGAGGCGCTGATGAGTCGCTCATCGGTGCGCTGGACGAGGCTGTCGCGCAGGTTCTCCAACACCCACGCGCTCGTCCCCGTGAGGACGAGCAGCATGAGCAGCATCATGATGGCCAGCAGCTTGGTGGTCAGAGACCATTCTTCCCAGAAGCCGGGACGGGAGGGACGGGATTCTATCGGCACGTATGTAATCTATCGCCCTTGCATGGACGACTACTTGGATTCCGGTGTACGCAGCATGTAGCCGACCCCGCGCTTGGTCTGGATCATCGGCGTCCACTCCATCTCGACGGGGTGGCCGGCGGCATCCGTCTCCGGGGTGACGTCGATCTTGCGGCGCAGGTAGGAGATATAGGACTCGACGATTCCGGTGTCACCGCCGAAGTCGTACTCCCACACATGGTCGAGGATCTGCGACTTCGACAGGACGCGGTTCGTGTTGAGCATGAGGTAGCGCAGCAGCTTGAATTCGGTGGGGGAGAGGTCGATGAGGATGCCGGAGCGGCGGACCTCATGGGTGTCGTCGTCGAGTTCGAGGTCGCCCGCCACGATGACGGCGTTCTCTTCGTCCTCGAGATTGCGGGTGCGGCGGAGGACCGCGCGGATGCGTGCGACGACCTCTTCGAGGCTGAAGGGCTTCGTCACATAGTCGTCGCCGCCGACGGTCAGTCCCGTGATCTTGTCCGAGGTGTCATCACGGGCGGTGAGGAACACGACGGGGGCGTTCATGCCGATCTGCCGCAGACGGCGGGTGACGGTGAAGCCGTCCATGTCCGGGAGCATGACGTCGAGGACGAGGAGGTCGATGTCGGTCTGCTCGGCCAGACGCAGCGCCTCGGCGCCGTTGGCGGCGGAGACGACGTCGAATCCGGCGAAGCGGAGACTGGTGGACAGGAGTTCGCGGATATTGGGCTCATCATCGACAACGAGCAGGGTGGCTTCGATGTCGATGTCGTTCTGTGCTGTAGTCATGAATCCAGTCTGAGACCCGTGTCTGGGAGTCAGCTGGAGAGTAGCTGAATGCGAATGTGATGTGCGCCACTGAAACACTCTCAGGAAAGTCGTTTTGGTCCTGGATCAGGTATTCGCTCTCAGGAACGGAAGCCCGATTTCAGTGAAAAATGTGGTCGCAACCAGTTTACGTTCAGAAACGATCGTCGGGGCGAGTGTGGGTAGGGCGGGTTCGGTCAGCGTGGGTGCGGCGGGCGAGGGGCGGGTGGCATCGGGAAGACGGTGCCCGACCGGGATGTCGGATTCTCTCGGATCTCACGCGGTGGGCGGAGGTCGAAGAGCTGCTGGGTGACGGCGAAGCGCTGAATCCGCTCGGGGCGGTGGCGGTCATAGATCACCTGACCGATAGTGCCTCGTAGTGACGGGTCCTGCTGGACGAGGTGACGGGCCCAGCGGTCCCGGCCCTTGTTGTCGACGAAGTGAACCACGGCCAGGCTCGGTGCTCTTGCCGAGGAGCCGGACCAGTAGTCGATAACGCTGCCTTCGGCCAAGGCTGCATTGGGGCAGGGAGGGCGGTCGAGAATCGGATACCGGGCCCTACGGAATGCGAGCAGGGAGACGGCGATGAGTCCGGCGCCGGTGGCAATGGACACGACCCACCAGGCAGTCGCGGCGTCGGTCGCGGCGGGGACGAAGCCGAGGCCGAGTCCGCCGCCGCACCCGAGTGCTGCCAGCTGATACCGGAAGAAGCGAGTGAGACCTCCGCCGGTGCGGATTCGACCGAGAGCGGCGCGCATGAGTGCGTGGCTGAAGATGACGGAGAAGATGGCCGTGATGGTGGCGAGGGCGAGGAAAAAGAGCTTCTCAGTCAGCTCTCCGCCGACGCCGGTGGGGAGGAAGACGAACAGCATGATGGCGAAGCCCGACGTCAGCGTGGCCGACATGGTGATGATGCCTGCAATGCCGGCGGCGAGCTTGCGTCCGGCTGTGATGCGCAAGGGCTGAAGTGACATGGGCGGCTCCTCGGGTCAGTTGTGGGAGTCGGCGTCGGAGTGACGGGCGCGGAAGGCCGCGACGTGCGTGCGGGTGGCGCAGCTGCCGGTGTCGCAGAAGCGCTTCGAACGATTGCGGCTGAAGTCGGCCAGATAGGCGCGGCAGTGCTCGGCGGCGCAGCGTCCGAGTCGGTCGAGGTCCCCGGAGCGGATGAGGTCGATGAGGACCAGGGCGACATCGGCGGCCACTCGGTCGGCCAGGCTGGCGTGAGTGCCGGTGGCGTGCAGGTGCCAGTCCCAGTGGTCGTGTTTGACCAATTGCGGCACAGACCCCGAGTCACTCAGTGTGAGATTGATCTCATCGACGACGGCGATCGTGCCCGCTTCGAACTCGTCGGCGGTCTCGGCATCGATGCTCGCATCCAGGGCTGCGGCGAATCTGCGGCGCAGTTCGAGGGTCTCATCGACATCGCTTTTGGTGGCGGTCAAGGGGCCGGAGAAGTCGTGCCGGGCCGCGAACTCGCGGAGTTTCGCGGTCGTCGTCAGCTCGTCGCCGCCATCGGTGATGTCGCCGGAGGTGTTGAGGAGGTCGACGAGCATCGTGAGGTTCGCGCGAATGTCGTAGATGAAGGCCATGGTGAATACCATTCTGCCACAGCATGTAAGGACCAAAATGCACTTGACCCATTTCAGTTCCCAGGTCGATACTGAAATCGGACATCTCGCAGGGCATGCCGAGGCGCTGCTCGACCCGACGATGTGCAGACCCGGCAGAACGACGAACCGGTCACGCCGATGTCGACGTCGGGCCACCTCGGTGAGGGGATCTGACCATCGCCGGGTCGCCTCGGCGAGGGAATGATCCGTCACCGCACCATCAACTCAACACCGCACCACCACCTCGGGGACGTCTGTCCTCGTGCGCCACTCACCGTTTCACCACATCAGGAGGTCAGGAATGAATCGCACCGTCGTCGCAGGGTTCCTGCTCACTCTTGCCTCCGCATTCTTCTTCGCGGTGTCGGGGCCGATCGCGAAGACGATGTACCAGGTCGGGTGGACGCCGGGCGCGGTGGTGCTCATCCGCCTGGCCGGATCCGCGGTCCTGCTGCTCATCCCCACCCTCATTGCCCTGCGCGGACGCTGGGGCGAAGTGCTCACGCACTGGCGCACCGTTGTCACCTACGGCCTGGTCTCGATGGCCGGCGTTCAGGGGTTCTACTTCGTCGCCGTCGAACACCTCACCGTGGCCGTGGCGCTGCTGCTGGAGATGACTGCGCCGATGCTCATCGTCTTCTGGATCTGGGCGCGGACACGGACGCGGCCGGCGACGGTGACGTTCATCGGGGTCGTCGTCTCGATGATCGGGCTCCTGCTCGTGCTCAACCTGCGCGGATCGTCGATCAGCATTCTCGGCGTGGTCATGGCCATGGCCGCAGCGGTCTGCCTGGCCAGCTACTTCCTCGTCTCGGCGAAGGACACGATCACGATCCCTCCGGTCGCGCTGACCGGTCTGGGCATGGGCATCGGGGCGCTGGCGATGTCGGTCATCGTGCTCGTCGGGGTCATGCCGTGGAACGCTGTGACTGCGGACGTCGACTTCGGTGGGGTGCCGATGTCGTGGGTCGTGCCGATGGCGATGATCGTCGTCTTCACCGTCGGCGCGTACATCACCGGGATCCTCGGTCTGCGCTATGTCGGGGCGACGGTCGGATCGTTCGTCAACCTCGTTGAGGTCCCGTTCTCCGTCATCGTCGCCTGGCTGGTCCTCTTCGAGATGCCTGCCCCGATCCAGCTCTTCGGCGGAGTCTTCATCCTCGGCGGCGTCGGCTTCATCAAGTGGGGCGAATCCCGCCTCGCCCACCGCGTCGCCCGCCGCGAGGTCGTCGTCACCTCCGACGCAGACACCCTCATTACTACCTGACGGGGGCCCAGCAACCTGGCGCGAGGTTGCTGGGCCCCCGTCAGGTA
>OMJG01001545.1_pt1 | contig 13087 bp, 12 predicted proteins | sample 1646431 | NCBI WGS metagenome assembly OMJG01 (sample SAMN03771674, study PRJEB25209) | food metagenome | isolation source: Cotija cheese | place: Mexico:Jalisco,Michoacan | collected 2011-12-12 | reverse complement strand
AACCTCGCGCGAGGTTGCTGAGCCGCCGTCAGGTATGTCTGAGCCAGGACATGATGCATGCATCAATGTATGCATCTGATATTGTGGGCCCGTGAATGATTTGCTGACACTGCCCTGGCAGCGCATCGACGACTCCGCTCCGATCGCCGTTCGCATGGCCGCGGCGACCGCCCGAGAGATCATCGAAGGCCGACACGAACCCGGCGACCTCCTCATCGAGTCCGACCTCGCCGCCGCGCACAACGCCAGTCGCACCCCCGCCCGGGAGGCGATGCTCCAGCTCGAACGCTGGCGCCTCGTCCGCCTCGTCCCCAAGAAGGGCGCGCTCGTGACCACCGTGACGGGCAAGGAGCGCCGCGACCTGCTCGCCGTGCGCTCGATGTTCGAGATCGATGCCGTCGAGACACTGTCCGACAGCGGCGACCTCACCGCTCTGGCCGCCGATCTGCGCACCCTGCTCGGCGAACAGAGGAAGGCCCTTGACGCGGGCGATCCGCTCGGCTTCGCCAGCGCCGACTACGCCTTCCACGCCCGCCTCATCCGCAGCGGCGACAACGCCATCGTCACCGAGATGCTCACCACCATGGGCCCGCGCCTGGCCCGCCTGACCTTCCAGGTCGCCATCGACGCGCCGGACACCCTCGACACGCTCCTGACCGAGCACGAAACTCTCACCGACCGCGCCGAGTCGGGCGACCCAGAAGGCTTCGCCCGACTCGTCCGCGCCCACATCGAAGGCTCCCACTTCCCGCAGTCCCGCTGAGGAGGACCATGACCGCTTACCCCTCGACCCCCACGAACGACACCGCCGCCGAGACAGTCCCCACCGGGGACAGGAATACCCGCACCGAGGCGGCCCCCGCCACCGACGTCGAAACGCAGGTTCCGAACCCTGCCCGGTCCCGCCTCGGCGAGGTGGATCCCGATCGTGGGCCGGAACGGCGACGGCGGGCGCGGGCGTGGCTGATGGTGGCCCCGGCGATGTTCCTGCTCGCGTGGGGCGGCAATCATTTCACGCCCCTCGTCCACATGTATGAAGAGGACGGAGGCTACGCCATCTGGCAGGCGAACCTGCTGCTGGGCATGTACGTGGGCGGACTCATTCCGGGACTGTTGGTCGCCTCGGCGCTGTCGGATCGGCATGGACGCAAACCGGTCCTCATTGCCGGGTCACTCGCCGCGATCGCCGGCAGTCTCGGGCTCGGGATCGGTTTCGATCTGTTCTGGCTGCTCTGCCTGGGCAGGGTGTTCGCGGGGATCGGCGTCGGGGTGGCGATGTCGGTGGGCACGAGCTGGATCAAGGAGCTCTCGGCCCCGCCGTTCGATCACCAGGCCGGAATCACCGCCGGTGCCCGGCGTCCTTCACTGACTCTGACTTTGGGGTTTGCCATGGGCGCGGCGGTCACCGGGTGCCTGGCCCAATGGGGACCGGTGCCCGAAGTCGTGCCCTACGCCGTGCATGGGGTGCTCAATCTCGCAGCGCTCGTCATCGTGGTCTTCGCGCCCGAATCGCTGCCGCGCGAGAGTCGGGCCCGCGGTCATTGGTGGCACGGTCTGCGCGTTCCGCTCGTCGCGCATCGGACGTTCCTGCGACTGATCGTGCCGGCCGCGCCCTGGGTGTTCGGTGCCGCCGGGGTCGCCTATGCCGTGATGCCGGCGATCGTGCAGGGAGAGCTGGGGGAGTGGACGACGATGTACGCCACGGTGCTCACCGTCGTCACGCTCGGAGCCGGTGCGCTGGTGCAGAACATCGTGCCGTGGATCAACCGACTGACCGGCGGGCGGGCGCTCGTCGTGGGACTGGCGCTGATGACCGTGGGGATGGGGCTCGGGGCGGTGGCCGCACTTCTGGCGGACCCGATCCTCGCGTTCATCGTGGCGATCGTGCTCGGTGTCGCCTACGGAATCTGTGTGGTCTCGGGGCTCATCATCGTCCAGGCCATCGCCTCACCGCAGGAGCTCGCCGGCATCACCGGGGTCTACTATTCGCTGGCATACTCCGGGTTCCTGCTGCCCACGGTGCTCGCCGCCCTGCTGCCCGTGCTGTCGTACACGGTGTCCCTGGCGGCCGTGGCCGTCATCTGCCTAGTCTGCCTCTCAGCAGTCGCCATATCCACCAAACACCCCTAATTGCTACCTGACGGCGGCCCAGCAACCTGGTGTGGAAACTCGCGACCGGTCCCAGACCAGCCACTACCAAGACTCACAGCCGTCAGGTAGTTCTGAGAGGGGATGCGGAGTGCGAACCCAGACAGCTACCATGAGAACAACCGTCGCCTACCGATAGGGATCGACCATATGCCCGGCAAGACAAATCACCAGTCCCCAGCCGTCAACGCGTTCATCGACATCATGGGCCCGCGCCACGTCCTCACCTCCGCGCGAGCGACCGCACCGTACGCCAAGGGCAACCGCTTCGGCGGCGGCAATGTGCTGGCCGTGCTGCGACCGGGCAGCCTTGTCGACATGTGGCGGGCACTGCAGGTCTGCGTCGACAATGACCTCATCGTCATTCCGCAGTCGGCCAACACCGGCCTGACCGGCGGCTCCGGCCCCGGTGCGCAGGACTACGATCGTCCGATCGTCATCATCTCCACCCTGCGGATCAACGAGATCTATCTCATCAACGACGCCCGCGAAGCGATCTGCCTGGCCGGGTCGACCTTGTACGAACTCGACGAGGCGCTCGCCCCGTTCCACCGCGAACCCCACTCGGTCATCGGCTCATCGTCGATCGGCGCCTCCGTCATCGGCGGCATCGCCAACAACTCCGGCGGCTCCCAGATCCGCAAGGGCCCGGCGTTCACGAAGCACGCGATCTTCGCCCGCGTCAACGAGGAGGGGCGACTCGAGCTCGTCAACCACCTCGGCGTGGAGCTCGGCGACGACCCCGCCCACATCCTCGACAAACTCCAGCGCGGAGACTGGGACCCTGCGGGGGTCACGCCCGCCCCGGAGGACACGACGGAGACCGAGTACGGCGAGCAGGTCCGCAGGATCGTCGACTCCCCGGCCCGGTTCAACGCGAACTCCGACTACCTGTACGAGGCCTCCGGTTCGGCCGGCAAGCTCATGGTCTTCGCCGTGCGCACCCGCACCTTCCCGAAGGAAGAGGGAGCGACGACGTTCTACATCGGTACGAATTCCCCCGCCGAGCTCGAAGACCTGCGACGGGCGATCCTCACTTCGGACATGCCGCTGCCGATCTCGGGCGAATACATGGGTCGCCCCTCATTCGACCTCGCCGAGAAGTACGGCAAGGACACATTCGTCTCGATCAAGCACGCCGGCAGCCGCGAGCAGATCAAGCTGTTCGCGCTGAAGAACTGGGCCAACGGCGTGTTCGCGAAGCTGCCGTTCTTCGGCGAGACCGTCGCCGACACGATCGCGCAGAACGCGTTCGGCCTGCTCCCGCAGCAGCTGCCCACGCGGATGCTCGAGTACCGCGACCGCTTCGAGCATCATCTTCTCCTCGTCGTCAGTGCCGAGGAGAAGAACCGGATGGGTGCGTTCCTCGACGACTTCTTCGCCGAGGCGGCCCACCACGGTGACTATTTCGTGTGCAGCGCCGATGAAGCTCAGTCCGCGATGCTGCATCGTTTCGGTGCCGCGAGTGCTGCGACCCGGTACTTCAACCTCAACCGTGAGGACTCCTCGGACATGATCACCTTCGACGTGGCGCTGCGCCGCGACGATGAGGACTGGCTCGAGGTGCTGCCCGACGAGATCGCCGACCAGCTGCACATCAGCTCCTACTACGGGCACTTCTTCTGCCACGTCCTCCACCAGGACCACGTGGCGAAGAAGGGCGTTGACCCGGTGGCGCTGAAGAAGCAGATGACCGAGCTGCTCGAGGCCCGGGGTGCGGCCGTTCCCGCCGAACACAATTACGGCAGGCTCTACCCCGTGCCGCCGAAGATGGAAGCGCACTTCAAAGAACTCGACCCGCACAACGTCTTCAACGCCGGAGTCGGCGAGACGTCTGCGAAGAAGGACTGGGCTTAGATATCTCGGATCCCATCATCTTGGTGGACACTCAGCACTGGGACTGCAATAGCCCCGGTCATGTGGTCGATTTTTCAGACCAAGGATCATTCCGGGGCTTTCGCTCTCCAGTTTAGTGCAATGACTCAGTCCTCGTCCTCAATGTAGGCCGCGGCGGCCGCCTCGGCGCGGGCCTGCTTGATTTTGCGCACTCGGGAGATCGTCATGAGGGTCAGCGCGATGATGAAGCCGAACGCTGCGCCGATCGCGATGGAATAGGTGCTGGGGGGAGCACTTGGCATCGTTTGATTGCCCATTCCGACATCGATGAGCGGATAGCCCTCACTCATGTGGAAGACGATCGCACCGACCCACACGATCGCGAACACCGCTCCGACGATGTTGCCGACGATCAGCCGCCTCGGCGAAACACGGGCCATAGCCATGGAGAAGTCCACATTCTCGCGCTTGCAATACCCCGAGATGACACCGCTGGTCACGATGGATCCGAGGACGATCAACACACTCCACAATCCCGCGCCGAGGACGGCGAAGATGAGTCCGAGCGCGAAGAACACGTAGGTGGAGACGACGGCTCCCAATGTGTACGCCCGCAGAATGACGTCGCGTTCGCGTTCGTCTCCCATCGACGGGTCATCGAAACCGGCGATCCTGTCGGCAAAAGCGTTGGGACGGTTCTTCCTGTCACTGACACTGTTCATGGCGATTCCTCCTGGAGCGAGAAGATCTCTTCTACTGTCGAGTCCAAGGCTCGGCTGATGCGCAGCGCCAGATACACGCTGGGGGCGTAGTCGCCGCGCTCGGTCGCGATGATCGTCTGCCGCGACACCCCGGTGAGCTGGGCCAACTGTGCCTGCGTCAGCCCCGCAGCCTTGCGAACCTGCTTGAGGTCCGAGGTCTGAACTTCCATGCCGTTCCTTGATGTCAACTTCTCTTTACATCTAAAAGTAAAACATGCTTGACATGTTTATGTCAATGATCTTTGACATCGCCGAGGTGGCTCGCAGTTTCGTTCGCAGGCGGGACCGATCGCGGGGTGGTGGAGCAGTGCAGTGAGCGAGCTTCGAGGCGGGATGGGTGCCGAGCTTTCTCGCCCCTCGACGCAAACATCAAAACACCCTGTTGCAACGGGATGTTTTCGCGCCAAAGGTGAGGGATGTGCAAGTGACCGTGCGGTATAGGAATAGCGGGAGGGCGTAGCGCTAATGGTGAGGGACGCTGAGGGACGCTGAGGCAGCGGGTGATCTCGACGCTGCCCGGAGCTGGTCTCGGTGCGGCCCGAATTCTGAGGGAGGTTTCTGTAGAAATCCTCGTCGGAAATCTACGTTTATCTACCGGGGAATTCTGCGCGGTAGGGTGCGTGCCGGCGACCAAGCCCACACCACCCGTCGCCCTCACTGCAACCGCCGCGTCGGCCCGCCGCAACAACCACGCCGCCCTCGCCGCAACAACCGCGTCGCCCCACCGCGACAACCGCCGCCGACTTACGCCTCCACAACCTTCTCGCGCCGGCGGTCCTTCTCCAGCCGCGCCTCGTGGCTCGACCGCGAAGGGTTCAAAAGCTTCAGCAGCGACAGTGCGATGATCGCCCCCAGCACAGCGCAGCCGGCGGGCAGGAGCATCGCGGTCTTCGCATCGAAGGCGTCGATGATGTTGCCGGCGACGGCCGATCCGAAGGCGACGCCGAAGCCCAGCGAGGTGCCCAGCCAGGCGAACGCCTCGGTGAGCCTGCGCGGGGGAGCGAGCTGCTCGATGACGGAGTTCGCGCCGATGAGGCTCGGTGCGATCGCCGATCCGACGAGGATGAGGATGATGCCGTAGGTGACCATCGAATTCGCCAGCAGCATCAGACAGGCACCCACGGCCAGACCGGCCACCGCGATGCCGTAGCGGTGGTGGACGGCGGCCCGCCAGTTCCTCGCCCCATACAGTGCGCCGGAGATGAGCGATCCCAGCGCCAGGCACGACAGCAGCACACCGGCGGAGGACTTCACGCCGAGTTCGTCGGCGAAGGCGACGGCGATGACGTCGATGGCGCCGAAGTTCACGCCGAGGAAGATGTTGACGACGATGATCGCGAAGATGCCCGGGTTCGAGAACACGTGGCCCTTCGCGTCGGTGGTCCGCTCCACCGGCGGGGGTTCGGTCGACTTCTGGATGTAGAGCAGCAGTGATCCGACGCCGACGGTGATCATCGAGAGGATGATTCCGGCCGGCGGCCATACGGCGGTCGCGAGCACCGTGGCCAGCACCGGCCCGGAGACGAACATCAGCTCATCGGCGACCGATTCCCACGAAAACGCGGTCTGCAGCTTCTTCGGGGTGTCGACGATATGCGACCAGCGCGAACGCACCAGCGAACCGACGGAGCCGACGGTGGCGCCGCCGATGCCGGCGAAGACGAAGACGAATCCCGTCCACCATTCCTCGTACACGGAGACGATGAGCAGGGCCAACGCGATGAGGTGGGTGATGACGATGGGCACCATGACCTTCGCCTGGCCGAGGCGGTCGACGAGGCGAGCGATCCCGGGGCCGGCAAGTGCCTGGACGATCATGTACACGGCGGAGACGATGCCCGCCATGCCGTATGACCCGGTCACGCCCTGGATGAAGAGGACGATGCCCAGCCCCAGCACCGCGATGGGCATCCGGGCGACGAGACCGGCCAAGGAGAACTTGAGAGCACCGGGAAGCGACAGAATCTCCCGATAGTTATTGAACACCAGGAAAGTCTATCCAGCCCTGACCCGGCCGACCATGCCGAGCCCGCGCAATTGCTGGTGAGTCGCCTCACCTCGGCGCCGGGATCATCCGTGGGTCACGAACGGATATCGGTCCCGGTCATCCCGGTCGGAACCGAATATCACAACGTCTGACAAGGCAGAACACCTCGCCGAGGCGGCCCTGCCCTGCCGTTCGCCCGCGCGCTTACGCGCGGGGTGCGCCGCGCGGCTGAGAATTGGGTCACCTCGGTCGCTATACAATGGGCGGGATTGCCCAGTGACCCCGGCGCCCGGCGCCGACAGCTCAAACCCCGGAGTGCCGATGACGGATAACACCACTTTCGACGATCTCTTCGACCACCAGAATGAGGAACAGCAGCGCCCACGCAAGAAGAAGCGCGTGTGGCGCAAGGTCCTCGTCGCCCTGCTGATCATCGTCATCCTCGGCGTGCTCGGCATCGGACTCTACGTCTGGAGCGTCGGCCGGTCGTTCGACGAGAACGCGAACCAGCTCAGCGATGAGCAGGTCTTCGGCAAGGACAGCGCCGGCGGCAAGGAAGGCGACGGCACGAACATCCTGCTGTTGGGCTCGGATGAGCCGATGGGCAATGTCGACGTCAACGATTCTCGCGGGCTGCGCTCGGACACGATCATGGTCATGCATCTGCCCGAGTCCGGCGGCAACGTCCAGATCATGTCGATCCCGCGGGACACCTACGTCGACATCGAGGGCCACGGCAAGGCGAAGATCAACGCGGCCCTGTCCTACGGCGGTCTGCCGCTGGCCGTGTCGACGGTCTCGGACTTCATCGGCAGCGACCTCGATCACGTGGCGATCATCGATTTCGAGGGATTCAAGGCTCTGACCGACAGCCTCGGCGGGGTGACCGTGAATTCCGAGCAGGCGTTCGAGAAGAACGGCTACACGTTCACCAAGGGCGAGAACGTCCTCAACGGCGATGAGGCGCTGACCTTCGTGCGCGAGCGCAAGCAGTTCCAGGACGGCGACTTCCAGCGTGCGCGCAATCAGCAGGCGTTCATCCGCGGGCTGACGAACGAGATGATCTCGGCCGACACCCTGTCGAACCCGAAGAAGATCCAGGACATGGTCAAGAACTTCGCGCCGTACATGTACGTCGACTCGGGCCTGGACGCGAAGTACATCTCCTCGACCGCGTTCAACATGCGTGATGTCCGCCCCGGTGACATCGAGTTCTTCACCGCACCCGTGGCCGGCGTCGGCACCTCCCCGGACGGTCAGTCGATCGTCAACGTCGACGAGGAGGAGCTGAAGAAGGTCCAGGACGCGTTCAAGAACGACACCGTGGCCGACTACGTGCAGAACGCCCCGGAAGCCCACCTCTAGAACCTCGCCGAGGCGGCCCATCCCCGGCCATCCCTCGCCGAGGTGGCCCACCGCAGCCGCAGACGCCGACGCCCAGCGTCGCTGGGTCACGCACCGAGCCCCGCACCAGGAAATTCCTGGTGCGGGGCTCGATGCATCTGCGGTTCCATGTATCTGCGGCTCGAGGGCCGGAGCTTCAGCCTTCGAAGTTGACCTTGTGCACCGCGTTGGGAGTGCCCCACTCGTCGTCAGGATCGACGACGGCTTCGGTGGGCATCCCAAGCCACATCTTCTCGCCGGTGACGGTGTTCTCGTAGTCGACGTAGGTAGTGCCGGCGGCCCCCTCTGCGCCGACGCGGGTCCAGTGGGTGGCTTCGTCGTCGCTGTGGGCCTTGAGCTTCGCGGCGACCTGGGATGAAGCGAAGGCCTCCACTCGGTCAGTATCGCCTTGTCCCCAGGCTCGGACGAGCTCGTCGGCGTAGGTGACCGGATCGGTCGGATAGTACACGGACTGCGTGCCGACATCGGAGTCAGTGGACTGGCTGGACGAGTCGGCCAGAGACGCGTCGGCGGCCATGGCCGGTCCTGTGGCGAGCCCGAGGCCGGCGAGTCCGGCGACGGTGGCGATTCCGATGGCTGCTGTGCGGTTGCGAATGGTGGACGTCATTGTGTCGATCCCTTCTGCTGTTCTGCCGCCTCTGCGAGGTCATTTCGGGGCGGTATGTCATCTGACGCAGAACAGTATTGCGACCGAATATGAGGCCGCGGCAACAGAGACTGAAAGCCGACTTGGAGCCGATTACGGCCGGAACACAGGAACGTTGCAGCTGTGCGGCGGTCGTTGTTACATGAGGAGTGCTCGACCGGTGAAGACAAGAAGTCTTGCAGATTAACCTTGTGGTCAGCGCTCTGTGCGGACGCTGCGGCCGGCGCAGCTCGCAGGCCCGGCGCGGTGGTGGCCGGCGCGGCCATCCGGCTGGTGGCGCGCGTTTGTGCAACAGTTCTGCTTGAGCAGCGATACGCGATCGTGACCCGCGCACTTGCCCGCACACGGAATCCCGCGCGCACGAATCTGCTCTCCCGCATCCGTGCTCGCTCCCGCGCACTTGCCCACACACGGAATCCCGCGCGCACGAATCTGCTCTCCCGCATCCGCGTGTTCGAAGTGTGGGCGCAGCGAATCAGATCCCTACGCCCACACTTCGAGCCCGCGGAAGCAGGTGTTGAGAGGCGACGCTGCGGGACTCGCCGCCTGAGCGGACTTCCGCAGCAACGCGCGGTCCTTACTCCAGCACCCCGTCGACGAGAGTTCGGGCGTCGTGCTGGACCTGGCGCAGGTGGTCCTCGTCGCGCAGGGACTCGGCGTAGATCTTGTAGACGTCTTCGGTGCCCGACGGCCGGACGGCGAACCATGCGTTGTCCGTGGTGACCTTGAGTCCGCCGATCGGGGCGTTGTTGCCCGGCGCCGAGGTGAGCACCGCCTTCACGGGTTCACCGCCGACGGTCTTCGTGCCCACCTGAGAGGCATCGAGTGACCCCAGTCGTTCCTTCTGTGTGCGTGTCGCCGGGGCATCCTGGCGGGCGTAGGAGCTGGTGCCGTGATTCGCGGCCAGTCCCGCATAACGCTGCGAGGGAGTCTGTCCGGTCTTCGCAGTCATCTCGGCCGCAAGGAGGGCGAGGATGATGCCGTCCTTGTCCGTCGACCACACCTTGCCGTCCCGACGCAGGAACGATGCGCCGGCCGATTCTTCGCCTCCGAAAGCCAGAGTCGAGTCGAGCAGGCCGGGGACGAACCATTTGAAGCCGACGGGGACTTCGAAGAGGGTGCGGTTGTGGGCCGCGACGATGCGGTCGACGATCGACGAGGTGACCAGGGTCTTGCCGATCCCGGCGCCGGTCGGCCAGTTGGTGCGGGAGTCGAGCAGGTAGTCGATGGCCGCGGCCAGATAGTGGTTGGGGTTCATCAGGCCCGCGTCGGGGGTGACGATGCCGTGCCGGTCAGCGTCGGCGTCGTTGCCGGTGGCGATGTCGAAGTCATTGCGTGAGGCGATGAGGCCGGCCATCGCATAGGGGGAGGAGCAGTCCATGCGGATGTTCTCGTCCCAGTCCAGGGTCATGAATGACCAGGTGGGGTCGACGTCCGGGTGGACGACGTCGAGGTTGAGGTCGTAGTCCTCGGCAATCGCCGCCCAATAGTCGACGCTGGCTCCGCCGAGCGGGTCGGCGCCGATCTTCAGCCCGGAGGAGCGGATGACATCGAGGTCGATGACCGACTCGAGGTCGTCGACGTAATTCGAGACGTAGTCGAAGTTCTCGGTGTTCTCCAGGTGGAATGCCCGCTGGAAAGGGGTACGCGGGATCTTCTCCCACCCCTCGGCGAGGTAGGCGTTCGCGCGTTCGGCGATCCAGGTCGTCGTCTCGGTGCCGGCGGGTCCGCCGTGCGGTGGGTTGTACTTGATGCCGCCGTCGGCGGGCGGGTTGTGGCTGGGAGTGACGACGATGCCGTCGGCCTGCGCCTCATCGCGTGACTTCCCGGCGTTGAAGCCGAGGATCGCGTGGGAGACGGCAGGGGTCGGGGTGAAGCCGTCACGTTCGTCGATGAGCGCAGGAACCTCGGCGGCGGCGAGCACCTCGAGGACGGTGAGGAATGCGGGCTCACTCAGTGCGTGAGTGTCGCGGCCGAGGAAGATCGGTCCGCGAATTCCTTTGTCTCGGCGGAAGTCGACGATGGCCGCGGTGATGGCCGCGATGTGCGCCTCGTTGAAGGAACGGTTGAAGCTCGAACCGCGGTGGCCTGAGGTCCCGAAGCTCACTGCTTGCGAAGGCACCGAAGGGTCGGGAACCAAGTCGTGATAGGAATCGAGAAGGGCAGGGACGTCGACGAGATCCTTGTCCTGGGCCAACTGGCCGGCGCGTGTTGTCATTCTTCTACCTTGCCAAATCCGGGCCACCCGTCACAGTTGTGTCCACGGAGTTCTTGCATCGTGGACTCTGCAGGCACGACGGATCGGATTTCCATGACCGAGCCCGCGCTGCCGCAGACTCAGTCCGGCGGCTCCACCGAGTCGTCGTCCTCTTCCTTCGTGTCTCCACCGCTGATATCCCGGTCCTTGTCGGGGGAGGAGGCCCCTTCGGCTTTGGCCTGGGCTTCCTCAGGGTCCCGATCGATCGGGACATCGTGCTCGGCGGCGATGCGCTCGAGCCTGTCTTCAGGAGTCTGGGAACTGCCTTCGGCATCCGTATCGGGGCCGACTCCGACGGTCGAGCTCTCGATCTCCTGCTCGTCTTCGGTCTGCTCTTCTGCTGCGTTCTCCGGCAGGTTCTTCGTCTCGTCACTCATGACTTCTGCTCCCTTCGGAGTTGAACACGCTCACGCCGTTCGACGGAGGATTGAGGATCACAAGAGGTGCGGGAGTGATCCGTGGTCTCGACGGTAGACCTATCGTGGAAACGGAGCAAGGGGACTCGGTCTTGCGGCTCCTCCGGTCGACCTCGCGACGATGGGAGCGACTCTCGCGGATGGTGGGATCAATCCGCTGACTGCTGGCTGGCCGACTGCAGGTGGCTTTCTGCTCACTTCACCCAGGGCTCTTCGCCGGTCTCGGAGACGATCGGCTTGCCGTTGTCGAGGTTCCATGACCCCATGCCGCCGTCGACATTGAAGGCATCGAAGCCATTCTGGTTGAGCCAGGCGACCGCGCGGTTCGAGCGTCCGCCCGTGCGGCAGACGACGTACATGTCGTCGTCGAGAGGAAGGTCGTCGAGGCGGCCCGGCAGTTCACCCAGCGGCACGTGGATCGCGCCTTCGATGTGCCCAGCTTCCCACTCGTCGTCCTCGCGGACGTCGATGATGGCGGCCCCTTCGGGGATGTCGTTGACAGTGACGGTCGTTTCTTCATCCATGACTTCAGTGTAGGCACGCAGACCCAGTGCTCGCACCTGCCCGAGAGGTCCGCAGCCGCACGCGACGCCGCACCTGCCCGAGGCCTCCGAAGCCGCGCCGCCTCGCGACCACGCTCGCGCCTGTGCCCGACCCCATGCACACTGGCCGAACGGTTCCGGACCCCATGTCTCGGACCCGATTCCAAGGGGGCTGTTGCCGATCGGAGAGCCGTGTAAGAATGACCGTGCAGTCGCTGTCGCGCTCGCCGAATCCGGTCCGCGAGGGCCTCTGCAGCGCCAGGAACCGTCTGCGAAGGGAAACGGTCATGAACAACAGAGACAAGAGTGACGAGTCGCCGGCCGAGGAGAAGGCCCGTGACGTCGCAGCAAAACTGGACGAGACCGCAGAACCGCTGGCCGGGACTTCGGACATGGAATCTCACGCCGAAGTCGGATACACCGAGCAGAACGTTGAGGAACGCGCCCAAAAGGCCGCGGACGAAGAAGGTGTGACACTGCATCGCAATCCCGACGGCTCGCACACGGCGATCGACGAATCGAAGGCCGCCGAGGTGACTCCGAGCTCAGGAACCGAGAACTCCGGAGCCACTGACGCTTCCCTCGCCCCGGGCATGGGCGCCTCGGTCGGCACCACGTCCGAGCCGGGCGATATCTACAGTGCGCCAGGGATGGGCAACGCGGTCGGCAGCACGACGGAAGGCGGCGTCGCGAGCACGGAAACAGCAGTCTCCGCCACTGACGACACCGAAGCCGGCCAGGTATCCGCCGCGGGTGATGGGCAGAAGCCCGCAGGAGAGGCGGCGACAGACGAGCTCGACCAGGCCGACGTCGTCAAGATCCTGCGCGGCGGTGATTCTGTCATGCTCGCGACCGCGCTCGCCGACGGCAAGATCCTCGCCCACCCCATGGCACCCCAGCAGGTCACCGAGGATGCCGACGTCTGGTTCTTCCTCGCCCTCGACGGCGACCAAGCGAAGGCGCTGCAGACGAACCCCGAAGTCAATATCAGCATCGCCGAGGCAGGCAACTGGCTATCGGTGGCCGGGCGCGTGAAGTTCGTCGACGACAAGGCCAAGGTCGATGAACTGTGGTCGGATTCCGCCACGGC
>OMJG01001544.1_pt1 | contig 13089 bp, 16 predicted proteins | sample 1646431 | NCBI WGS metagenome assembly OMJG01 (sample SAMN03771674, study PRJEB25209) | food metagenome | isolation source: Cotija cheese | place: Mexico:Jalisco,Michoacan | collected 2011-12-12 | reverse complement strand
TGACACAAGTCTAACTATCCTAGTCATACCAACAGTATAGCTTGTGTCACCTCTTCTATGTTTTAGAAAGTGAGGAATGAACGATTGATTTAAAGGATATACGCTCTAGTGCGAATGTTACTCAACAGTTTATGTGTGACCTCTTAGGGATATCTTTGAGTTATTACCGAAAAATGGAAAAAGGCGAACGTGCTGTTACTTCTGAAATGGAAGAAAAAATAAGACACTCCTTTTTCAAAAAAAGAGAGAGTTCAACGGTCTTTGTGGGTACAAATGATTATACAAATATTCGTTTTCAGACTTTAAATGTTCGTGAAGTAGTTTCTAAGATTTTAGGTCTAAACGTTGAGAATTTTCAACTCAATGAGTATAACCGTTATCAATACCCTTTTTTTATTAGTTACGGTCACATCAATGTTTATTATCATGATAAAGATATAAAAGCCGGTGTGCTGATTGAAATGAGCGGTCAAGCGTGCCGTGAAATGGAATATGAGTTTGAATATCATCAAAAACAGCGTACTTGGTACGATTTTTTTAATGATTGTTTTCTTTATGCCAATAAAAAAGCACCAGAAAATGATGATTTTGTAAAAATCACACGTTTTGATTTAGCACTTGATGAACAATATAACCCGCAAGAAGGAAATTTTGACTTGTTCAAACTTTTAACTTCTGCACGTGAGGGTCGGTGGAATGGTCGTAAACAAAACTATTCTGCGGTTCTTGGTGGAAGAAGGACAAAAGAAGGAATGATTAATGACGGTCTAACCGTTTATTTTGGATCTAAACAAACTCATTTATTTTTTCGGTTCTACGAAAAAGATTATGAGAGAGCAAGTCAAGAAATGACTTCGGTTGAAGCGATACGTGAAATGTATGGTCTGCGAAATCGTTATGAAATTTCCATGCGAAAAGAAATATCAACCGACTTTATAAAGAGATATATTGAGCAAGATTTTGATTTAGCTGATGAAGGGGTCAAAATTATTAATGATAATCTGACATTTTATGATAAGGAGGGAAACTTAGATACTGAATGGTACGATATGATGGGTCGAATGGATGCCTATCATTTTACTGTTCGTCCTGAAGCGCCTGATTTGAACCGAAAATATACATGGTTTGAACGTGGTGGTCCTGTATCAACTTATCTATTGTTAAAAAAAGCTGAAGAACTGACAGGTGAAAGTCGTTTGGAAGAAATTTTTAATGAAGCAGAACTTACAGAAAGACAAGAAAAATTCTTGAAGGAATTTAGAATGATAAGGGGTGCAAATGGATAGCTTATTCAAATTGACAGGTTTTCCAGTTGATGAAATAGTAACTAAAGTTATCGTAGCTATTATTGTATTTGTGGTTGTTATTGCAATACTTGCGGATATATTTGATTGATAATTAGTTAAAGGAGGAAAGGGAGAGGTGATTATACCTAATGTAGAACATTTTCAAAAAAGAATGTTGAGAGTTCCAAACAACGTCCGAATGCTCCAGTATAAAATGAGTGGATATGAATTTAATTTGAAAAAATTTGAGCAGGGAGTTTATGACCAGCTCTTTTTTTATATTCCAAATGAAACTGAAGCGTTAGGATTGCTCAATGAAATAGGCTTGATGTTTCCGCCTGATTCAATGACACGTAAAAAATATTATTCACTCTATCAAGATAAAAGAATTGCTGATTTGCCTGAAGGCTATAAAATGGCAATTTACTTTTTAATTGATAATGATTTAGCACAAGCAACTTTATGAATTTTCATAAATAAAAACAAAGTTATTTTTCAGATAAGGGAAGGCAAATTTAGTGGAGGGAAAATAAAGAAGAAAAGAGATGAAATATGCCAACTTTAAAAACAGAACTTAACCAAATTGCAACTGATTTAAATGAAATTGAATCCGTAATTAATGTAGGAAATGCCTTTCAAGATGCTGCTCAAAAGCTCAAAGGAAAAGGGAAAGCACTTCGTACTGTAGAAAATGATACTTCTATTTCAGATGATACAGTCGAAGTTATTGCGAACCGTACAAATGACTTGATTAAAAATCTTGTCAAGGCTTCATCATCATACAATTTCACAAAGAAATCATTTAATGAATTAAAAGGAAAACTGGAAGAAGCACAAGCGCAAGCACGTAGTGGCGCTAAATAAATAGTCCACGTAAATCTTTGAAATAAGGGTAGGGTTTGCCTTTCCTTATCTGAAAAATAACAATGTTAAAAGCCTCACTCATGGTAAGGCAAGAGAAAGGATACTCACCATGAGTGAGAAATAAAAATATGACAGTAACAAATATGAGCAAAGCACAACCACAGATTGATTTTTCACTTCACAAAGCACCATATAAAGATTTGTATGACATTACTATTTTCTTTTCTAATGGTACAAATCAATTTTGGTCTGGAATTAATGAAAAAAAGGTCATGTGGCTGTGTGAGAAATACAATCCAATTTCAACTCCGCTGTCAATTGCGATTGCTCCTCGATTTTTACCAAAATCAAATATTCAAAAGCCTAATTGGGAAATTAGAAAGGGTTAGAAAATGGATAGAAACAAATATTTAAAATTGCTATTTATTTTGATATTTTCTTAGCAATTTTTGGACTAACTTATTTATTAATGAAATTCTTTGGAGGTTGAATTATGAGTGTATTTGCTGAAAGATTAAAAGAGTTTCGAAAAGAAAAAATCAGCTAAAGAAGAAGGTGAATAAGTTGACCTATGAAAAAGCGTGGCGAATACTTGAAAGACAGGCTCGTCAATTCTTTCTGAAATTACAAGAAAGACAAACAGGCGAAACAAATGAAGTTAAACTCCATGATTTTATTAGAGAAAACTTTGAGATTGTGGAATTTGATGAAGATGTGATTATTTTTTGTGATGAAAATGAGCAAACTTATGAACATGATATTGTTTAGAAAATAGCAGATTTAATTGTCTGCTTTTTATTTTAGGTGAAAATGAAAAAAACAAAATATAAATCAAGAACTCCGCCAAATTATTTTGGTGAGATATTATTTTAAATTGAAAAAAGAGGTGAAAATGTACGTTTTAAAAACGCGTGGTGGCTATCTTTGTGCCAATGGTGGAGCGACTAAACACTTAAAATTTGCTACTACTTTTGATACTAAAAAGAAAGCTGAAGAAGTGGCTGAAAAATGGTTAAGAAGTGATGTATCTTTTAAAGCTGTTGAAAAAGAAAGTGAGGAATATGAGCAAAATTAAAATTTATGAATTAGCTGACAAGTTAGGGGTTGAGCGAAAAGAGTTACTATCTAAGGCTCAAGAATTTGGAATTTCAGCTAAATCAACATCAAAATCTTTGAGTGACGCTGAAGTATTAAAACTAGAAAACATCTATAAAAAATCAGATATTTCAGAAGTTATTGAAAAAGAAGAATGTGAATCGGAAATGAAAGTTTCAGAAACAACTAAAATTCCTGAAAAAAAGGAATCGAAATTTTCCCTTCTTTCAAGTCGAAAACCTGAAAAGAATAAACCCAAAATGTTAAAGAAGCAGCCGAATGAAAAACCACCAAAACTAAAAAAGATGTCTGCTAAACAGGCAGGGGCTTTGGTCGTGGGAGGGGTTGTTTTTTTATTTATTGCAAATGTTGCTTTAGTTAGTCTAGTAGCAAGTGGATATAAACCCACTCATAAAATCATTCGTGAAGAAGTGAGTGCTACGCAAAAAGCATCAGGTAATGGGCTTGATTTGCAAGCGAAAAATTATCTTGACGGCTTTGTTCAAACTTATTTCACATTCCCTGAAGATGAAAAAGAACAAGAAACAGCAGTTAAAGATATTAATGCTTATTTTGTTCAAAATCTGCCAGTGATTAGTCAAGGTATTCAACGTAAACCTTCCAAATTTGAGGGTGCGGTCATGATGAGTTTGGCGGATAATGAAGCGACTTATAAAGTGACTTATAGTGCAGGTGAAGTCACAACAAAAGAAGTCAAAAAGGGAAAAGATACAACAAAACAAAATGTGGTGAAATATCATGATGAAACAACTTTGTTTACGATTCCTTACCAAAAAGTAGGTTCAGCTTACTATATTTCAGATGAACCTTATTTTTCAAGTGTTCCTGATTTACAAGCAACTGAAAATCAAGTGCCCACTAAAACGTGGTCTGATTCAGGAAAAACGAGTGATTCTGTAAAAAAAGATTTGGATAAGTTCACAAAATCATTGTTTACCGCTTATACAACTGACGGTGATACGTTGAAATTGATTTCAAAAGGGTTATCTCTTAATAAGGGTCAAGAATTTAAATCTTTAGACCAAGCGACCTATGAAGCAAAAGGGGGAGATAAATATCATGCGGTAGTTCAAATCACAATGAAAAATGCACTCGGTACACATGTAGAAAATTATCAATTTACGATTGAAAAACAAAAGCAGTCATATTTTGCGACTGACTTTAAACACACTTTACCTGAAGGTAAAAAAGAATAGGAGAAAAAATGTTACGAAATATATTAATTAACAATGTTATCTTTGGCGATATTGGGTTGACTGGAGGTTGGTCTTGGTTTCAACAACAAGGACAAATCGTAGTTTGGATAGCTCTTGGTTATCTTGCAGGAAAAGAATTTTTCGGTCGAAAGTATGGAAAAATGATAGTTGTTATTGTTTTTGGTTCATTATTGGCTCTACTCGTCAATAATCCAGGTGGTTTGCTTACACCAGTTGGTAATTTAGTGAAAAAAGTTCTCGGTTTAGGCTAGAAAGGAAGGCGGAATGTCTGAAAAAGCAAAAAAAGAAGAAGTGCCTAAGTTTTCCTATAAATTGTCATTAGACCAACCTTTTTGGATACAGCAACTGACAGATAATTTTGCGTTGAGAAAGGCAGTCCGTCTTTCCTTATTTGCTTATTTTTTCTTAGTATTCATTTTGCTATATTTTACAGTTGGAAAATTGATTCCATATTTTCAATGGCAAGTGAAAGTAGCGCTCACCCTTTTTGCATCATGGCAAATTTCGGTTAAAGTATCTGATTTGCGCCCAGATGATAAATTACCACCAGTATTTTTGTGGGACTTTATCGTTTATCAATTTGGGTATGGTTTGAAAGCTATTGAAATATATAAGGGTCAAAAATATGAAAAAGTAAAATTGCGAAGTGTAGATGAATTTATGGAGGAAGAATAAAAAGTGAATAAAGTCGATTTTGAGAATAGAGTTATTTCTGTTCATGATAACTTAGCACTAAGAGATGACGGTTCAGTCATTGCAATGTATGAAGTGCCTGCGTCTATTATTTCAAGTATGGACGTAGAAGGAAAGATAAAATTTAAAAAAAGAACTGAAGCGGTATTTGCTAGTTTAGCACCTAATTTATCGTTTGATATTGGAATGTTACCAGTTCCGATTAATTTAGAAGAACGCTTTGGGGCGCTGTTGGAGGATTGCGCACATGATACTTATGATATGGCGCTTTATTTCTTGGAAAAAACAAATGAAGATTTATATGGTTCAATTGGGCAACTGATTAACTATAAGTTCTTTATGACTATCCCTTTAAAATCGTTTGAAGTTTCAGGTGATATTAAACAAATGTTAAAAGATGCGTGGGGGCGCTTTAAAGAAAAAGCAGTTGCTGTCGTTCGTCAAACACTTGAATTTGAGATGAACTGGTATGAAGCCTATGACAAGGCGAATAGAGATTTAGAGTTAAATCTTTCATTAATTCAAGGTCGAAAAACAACAAAAAAAGAAACAGGCTTTTATCAACGAGTAGATTATTTACGAGGTCTTAATTATAATCGTGATGAAGAAATAGCATCAATTGAAAGTAGCGTACAAAATATTGATGATACAGTTATTGAACCATTATCAAATGGTGTAATTGGATTGAAAAATAGCTACGGAAAAAGTTTAGTAAAAGCGTTACCTATTGCTAATATGCCAAACGTTGTAAATAATATTCATTTAGTAGAACATGCTCAAAAATTACCGTTTCCTATTGAATTACATTGGAAGTTCCATTTTTCTAAAATGAAAGGGGCTTTTTCTTTAGCAGCAAAAGGGGAACGTGCATCAGACCGAATCAAGGAGAACCAAATTGAAGCCTATGAAAATGGTTCAAATCAAAAAGGGTCACTTGCAACTGCTCGTGTTATTCTTGATGAAATGACTGACGGTGTAGATAATCGTGAACTCTTTGTCAATTACCTAGCGACTTTTGTAGTTGCAGGTCAAAGTATGAGAGAGGTTAATTATTATAAAAAAATTATTCAATCTGATATGAAAGATATTGGAGTTCAAGTTGTTTCTGGCATGTCAGACCAACTTTATTTCTTCTATAAAAATCGATTTATCGAACAATTGGAAGAAAAAGACAAATATTGTATTCAAGCTATGAAACTTTCATCAGCCTGTGAAAATCTATTTTTCACTAGTCAAAAAATTGGTTCAGATATCGGTTTTCCTATTGGGCGAATCGACCATGCAGTCGAATCTTGGGCAGGTGACTATAAAAAAGCACTTGCTAGTTCTACCAATGCTGTATTTCTTAACCTGTTTCAAGCGAATAAGCAAGGGATTGCAGGAAAAATCACAGACAATCCAGCTTTTGCCATTGTAGGACAAACTGGTGAAGGTAAATCATTCCTAACTAAAGGACTATTCCTTTGCCACTCACTTCTTAAAGCTCTGACACTTTATATTGACCCTAAAAATGAAATGAAGGCTCAATATATGAAAATCAAAGCAAAATATGAAGCCGATTTTCCAAAAATGGAATTTGAAATTGAGCAAGCACGTGAAGCAATTGAAGATGAAGAACAGCTTTACTGGGTAATTCGAGGGATTGAATATAAGTATTATAAACCAGTTGTTGATTATATTAATAACATTCACTTTGTCAGCTTAGATGCAAAAGAAGAAAGCAATCATGGAGCATTAGACCCTCTAGTATTTTTACATGGTGATGCTTGTAAGAAAATTTCTGTTAAAGTTACTGAAGAATTGCTTGGTGAAAAATATACAAAAGAAGATAAGTTTGAAATTGCCTTTCTTGAATCTTTAGATGCGGTAATGAGTGAACGAGAAAAAGGAAAAAAAGTTGGTTTATTAAATGTTTTTGAAAGATTATTAGATTCAACAGATGAAATGATTTCTACACGTGCTAATTTGGCTTTAAGAAAAATTAAAAATTCTCAAATGGAGCTAGTTTTTTCTCACGGTAAAAATTCAGCAGTTGATATGGACGCACGCATTACAGTATTGGGTGTTACTGGTTTAAATCTTCCTAAAGCAGATGAAAAAATCACAAGCGACCATAAAGAGTCATTAATTGTTATGTATGCTTTAGGCGAATTTTGTCGTGAATTTGGGGAACGTGACCGAACACAAGAAACCATTATATTTGTTGATGAAGCGTGGTTCTTTAATAAGACAGAAATCGGAGCATCTATTTTAATGTCAATGAAACGTGTCGGACGTTCTCAAAACAATTTCTTAGGATTGATTACACAATCTATTTCAGATGTGGAAACAGAAGATGATTCAACGGCATTTGGTACAATTTTTGCTTTTCGTGAACCAACTGAAACAGATAAAGTCCTTAAATACTTTAAACTTCCAGTTGAGGAAACAACGCAGGCATGGTATGACAATATGACTAAAGGACAATGTATCATGCGTGATCCATTTGGACGGACAGCTAGAATTACGGTTGATTTCCAATTACCAGAAGTCACAGTTTTATTTGATACTGTAGAAACTAAAATGAAAAATACAAGGGCGGTGGCATAGTGAAAAAGAAAATGTTGTTATTTGTGGGGCTATTCGCATTTTTAAGTGTTTTAGCCCTACACACTTATGCAGATAGTTCAGGCTTTACTCCTCCGTCAACCCCTGATTTTTCTGTTTCAGACAATAAAAATAATTCAAAAGATGATTCAAAGAATAGCTCAAATGATACATCTAATAAAAAAGTTTCCTCTAATACAGGGAATAGTGGTTTAATCAATCCACCAATTGCTGATAATATGAATGACTATGGAGATGCTAATTCTCCGAGTATAGTAGTAGATGAAGCCAAAAATGAGGAAGCTAGAAAAGATTTAGATAACTATACCTCTTATATGTATGCAAGTGATAAAGTTGTGATACTTCCTTCATTTACCGCAGGTATTCAAATGGTGTTTATACGGTCACAATTTTTCGTGACAAAAACCATTTATCAGTTTGTAAATTTTGTCAATCAAGGATTAAATGGTAATTCAATACTTAGTGATTGGAGAGCATCTGTTTTCCAAACTGCTCAAACCATTTACGGTAAGTTTATGAGTCCAGAGTTACTTCCGATAGTCGCTATGGGGCTGTTTTTGACACTTCTATATTATTTTTTACATAAGCAAATGATGCAGGGAATTAGAAAAGTTCTTTTAATCATTGCTTTAAGTACGTTTATTGTTTATGGGGGAAATAGCCTAGTGACTAAAGTTCATGATGCAATGAATGATGTTACAACAAGTGTTGTTAAAACTATCTCAGTAGCAGGTGTTTCAGGAACTGATAAAAATGACTTATTTACGACAATGGTTAAAATTCCTTTCCTTTACCTTAATTTTGATAATGTCAAAATAGATAAAGACGGAAAAATAAATATTAAGCAGAGTGATATTGACCATTTGCTTACTTCAGATGATGATAACGATTCGATTAAGAAAATACAAGAAGATTTAAAAGATAAACACTTAACCTTTAAAAAACTAGGGGATAAATTTTTAACAGCACTAGCAAGTGTATTTAATGCTTTATTGCTTGGGGCAATTTATTTATTCTTTTCTATTTTCTCATTCTTTATGGATTTCTTCTTCATCATTTTAGTGTTTATATTACCATTTGCAGCGATTGCATCATTTTTCCCTCGCTTTGAACAAACAATAATCAAATGGGGTAAAACAAGTTTTGGTGTGCTGATTTTATCAGGTTTAGGGGTATTTGGAACAGCTCTCATTGGTCTATTTGACGGAATTGTTAGTCTAGCACTAAGTTCTCTTTTAGGAAGTAACTATTTTTTTATAACCCTAGTAAAGATTGGACTTTATATTTTTGTTTATATTAAACGTAAACAAATTATACGTATTTTCTCATCTCATCACATGGGGCAAGGAAAATTCACTGGTCGTATGGATAACATGTTATCAAATGCAAAATCTAAAGCAATGGGAACGTTGAAAGCTCCTGTTTTAGCAGGGGTAACTGGTGGAGTAACCGTAGGTATGCTTGCAGGTAAATTTGCGAAAGATAAAGTTACAGCAGGTACTGGTTCGGTTAGACATGGTTGGGATAACCAACGTTACAATAAAACCTTAGATAAATTGCAAAAAAAGGGTTCTGATTCTGAAAAGGGTCAAAAACTTAATCAACGTGAGCAAAAGTTGAGAGAAAAAATGAATAAACGTCAAGGTAAATTCAATCAGTCAGAAAATACAAAGCGTTCTAAATTCCGTGAAGCGTTTGATAAACAACGTTTGCGTAAAAATACTGAAGCATATAATAATCTTCAAAATAAACGCAATGGTAAACGTGAAGGAATAAAAAATATGTATGATGCAACTAATGCTAGAGCAGAGGAATTTCTTAAAAATCAATCTAACTCAGCTAATGAGAAAAAAACAAAAGTTGACCCAATGATAAAAAATAAATCAAAATCAGCTGACACCATTAAACCCTCAAATAATAAAAATGTGATTAATGAAGGCAATAAGAATAATTCTAGTGCATCACCAATAATTGCTGAAAATGCAGGGAAACCAAAGGTTTTACATGGTAAAAATATGCCTGAAGGGATAAAAAAACCACACAAAAAGAAAAAAGAGCCGTGGGAGAAGGATAATGACAATCCATTTACTCAAAAAATACCAGATAATCCATTTGTGATTAAGTAATAGAGAGGGGAAAAATGAAAAAGGTGATTAAACGGAAGGTTATATTATTTAGCCTTCCTTTTTTATTGCTTTTATTGCCAATTCTAGCTTTTTTTGCTCTATTTATAGGTTCAAGTGATTCATCTATAAATGCAGATGTGAATACTAATACACCACAGCAACAAACTGCCAAAGTGATTTGGGATAGAGTTCTAAAAGAAGGTGGAACGAAAGAAGGGGCAGCTGCTTTACTTGGTAATAATCAAGCAGAAAGTGAACTTCAACCTTCAATTATTCAATCTAATGCAACCTATAATGAAGCAAAAGCAATGGATACCACTTTAGGCGGTTATGCTTTCGGTTTGGCTCAATGGGATAGTGGCAGGCGAGTAAACTTGCTAAACTATGCGAAAAGTCAGAAAAAATCTTGGACAGATACTAATCTTCAAGTTGAGTTCATGTTTGAGCAAGACGGTACAGATTCAACGTTACTTAAACAATTAGTCAAAGGAACTAATGTTAAGCAAACGACTGAAGATATTATGCGAAAGTGGGAACGTGCAGGGGCGGTTGATAGCCTTCCAAAACGTCAAGGTTTTGCGGAATATTGGTACACGTTCATGACGACTGGTGGTGATAGTGGAACTGGTGGTGGTTCAGGAATTACTCCAGATATACCTTCAGGTTGGACTTTAGATAAACCAATTAATACAAGTGGTTATCTTGCGACAAGTTATGAGTATAAACAATGTACGTGGTTTACATGGAATCGAGCCCAAGATTTCGGTATTACTTTTGGAATGTATATGGGAAATGGTGCTGATTGGCAACATCAAGCAGGATATACTGTAACGACTACTCCAACACTTCATAGTGCGGTTAGCTTTAGTGGAGGTCAAACAGTAGGCGGTCAATGGACTGCTGACCCACAATACGGTCACGTGGCCTTTGTGGAAGGAATACATTCAGACGGTTCAGTCTTGATTTCACAGTCAGGAACTGGTTTTAGTACAGTTTATACTTTCCAAGTATTAACAAAAGCACAAGCTAGTCAATTACATTATGTGATAGGAAAATAAAAAACAGAAAAGAGAAGAATATGGAAACACCAAAAATTTATGTTGTAAATTTAAACAGTTATAATAATGGAAAAACAAGGGGTAAGTGGTATGAATTACCTGTTGATTTTTCAAGAATTAAATCAGACTTATTTTTAGATGTAGAGCATGGGGAAGAATATGCAATACATGACTTTGAAAATTTTTATGGTTATAAAGTAGGCGAGTATTCGTCAATTCAGGAACTTAATGAGTATGCGGAAAAATTAGAAGAAATTTCTGACAGAGATCATTTAAAAGATTTTCTTGAAATTTATAGTATTGATGATATTATCAATAATAAAGATGATTTGGACTTTGTGGAAGCTGAAAATGATGAAGATTTGGCACAAGAATTAATCGAGCAAATGGGTGGTTTAGAAGTTCTAAGTGTAGAAACGTTACAAAGATATTTTAACTTTGGTGCTTATGGTCGAGATTTAGCAATTGGTGATTATTCAAAAACAAGTCATGGATATATTAGAGATATTTAAAGGTTAAGTAAAAGAGCAAGAGGAATCTTGCTCTATTTTTTTGCGTTATACGAAAATGATAAAGGAGAATAAATTTAATGAATCAAAAACTAATAAACAAACCAATAATTACAAGTGAAGATTTAGAACAATTAGGTATTCCACCAACTCAGGCTAAAAGGGTAGTACATGATGCAAAGAAAAAAGCAGTTTCAGCAGGCTTTACCTTTTATAATGGTAAGCAAAATTTTGCACCATTTAAATTTATTTGTGAAATTATAGGGATTGGAGAAGTAGCATAATGGCAACAATAAGATATAGGCAACGTGGAGTAAAAAAACTTTGGCACTATGAAATTAGAGATGAATCAGGAAAAAGTTTAGCTTATCAAGGTGGTTTTAAAACAAAAAGAATGGCACAATTGACTGGTAGTCCAATCTTTCAGGAAATTCAAAAAGGAACAACGCTCAATAGTGAAATGACCTTGCCACAACTTTATAAACAATGGTATGAGTTGAAAATTGAAAAAAGTGGTAGAAGTAAAGCGACACTACAGAAATATTTACAATATGAACAGAAAATTGTTGAGTATTTAGATTTTCCTTTGAACGTTATTACTCCTATGCTTTATCAGAAACAGCTTAATATTATTGGGAAAAATGTTAATCGAGGTTTTCTAAGTTTAATGACAAATGCTATAAAAAAAGCGATACAAATGGCAAAGGCAGATAAAATATTTGTAGAAGATTTTACAATTGGGGTTGAATATTTTTCAGATAAGACGGAAAAATTATCTTCTGAAAAATATTTACACAAATACCTGATATTGCATTGGTCTTGGAAACATTAAGGTCTGAAATGGACTATAAGCAAAGTGTTGTTAGATACTATCTTTATTTATTATTTACTACAGGTATGCGCCCAGGAGAATTACTAGCTCTTACTTGGAATCATGTAGATTTTGAAAATCAATTATTATTTACTGACAATCGAGTAAATTCAAGTACATTAGAAGTTGTTGCTCCAAAGACCAAAGATTCTATTCGTTATGTTCCTATTAATCATGAATCTATTATGGTATTAAAAGAGCTGAAAAAAGAGCAAAGAATAACAAATAATGAATTAGGAATAAAAAACGTGCATAATTATGTATTTCAGCATTACGGACTAAAAAAAGAGATTCCAACAAATGCGAGTTCCAATAAAATATTGAGAAAAGTTTTGAATAGTTTAGAGATTAAACCAGTTATTACAATATACGGTGCAAGGCATACTAGGGCTACGTACTTAATAACAAAAGGGCTACCTCTTGATGTAGTAGCGAAAGTTCTCGGTCACTCAGTAGAGGAACTGACACGGACTTATAGGATAAAGAATTTATGATTTAAAGAAAAGAAAATTTATTTAGTTTGGGTCATCAAGAGATTTTAATCTCGGATTGTGTTTTGTTAATTTACTTATTTTGGAAGGAAGTATATATCGTTTATCTTTGAAATCGTAAGTTGGAAAAGTTTCCTTGATTTTTACTTTTACTGGTATATTCTGTTCTGGGGCATCTCCTCGTCCAGTTGCAATACGATAAACTTGCTGATAATATTTTCCGTTAAGACTAAGAAATTGAATAATGAAGA
>OMJG01001543.1_pt1 | contig 13092 bp, 14 predicted proteins | sample 1646431 | NCBI WGS metagenome assembly OMJG01 (sample SAMN03771674, study PRJEB25209) | food metagenome | isolation source: Cotija cheese | place: Mexico:Jalisco,Michoacan | collected 2011-12-12 | reverse complement strand
TGCCGCTGAATCCGTCGTTGCCGCTGAATCCGTCGTTGCCGCTGAATCCGTCGTTGCCGCTGGTGCAGCTTCCGACAACAAAACGGCCTGTCCTGAAGGCAAGCTGACTGCATCAACACTAGTTGAATCAGCGACATCAGTGTTCGTCGCTGCGCCAAACAGCAAGAAACTCTGATCTGTTTTGTGCAACTGCTTAATTAAACGACGATATCGTTGCCGAGATTTAGCCGTTGTCTGATTCCAATGCAGTTGCCGCGGCACCTGAGTAACCACAAATGGCCGATAATCTGGCACATCCGCCGTCGTCGTTTGTCGCTGGGCCGTTGTTGCCGCTGATTGCTGCGGTTTGGCTTGCTGTAACGCCGCTTGTGCCGATGCAGCCGCCTGCTGCTCACGCTGTCGTTCTCTTTGTTCACGTAGTTGTATGCGTTCACCACATTCTTTTCGTAATCTGACTTGTCGCTCCGAGCGTTCGTCAGTTGTATCATCCATTTGTTCTGGGGTCGGTTTTACTGGAAATTTACGGTAAAAGGCCGGGCCATCGTAGTGTTCCATGTGTTTCTTCCTCCTAGATGAGTAACTCTCATCAAAATTCATCGCTACCGGGAGGAGACGCCGCTGTAAACGGCTCGTTGACTCATTCCCTATTTCTCGTTTTATCTAATCGATTACCTGTTCCACTGACACACGATCGTCAGTCTATCCCATTGTACACAAAAAAGCGGGTCGCCGACAAGGGCTGACCCGCTTTGTAATATTCTTTCTTAAGCTTTAAAGATGGTTTGACCTCGTTCAAAATCAAACGGTTCGCCAACTTCATAATCGTCTGGCAAAATCAAAGCACCCGGCTTTTGTGGCGCATTAGCCAGGCCCAGTTCTCGTCCAGAACAAATCATCCCGTAGCTGGATACGCCCCGCAACTCGCCAGGCCAAATAATCAGGCCATTGGGCATCATCGCGCCAACCTTAGCAACAACCACCTTAATATCCGCTTGCATGTTCGGTGAGCCACTGACAATTTGCAAGGACTCATCATTGTCCACAACTGTTTCGGTCACTAATAAATGATCCGAATCCGGATGTGGTGTGGTCGACTTTACATACCCCACGACGAATCGTGACGCTGTTTCGGCCACTAGTTCACCAGAAAATCCGGCTGCTTCTAAGGCGGCATTCAATGCAGCAACATCCGCAACGGACAATGCGACTTGCCCCTGACCCGTAATCTCTGGTAGGATTTCACTAATGGCCAAGAAATTATACCCCAGCGTTTTTTCCGTTTCTGGATCATAAATCCGTGCGACATTGTCTCGGACTGTGTGTGCTTGGGTTGGTGTATCTGGTGCCACAACCACAATTAATGTATCCCCCAACTCTTGGGGGTTGTAACTAGCAATTAACATGTTTGAATCCTTTCCAACAGGTATTAGTTGGCGTTGGTTGTCAAAGAATTGATAAATTCTTCTACCTCTGCTTTTGTCTTACGATCTTTGTTTACCAACCGACCAATCTCTTGACCATCGGCATAGGCAATAAAACTTGGAATGCCAAAGACATTGAGTTCTGCGGCCAAATCGATATTTTCATCGCGATCGACAGCAACAAACTTAAAATCAGGGTATTCCGCTTCAATTTCAGGCATGGCTGGCTTGATAAATGCGCAATCTGGGCACCAAGTTGCCGAGAAGAACAGCATCGTTTTACCAGATTTAACCACGTCGGTTAATTCAGTCGCTGACATTTTGGGTAATTGTTCCATGAAGATGCACTCCTTTATTTTAAGTTTGAAAATTATACAAGAACCATTATATCAATCTACCAGAAAATTTACACGATTTTTGCCTTTTTACGGGAACTTCTTGGCAATCCTTGCTATACTAGGGGCAGAAGTGATGGAAAATGTGGCCCAGTAACACGTAACTTAAGGAGGCGGTAGTATGGCTGCTAAAAATGGACAATTGTATCAATTAAGCCTAACCGGAGTGTTGGGTGGATTAATGGGCGTTTTCATCACACGGTTTTTTGGCGGTACGTCACGATTAAACCCTGATGACATCTTGGAACAAGTCAAACGACAATTTCGTGAAGAGTCGCCAATTGAAGGCGCTTGGATTGAGAAACACGCAGTTCCTTTCCAAAAGTTTGCCGTTAAATCCCGTGTTTATTACGGGGGTATCAATCGCTATGAAGACGATCAACTTGTCCAGTACCAATTCATTGCCGACGCTGCCACCGGAAGTATTTTGGATATTCACCGACTATAATTTAACTGACCTTGACGACACCATTATAGTGTCGTCTTTTTTTACCAAAAAAACTGACAGTAGTCGTACAATCCGACTACTGTCAGTTTCAATTAAGCCTGTGCTCGTTTCATTTGGTGCCCCTTAATCAAATACAAGCTGCCTAGCCAAACAATTGATAAGCCTAACGCAATTGCTGTATCTAATTGGAAGACCAAGATGACAGCGACCAACATCAGTAGCGCCAGCACAAAATAATCAGCCCATGGAAACCACGGTGCTTTGAACTTAATCTGCATATCATCTGTCGTTCGTCGATATTTCAAGTGAGTCAGGATGATACTGCCCCAGATGAACAAGAAACACGTCGTTGCCACACTGGAAACCAACGTAAAGACCATGTCTGGGAACAACAGGTTCAATACCACAGCCAACGTAATAACCAGCGCTGAGAAATTTAAAGCGTTCCCCGGAACTTGGTGCTTCGACAATCGATTTAATTTCATCGTCAATGGTTGCTTGGCATCTTTGGTCAGTGAGGACAGCATCCGCCCAGTCGTGAAGATGGAACTATTGCAGGCTGAAGCCGCTGCCGTGATGACAACGAAGTTAATGATATCCGCTGCAGCCTGAATTCCCACATTTTTAAATACCATGACAAATGGACTTTGGTTTGGCAAAACCGTGTTCCACGGATAAATCGCCATAATCACAAATAATGCACCTACGTAGAACAAAATAATTCGCAAAGGAATATCATTAATGGCCCGTGGCAATACCCGATCCGGATCCTGCGTTTCCGCGGCTGTCATCCCCACCATTTCAATACCGATAAAACTAAAGACCACCATCTGTAAGGATAATAAGAAGCCAGATGCGCCTTTGGGGAAGAACCCGCCAAGGCGACTAAGTTTTGTAACGAGGCATGCCCCACCGGTGTTTTAAAGCGCATGAAGATCATTACCATCCCGACCACAATCAAGCCTAAGATAGCCACGATTTTAATTAAGGCAAACCAGAATTCCACTTCCCCGAATGCCCCCACCGTAATCAAATTAATACACAGTAGGATCGCCAAAACGACTAGTCCTGGCAACCACTGCGGGACAGCAGGAAACCAAAACCGGAAGTAAATGCCAATAGCCGTGATTTCTGCCATTGCAATCGTAATCCAACAAATCCAATACGTCCAACCAACAACGAACCCCACTCGTTCGCCTAAATACTCTGTCACGAAGTCTACGAACGATCGTTGATTCGTATTTGACAATAGTAATTCCCCTAGCGCTCGCATGAGCAAAAAACAGGCTACCCCAACACCGAGATAGGCCAGCAAGATTGACGGACCCGCTTGCTGAATCGACTTCCCCGAGCCTAAGAACAGTCCGGTGCCAATCGTTCCACCAATCGCAATCAACTGAACGTGCCGATTCTTCAAATTACGCGCTGGTGCTGTCGGTTCTGTTGCCATATGACGTCCCCCCTTTTGGCCATCTAGTTGGCATCTAAATAAGTGTGACCAAGTCCGTAGCGGAAACACCCTGACTTTCGGCAACGGCTGTTTCCGTTAAGTAACCCGCATAAGTGTTAACGCCGGTTAAAATCGTTGGATTGTGTTTAGCCGCCGCTTCAATGCCTTCGTTGGCGATCGTCACCGCATATGGAATGGTGACGTTGGTCAAGGCCGCAGTTGCCGTCTTAGGAACAGCGCCTGGAATATTAGCCACTGCGTAGTGAACAACGCCATCTTTTACAAACACCGGATCATCATGGGTCGTCGCGTGGTCGGTCGTTGCAAATATGCCACCTTGGTCAACTGGAATATCAACCACCACGGAACCAGGTTCCATCGATTGAATCATCGCTTCACTTACTGGCTTTGGTGCTGTATGACCCGGAATAAGGACTGCCCCAATCACCAGGTCGGCAGTCTCAATGGCTTGTGCCAAATTAAACGGATTGGAAATGAGCGTTTGAATGTTGCCGTTAAAAGCGGTCTCAATTTCTGCTAATCGGGCCGCATTAATATCTAGTAACTTGACGTGAGCCCCCAAGCCTAAAGCAATCTTGGCAGCATTGAACCCAACTGTGCCCCCACCAATAATGACCACGTTTCCTTTGGCTACACCAGGAACGCCTGCCAGCAAGACACCTTTACCGCCATGATTTTCTTCTAAGAAGTGTGCCCCTACTTGGACGGCCATACGCCCAGCGACTTCACTCATTGGCACTAATAGTGGTAATCCTCCACGAGGTCCAACCATGGTTTCGTAAGCTACTCCAGTTACCTTAGCTGCGAGTAAGGCCTGTGTTAATTGAATATCCGGTGCCAAGTGAAGGTACGTATACAAAATCAGTCCCTCATGGAAAAAGTGATATTCTTCTGGGACTGGTTCTTTTACTTTAATAACCAAGTCGCATGCCCAAGCCTCGGTTGCTGTCCCCAAGATCGCGCCAGCCTGTTCGTAGTCACTATCTGGATACCCAGCACCCTCACCCGCATGATGTTCAACGATAACCTGATGGCCGGCATGAACCAGACTAACCACGCCTGCTGGCGTAATCCCAACCCGGTTTTCGTTACTCTTAGTCTCTTGCGGAATTCCAACTTTCATTTTCGTTACCCCCCTAATATTTGACTCTACCGCCAGTATAATGATTTTTGCCCACAACTACTGGCCTAACTACTCGTTGACGGCTGGTTAGTTCACTAACCTGAACAAAATCGCAGTCTAATCTTTAAGGCCCAGCTTGATACCGGTTATTCAGAGATAAAGGTAGCAAAAAAAGAGCTCGGGCAACCACCACGAACTCCTTTGATAACACTTATTCAGTTGGCACCTTTTTTAACCGCGTCGCCTGGTTGTGTAGGTCTGTCCGTACGACCAGCACGTCACAAACCGCATTAGCCACCACGTAACTGGCTGTTGACCCTAGCAACATGCGTTCAACCACATTCACACCCGTTGCACCCAACATAATGAGGTCTGCCTGATACTCCTTGGGTAGCGACTTAGCCAAGTCAACTTTCGCATGTCCATAAAAAACAGACGTTACCACCCGCTCAACCCCGGCTGCTTGAGCTTTTTGCCGGTATTGGTCAACTAATGCTTCTAGTGCTTGACGAGACTCGTCCATCACTTGCTGATCAACGTAACCAAAGCCGACCTGCGTATTATTTCCCAAGCCAACATAATCTCCACCACTCATAATCGTGACAATGATCAATTCCGCTTGATTACGTAACGCAACGGCAATCGCCTTATCCAGCGCCCGTTTAGCCTGTCTTGAACCATCGACACCCACTAAAATATGCTTATATTCTGCAACCATGTTCACCACTCCTTTGATCGGTTTTATCTTAACCAACCTTATTTGGTGAGTTCAAAAATAGCTTGACCGTAAATCGCCATTGCTTTGAGTAAATCAGCTTCTGGCTGGAATTCATCAGCCTGATGCATGGTATCAGCCGTTCCGGGGAAGAGTGCACCAAAGGCAACGCCACGCTTCATCAAGCGGCCATAGGTCCCACCACCAACCACTTCAGGTTGCGCTTGCATATCGCCAGTCTGTTGTCGATAAACATCCATTAATGTTGCCACAATCGGATCGCTCGGATCGACATAGTGTGGCACCATTTCACGTCCTTGCTTTAACTCAACGGCCATGCCAGCCGTCGCTTGCGTCAGTCCCGCCTTGATTTGATCAGCGCCGGTGCCAGTCGGATAACGGAAGTTGGTATTGACTAATCCAGACTTGCCTGCCGTGAAAGTCATCACCCCAACGTTCATGGTCAAGTCACCCATGACCTTATCCGTGTAAGCAATACCTAATTGGTGGGCCCGTGAATCGTCATGTAATTTGTGCGCAATTAAGCTCAGAAAATCAGCCGCATCTTTGCCAAAATCATACGTCGTCAAGAAACTGGCCAAATACGTTCCTGCATTAATCCCATTCTTAGGTTCCATACCATGAGCCGCCTTACCAACAACTTGGAAATGCACTCCCGTCGCGTCACTCAAGACACTTCCCGTAACGGGTGCTTGATCCAAGAAAGTTGAAAAGTCAGTCATCATTTGTTCGGCATTATCCGTCACCACAGTCGCTTCAGCATCACGGGGAACCATATTTTCTCGTAGACCTGAATCAAAGGTTTGAAGAAAATCTGCTGATCCATTTTGAACACCGAACGTCGTCGTAAAGGTCACATTGCCCTTTTCACCATTAATTAAAGGAAATTCGGCATCAGGTGAAAAGCCCAGAGTTGGTGCTGGCTCCAAATCAAGATAATGGTTCATCCCCGTCCAGTCGCTTTCCTCATCCGTTCCAATGATGAACCGAATCTTAATCTTCGGCAAGATTCCTTGATCTTTCAACATCTTTAACCCGTAGTAGGCAGCTAACGATGGGCCCTTGTCATCAGACGTCCCTCGACCGTACAAGTTGCCATCCTTAGCTGTTAAAGTAAACGGATCAGTGTGCCACCCTTTACCGGCTGGCATGACATCTGCGTGACCAAGAATCGCCAAGGTTTCTTTGCCCTCACCATATTCCACATAGCCAACTAAATTATCTAAATTTTTGGTTTTAAATCCATCGCGTTTTGCAAGTGCTAAAAACGCCAATAACGCTTTTGCTGGTCCCGGACCTAAAGGATAGTCGTCCGTCGCCAAAGAATCATCACGTGCGCTATCAATGCCGACTAAGGTGGTTAAATCCGCAATATAGGCCTCCCGGTATTGTACTGCTAGCTTTTGCCAATCAATTGCCATGATTGGACCTCCTTCACTTTTATTCGGACCTCTTGTCCAAGATTACTTATCGTTAATTTTAGCATACCGCTAGCCAATTGTAAGCCGATTTCATCGAACAACATGCTATACTAAACGTGAGATTGAGGAGGTCGATGTTCCATGCAAGTTTTAACTGAAAATATTTTAACAACGACTATTCGTCAACGACCAGCAGATAGCTATAAGGGGACTTATGGTCGCGTAACCTTGATAGGTGGTAATCGCAACTTTGGGGGTGCCATCATCATGGCTAGTGCCGCAGCCGTTTATGCCGGTGCTGGACTGGTTACAACCATCACAGATGCCAGTAATCAAAGCAGTTTGCACGCGCGATTGCCAGAAGCGATGTTTGCTGACATGCAAGACTTTGCGCAAACTCGTACACTCATTCGGCACGCTGATGTCGTCGTCTTAGGTCCCGGCTTAGGAACCGATACAGCAGCACTAACCACTTTAAAGCAAGCCTTTCAGGCAATCACACCCGAACAACACGTCATTCTCGACGGCTCGGCGATCACCCTAGTGGCTGAACAGCACTTACCCCTCCCGCAGGCGCACATTATCTTTACTCCGCACCAAATGGAATGGCAACGGCTTAGCGGCCTCAAAATTGCTGATCAAACACCCGCTGCCAACAAGCAAGCCGCGGCTACCATCGGTGGTATTGTCGTGGTTAAGTCACATCGAACCCAGATTTATACACCCACCAACGCTTATGAAAATCCCCTAGGGACTCCGGCGCAGGCAACTGGCGGGATGGGCGACACCCTTGCTGGGATGATTGGCGGCTTTGTTGCGCAATTTGCTGATTCATCAGCGGCCGTTTGTGCAGCTGTCTATAGCCATAGCGCTATTGCTGAATTGTTAGCCCAGCAACAGTATGTCGTCTTACCGAGTCAAATTATCACGGAACTCCCCCATTTTATGAAAGTCCATGAACATAAAGACATTTAAAAACAGGCAACTTACCGCATTGAAGTGGTAGGTTGCCTGTTTAATTTTATTTTTCAATTGAGGAAGTGGTGGCTGGTGTCAGCAAGGCATCTATCTCTTGCGGAAATAATCCTCGATAGGTGCCCACTGCCAGATCTGGAGATAACTTGATTGGCCCCCAACCAATTCGGTTAATGGCGCCACTCACGCGACTAAGTGATTCTAACCACGCTGTCACACTATCCATCGCTGTTGTTTGCAAGGTCAACATGGTCCATTGGTGCACCTGATCCGGCCGCTGTTCAACGACCTCGGCCGCAATATTTTGAGGAAGAGTTAACGGCGTGGTCCCAGTCAATTGTACCCGTAGTGTACTTGGCCAAGTTTGGCCCTGAACCTCCGTTAAGAAAGCATGATCGTCAGTCACCAGCGTTAGCCCCGCAATAGTCCTAGGCAGATCTGCCAAAATCTGCAGTGACTGCTGTTGATCCAGCGCATTTAACATACTTCCTAGACTGTGCGGAACGACCGGTGTCAAGTCTGTCTGTACGCCGACCGGCTTATTAAAAACCAAATATTGTGGTCGCCGGCCAGTGACGGCCAAGCCATCAACGGTCACCTGATCCGTCGTATCGACCGTTTCTCGGGGAGAATCAATCAGTCGGTCGTTAACCTTCACCCGACCTTGACGGAGTAAACGAAAAATCTGTCCCGGGGTCCCCTGATGATGTTCCGTCAAATAACGTTCGATATTCATATCACTGCCTCCTAATGAATGTGCAATCGACGACGTAATCCAGCGACCCGTGAGCCTAAAATGGTATCTGCTAACCGTGATCGTAGAACCATATAAACGTAGAAATAACCACCAACACAAGCAGCTACTGCCACAATTAAGAAATTGATCACCCGGCCTTCACTCCCTAACAAACTACCAGCAAAGGTAATCAACCGTGCCAAAATGAACGTACCAATTGACATGATTAAAATCCCATTAGTCTTTTTGGCGATGTGGGCAAAGTTGATGCCAAATTGGCGATCCAAGGAGTGAATAATCAGATAACAGGTCACGGTGAACCCGATACCGGTCGCAATTAAGGGACCAAAAGCACCAAGGAAATAAACCAGTGGCCATTGCACGATAAATTTCGCAACCGTTCCTACTAAGAAGTAGCGAACGGCGCGTTTATTTTGTGAGATACCTTGCATCAACGCCGCCACGACTGTGTAGAGACCGAGCAAGATCGACAGGTAAGACGAAAACGCCAGAATTGACGCAGCTAACGCTTCATGCGTCCGACCATAGAAGACCAAGTTTAACGGCCGCGCAACGGCTGCCATCCCTAACGCACTGGGAATCATGACAAACTCAAACATCAAGAAGGCATTAGCCAATTGATCCGAAATTTCCTGCTTATTGCCCCTAGTATAGGACTCAGATAACAACGGAACGACCGTAACTGCCAGTGCAGAAGCCAGTGAGATGGTAATCATGATTAATTTATTCGCGTTTACGCCAAATAACGCGAATAGATCATTCAGGTATGCTGCAGAGTAGTTGCCTGCCATATGCATAATTGGGGCAAAGGTATATTGGTCAATCAGTTGGAAAATAGTGATTCCCGCTCCCAGAACAATAAAGGGCACGGCCTGGGCAATAATTTCTCGATACAACTGATTGGCTGGAACCACCGTTTCATTATTACTATTCGCAACCAAACCACGGAAGTAGCCCCGACGACGCCAATAATATACGCCTAAGATAATCAGACCGCCGGCCGCCCCAATCGCCGCTGCAAACGTTGATTGGGAGACTGCCGTTACCCAGTTGCCTTTGAGCACCCGCATAATGACATACGCCGTTAGTAACATATAAACTACCCGAACCAGTTGCTCAACAAATTGTGAGATGGCTGAGGGCGCCATTTGTTGAAAACCTTGGAAGTACCCCCGCGTCACACTCATCGTTGGAATAATTAAGATGGCCCAGGCCAACGAGTGCAGCACCGGAATCAAGTGGGCATCCCCACCAGTAAACAGCGGCGCGCCGAAGTACATCAACGAGGCAATCGCAATACCAGTCACAACGGCAATTTCCAATCCCCGTTTATATAACCGCACGCTAATCCCATACTCATTGAGTGCATTATAATGCGCCACTTGTTTAGCAATTGCTGAGGGAACCCCCGCGATTGCGGCAATTAGGAAGAAACTATAGATGTTATAGCCCTTCCCATACAGTGCATTTCCTTGCAGATAAAATGCACCAAACCAAATATTCCACGGAATAATGTACACTGCACCGAGTACCCGCGAAAAAATACTTCCCGCCGTCATCCATGCTGATCCTGCAACCATCTGGGCTTGTGCTTGGTTGCCGGATTGATCTGACCTTGCCGCCATTTGACACCCTACTTTCAATTTGTAAAGTTCAACGTTCACTGTGCTTGATCTTGCCAAGCTAATCAAAGAAACATTATACCATAGCTTGTCTGAGGTAAGGCTCAGATTTCCGTAAAGTTTTGCATGACTTGTGAAAAATGCCCTAACTTACCGGATATTCCAAACAGTGGTATTCTAGATGTAGGCAATTGATTCAAGATTAATTCAAGGAGGAATGTCAATATGACGCAGGCAACAGCTAGTTCCACCGCAACACCCACGATGCAAATGTCGCCAAAACGGGCGCAACAAGTCGTAAAAATGGCCAAAGGAATCCGCCACAACTTTCCTGAGTTGACGACGATTTCGGATGCACAGTTGATTTATGCAACTTGGCGGAGCTTCAAGCAGATTGATCAAACCAATGATAGCGACTATCAGACAATGGCCAAAGTCTTCTTCCACGAATTCGACCAACACCTCTTACACTACCAACTTTCTAAAGCGGGGCAAGAAACGATGATTCGGCAACGTTTCTTCGCACTGCTGACTAAGTTGCTTTAACCTGAACTCCCAATCGCCAATCAGCGGTTGGGAGTTATTTATTCTCATCGATGACTGCGGTATACTTAATATCGAAGCGATTAAAAGATAGGTGAGGCGATTCTTTTGCATTATTTAGCTTTACTGGGGAGTCACGAAAAAAACGGCATCACTGCTGGCTACTTACAAGCCGTCATTGATGCATTACCCACTGAAGCAACTGTGGATACCGTTTTTTTGCGTGACTATGAGATCTACCCCGATACCAAGGAACGGGCTTGCCCCGCTCTGGATGAAATTGAAGCGAAAATGGCTGCTAGTGATTTTTGGATCATCTGTGCACCAACATACTGGGGTGGGCTGTCCGGCGTAATGAAGCAGTTCTTTGACTGCATGCGTTTTCGGCTAGTCCGGATGAACTCCGTAGCTGATACCTTACCCGGCAAGTATCAGAATAAACACTACTTAAGTATGACTACCTGCTTCATTAGCTCTGCCGATAACTTCTTTACTGGCATCACGGATCAAACCTTTGTCACGATTGATCGTGTGCTGAGTGGCGCTGGTCTCATTAAAGTTGGTGAATTTGTTGGAACTGGTACTTGGGGCACCCATGCCCCGCGCCCCGAAAAGTTGGCTGAATGTCAACGCTGGGGGCAAAAAATTGCGCATCGGCCGCGAAAGGATGATAATACGTTGAAACGCTACATACTCTTATTTTTCATGATTGCCATCATGGCCCTCATCACAATGGGCTTACAAGCTTGGTGGTTCGGCGTCTTCGCTGCTGGCACCTTTTGGCGGACCTACTGCACCTTTGTCATTATTTTTTATGTCTTACTGGCAAGTATTCTGCATTTCTTCACCTTTGTGCGTCACCGGCGTCGTTAAGATTAACTGCTTAACCCCCTGTTTTTATCAGATCGATTGGTCTGATAAGACAAGGGGTTCTTTTTTTACATATCGGCTTGGAGATAGGCCGCCTGCAACGAGGTTGTTTGGGTTAGTGCCATTAACTCCTGCGGGCTGCCAGAAAAGACACAGCGCTGATTAGCCAGTAGAGCAATGTGGGTCTGGTCTACGGGTAAATTTTCAAACTGATGCGTGGTTAAGATAACCGTCTTACCCGCTGCTGGTAGCTGACAAATTTGGTGCATGACTTGCGCTGCAACTTTAACATCTAACCCACTTTCGGGCTCGTCAAAAAGGTAGAGTTGCCGTTGCAAATGACAGACCCCCTCTAACATCACTAATCGTCGTTGACCACCAGATAAATGACGAAATTTGGTGTGTGCAATCGGTTGGAGGGTTGCCGGTAAATCAGCGGCCGTGACGGACAACGACGGGTCATCCAGTTCAAGCATCATCTGTAAGGTTTGTAGCACTGTCGTCGCTCCGGTGAACGGGACCCCCTGCATCTGGTAAGCCACTTGTTGCATCGGTGGAAAGTCATGAAAGGCTGCCGCCTGTTTATTGGGACTGACTCCCGCAATGAAATCTAGTAAGGTTGACTTGCCCACACCATTAACGCCTAACAGGATATTTATCTGTCCTGGCACGAATGATATTGACAAATCTTGAAAAAGTTGCCGCTTGTCCGGAAGCTGGTAAGAGAAATTCGTAATGTCCATGAATGACTGCCTCCTAGTAACGACTTGTATTCGACTGCAGTGACATGTGCTGAACCCAATAATAGCCTGTCACCAAATAGACACCTGCAATCACCACCAATAACAGTCCGTTGCTTCCTACTTGCCCCGGCACACGCAACAATACCATACTGTACACAGCGACCATATAGGAGCCGGGATTCAACGCAATTAAGAGTTGCGTTAACCACTCATTTGCAACCGTGATATTCACCAGCAGCATCGCCAATAAGATATACCCCATCGCCAGTAGTGACGCCAAATTAACGCGAATTGGTAAAACTAAGATAAAGTTGGTGAAGCCCACGACAATCGGAATCAGAATAAAGTTCACCAATAGTCCGCCCATCATAATAGGTAATAACCGCCGCGCCGCAGGGTCCAGAATTAAAACAAAAAGATCAAAACAGACAATTTCAATCTGAATGAACAAGGTTTGTACCAATAAATTACTGTAGAAAATTAACCGCTTATCACCTGAAATCAGGGTAAACATTTGGCAAATTACAAGTTTAATCCGAACAAGCCCGGAATCTTTCAATGGCAGTC
>OMJG01001542.1_pt1 | contig 13092 bp, 18 predicted proteins | sample 1646431 | NCBI WGS metagenome assembly OMJG01 (sample SAMN03771674, study PRJEB25209) | food metagenome | isolation source: Cotija cheese | place: Mexico:Jalisco,Michoacan | collected 2011-12-12 | reverse complement strand
CATGGCAAACTGCCCAGGTCATTGCCATGACAATTAGTAGTGACATCGAAGTAGCGACGCGCCCACTTATTGAACAAGCGTGGGCGGATGGCAAAATGGTGGTCATTCCAAAAACGCTGCCGCATCGTCAAATGGCCTTTTATCCTTACCAAGTGACTGATCGACTTGAGCGAACGACTTTTGGAATCCCGGAGCCCGTCACGGGTGAACCAATCGCCAAGCAACAGATCGATCTAATCTTAGTTCCTGGTCTTGGATACAGCCGTGACCAGCACGCCCGGATTGGCTTTGGCGGTGGTTATTATGATCGCTATCTAGCCGATTATACTGGCAAGAAGTTGACGCTCGCCTATGACCAGATGGCTTTTGAACATGCCGAGTGGCCAGTTGATCAATACGACGTCTTATTGGACGAGCTTTTAGTGGCGGGGGATGAACAACATGACAAGAATTAGACGTTGGTGGCAAACCGAACCAGCAATTACCCAGGTCTTATTAACGATTACGGTCGCTGTCTTTTTGATTGAATGGTTGATGGGTGACGGTGCTATGTTGGTTTTTAATTCGTTAGGTGCTAAAAATAATCAGGCAATCGTGGCTGGTCAGTGGTGGCGTTTTGTGACACCAATGTTCTTACATATGGGACTCACACATATTGCACTGAACGGCGTTGTGATCTACTTTATGGGAATGCAAATTGAAGCGATGTACGGCCATTGGCGAATGCTGGCACTTTACCTGCTGGGTGGCATCAGTGGTAATATTATGAGCTTTGCACTATCTAGCAATCAGTCAGTTGGTGCCAGTACGGCTTGCTTTGCCCTATTTGGCGCTTTTTTGACGATTGGCGAATCGTTTTGGGAAAACCCAGTCATTCGGCAATTAACGAACCAGTTCTTACTATTGACGGTTTTGAATCTTGTGTTCGATATGTTCTCTAATGGGATTGATATTTGGGGGCATGTTGGTGGTCTTGTAGGTGGCTTTTTACTGGGCTACGTACTTGGCGTACCACGGATTGGCAAGATTGCACCATTAAAGCGAATCGTGGCGGCAGTCGTTCTAATTATTGGCTGGTTAGCGTTATTAAAAATGGGTTTTACAAATGTTAATTTAACTGTATAATTAATCGAGGATATGCACATGAAAACACTTTACGACGTCCAACAATTACTTAAAAAATTTGGCGTGTACGTGTACGTGGGTAAACGGATTTGGGATATTGAACTAATGGCAATTGAGATTGATCATCTCTATCAAGCTGGTGTGATTGACCCGAAGATGTATGCGCGCGTTAAACTCGTATTGAGTCATGAGCACCGGATAGAAGCAGAACACGCCCGTGAAGACGCGGCGCATGACTAATTGGAGGGATTTAGCAACATGGAACGTAAGTTAATCGGAGTCGACCTTGGTGGCACGACAACTAAGTTTGCCATTTTAACGGAAAATGGTGATATTCAACAAAAGTGGAGTATCGAAACCACGATCTTAGATGAAGGGGCTCACATTGTGCCTAACATCATTGATTCCATCAATCATCATATTGATCTATACAAGATGGATCGTTCACAATTTATCGGAATCGGGATGGGTACGCCTGGGACTGTTGATTTGGACAAAGGAACTGTTATTGGGGCCTATAACTTAAACTGGAAGACTTTACAACCAGTTAAAGAACAAATCGAAAAAGGGACGGGCATCAAGTTTACGTTAGATAATGATGCCAATGTTGCCGCACTCGGCGAACGTTGGAAGGGCGCTGGCGAAAACGGTAGCGATGTTGTCTTTGTAACCCTTGGAACTGGCGTTGGTGGTGGAATCATTGCCGATGGCCGTTTGCTTCATGGTGTTGCGGGTGGTGCCGGTGAAATCGGCCACGTGACAGTTGAACCTAATGGCTACATGTGTACTTGTGGTAAGAAGGGTTGTTTGGAACAATATGCTTCTGCAACGGGTGTGGTGCACGTTGCCCGTGATATGGCTGAAGAATTCTCCGGTGACTCTAAGTTGAAACAATTATTAGACAATGGTGAAGAAATCAGTTCGAAGATTGCCTTTGATTTAGCTAAAGACGGCGATGTCTTGGCTAAACGAGTTGTTGACCGCGTTTCCTATTACTTAGGATTGGCCTTAGCCAACGTTGGTAATACGATGAACCCATCGTCAATTATTATCGGTGGTGGTGTTTCAGCGGCTGGTGACTTCTTGTTGAATCAAGTAATCAGTTATTTCAAACAATTTACGTTCCCAACAATTCGCGACACAACGGCTTTGAAGTTAGCAATCCTAGGTAACGATGCTGGGGTTATTGGTGCTGGTTCATTAGCTCAACGGTTTATTTAAAGTAATGATAAGGAAGCTTGGAAGTGATTTCTGAGCTTCTTTTTTATGATGATATTCTAGACTAGTTATTAACGATCTGAAAATTAAATGGGTTAAATTATCGATGGGAGGCCGACGATGTCAAACCTATTATTATCCTCACGCGCGTTTTGCCATGTGACATTGACACACGCTTTTCTAGCTTTAGTGTCCCCGGTTGATCGTACAACTGCGAAGATTGTGATTATTGTTAATTCGGTCAACAACGGTAAAAAGCATCCCAAAATGTTGGAATTGCAACAAACGGTGCGACGACTTGGTTTCGTGGACGTTCAGCTCTTAGATGTATTAACTGATGACTTGACAGTGCTAGATACAGCGACTGCCATTATCTTGAATGGTGGTTACGAGTTTTTGCTGTTAGAAAATTTACGGCAGATGCACTTGTTACAGCGGCTACGACAGTTGGCATTGGCTGGCAAGCCCATTTATGGGATCAGCGCGGGGGCTATCTTGTTAGGCCCTGATTTGGATCTATATGCACAACTGTACCCTGAAGATAATACCGAACGGCTGACGACGACAACGGCGATTGGCGCGACGACTATTCGAATTTACCCGCATTATGAGGTTCATTGTGAGCTTAACCCACGATTGCCACAGCTAATCGCTGATTGGGAGCGGCAAACCGGCGTATCAGTCACCCGTCTGACTAACGATCAAGGTTTATTATTGCAGGGATCACGGGTACAGCTGATTGAACGAAGTAGCAGTTGAATCACAAGTTTTAGGTGGCTACAGCGGTTACTATTAGATGCAGAATAGCGTTAAGTCTGCATTGCATTGGTTTACGATATTCATAATGCTGGCACCTAAGCCAAGCTTTACTTAGATATTAATCGATTGCAAGTATTAATTGATGATATCAAAGAGTGTGGGATCGTCAATAAAGGTTAAATCAAGCCTTTTACCGCTTACCCCTAGTAAAAGTAAGCGGTTTTGTGTAAAATAGGTAAGTAGAAATTAGGAGGGATAATGTGGTTTTAGGTGCATTGAGCGGTCTGACTTATGTTAACATTGTGTTAGTTATCATAATTGCGGCCTACTTTATTTATGAGTTGTATAGTTACATTCGGCGGCGACAAGTGTCCGCGATGCTGGACGAAGAAGCCTTTCAGGCAGGAATGCGTAAAGCGCAAGTTGTTGATTTACGTGAAAAGAAAGAGTTCGATGCGGGCCATATTTTAGGTGCGCGAAACATCCCATTTAACAGTTTGAAAGTACGGATGAATGAACTTCGTAAGGACATGCCGATCTACGTTTATGATCAAACCCATACGTTAAGTACACGGGCCGTGGTAACATTAGCTAAGAATGGCTATTCACAGCTCTATATTTTAAAGCCTGGCTATGCGCGTTGGGAAGGTAAGACGAAAAAAGCGAAGTATTAAAAAATGGCGGCTAGAACAAAAACTTGTTCAGCCACCATTTTTTAGTTAATTAACCGTTGTGAGCAGAGCGACTTTTGCGCATCGCCTTTTTACGGTTTTCTTCGAATTTGTTTTCTTGGTCTTCAATGGGGTCAACAACTTGCTTCTTAAATGATAAGACGGAACCGATTACGGCACCAGCAGTTGCGACGACTCCAAACAAGAAGCCACGGGTAAATGATTTCATTAGTAAAACCTCCTAGCTATCGTTAGTTTTATTATGCTTGTTTTACGTGGAGATAGCAATCAATTCAAACTAAATTTTAAAAAAGTGGGGTGAAAAGTGATGCTCACCAAGATTATTGCACACCGTGGTAGTAAGGGCACCCGGCCAGAAAATACGTTACCCGCATTTATTGCGGCGATTGAGGATGGTGCGGATGGCATTGAGACGGACGTTCACCTGTCACGAGATGGTCACCTGATAATTATGCACGATGAACTTGTTGACCGCACGACTGATGGGAGCGGTCGCATCGTTGATCACACGTTGGCAGAACTAAAGCAACTAGATGCAGGTCGTAAATATAGCCCGGCCTATGCGGGGACGCCAATTCCAACGTTAGATGAAGTGGTTCAGTTATTGATCCAGCGAAATTTTACGGGTATTTTTAACCTAGAAATCAAAACGAACAAAATTCATTATGAAGGTATTGAAGACCTTGTCGCGGATTATTTCAAGCATCATCAGGTACCATTTACACTGGTTTATTCGAGCTTTTATGGCAAGTCGATTGAACGATTGCATATTTTGCAGCCCGATGTTGAATCGGATAGTTTATTTAAGACCAAGGTTCAAACCGCTAAGCGGCTACATGCGCAGCATATTGTTTTAGGTTATCACCCAGATATTCGTTGGGTTCGCTTTCACTGGTTTTTACTTCCCAAGGTTCAGCTACGGCCGTGGACGGTTAATACCGCACGTGATATGCGGTTTTGCTATCGGCATCGCTTTGCGGGGTTGATTACGGATTATCCGGGATTGGCGCGTGAAGTTCGCAAACAAATTCAAGGAGGTTAAGTGAGTGACGGCAACAACTAAACATAAGGTATTATTAATTGCAGGTCCGACGGCAGTAGGTAAGACTGCATTATCACTAGCACTGGCAAAGCAGTTGAATGGTGAGATTATTTCTGGGGACTCAATGCAAGTTTATCGTCATTTAGACATTGGTACGGCTAAAATCATGCCGGCTGAACAGGCTGGCATTCCCCATCATCTAATCGATATCAAAGATGTTAATCAGCGTTTTACGGTTGCTGAATTTGTTAGTCGGGCCACGACATTGATTAATGGAATTAGTGCTCGCGGCAAGTTGCCGATAATTGTCGGTGGCACTGGCTTTTACTTACAATCCTTACTGGCAGGCTATCAATTTGGACCAGCCGATAAAGCCCCTGATATGATGTATCGACAGGTTTGGTTTGACCGAGCGGCAGTTGAAGGGCCCCTGGTGGCGTGGACAGCACTCCAAGAGCGTGATCCGCGAGCAGCGGCCGCCATTGCGCCTGCTAACCTGGTTCGCGTTGTTCGTGCGCTAGAATACGAACATACGACCGGCCAACGGTTTTCTGATCAAGCCGATACGGTCAGTGAGACGCTTGATGCCTACACATTATGTCTTACGGCGGACCGGACACTATTGTATAACCGGATCAATCAACGTGTTGATCAAATGGTAGCAGCAGGATTGGCACAGGAGGCCCGCTGGTTGTTCGACCAAGGTGGGGCAACTTTACCAGCCGGCAAGGGTATCGGTTATCATGAATGGTTCCCATATTTTGATGGGGAACGGTCGCTTGATGAGACGGTTGCGGCTATCAAACAAGACTCACGACGCTACGCAAAACGGCAATTGACTTGGTTCCGTAATAAGATGACGGTTGATTGGGTCAACTTATTGGAACACCCTGAACTACGAGCCTCAATTGACCAGCAGCTAGCTAGTTGGTTAAGCTAAATTATAAATTGGTATACCTTTGATAAAACGTGTGATATTTTCTAACATGAATGATTGACATTCAATGATAACATTGCTAATATTAAGTCTGTATTAAAGAGGAGGGTCGTTATGAAGGAAAAGGAACTGCGTCGCTCGTTGGCTGTCTTACCAATTGGTACGGTTATGAAGCTGACCGATTTGTCCGCACGACAAATTCGTTACTATGAAGAGCAAGCATTGATTACGCCGGAACGGAATGCTGGTAATCGGCGGATGTTTTCGCTAAATGATATTGATCGGTTACTTGAGATTAAGGATTTTTTAGCAGATGGTATCAATATGGCAGGAATCAAAGAAATTTATGCGCGCCAAAAGCAGCGGGCTGAACAGAAACAAGCTGATTTGGCTAAGCCACTAACTGATCGCGATGTGCGCCGCATCCTTCATGATGAATTCCTGAATCTCGGAGGTTTGCAGTCCGACAAGGGTCCCAATTATCCGGCACGTTAAGGTATTTGCATCCGTTAGTCAATCAATTTAAGGAGCGATTTTCATGGCAAAACAGTCCTATTCAAAAGACGATATCCGCCGCATCGTCAAAGAAGAAAACGTTAATTTTTTGCGGTTAATGTTTACTGATTTATTTGGCACAATTAAGAACGTTGAAGTTCCGGTTTCACAACTCGACAAACTTCTGGATAACAAGTTGATGTTTGATGGTTCATCCATCGATGGGTTTGTTCGGATCGAAGAAAGTGACATGTACCTGTATCCTGACTTATCAACTTGGTTGATTATGCCTTGGAATACGGAACATGGAAAAATTGCACGGATCATCTGTGAAGTTTACACCGCTGACCGTAAGCCGTTTGAAGGTGACCCACGGAACAATTTGATTCGTGTCTTGAATGATATGCGGGAAGCAGGTTATACGTCATTTAACTGTGGGACTGAACCTGAATTCTTCTTATTTAAAATGAATGAAAAGGGCGAACCAACGACTGAATTGAACGATAAGGGGAGTTACTTTGACTTATCGCCAATGGACTTGGGTGAAAATTGTCGTCGGGATATTGCACTTGAACTCGAACGGCTTGGCTTTAACGTTGAAGCCAGTCACCATGAAGTTGCACCTGGCCAACATGAAATTGACTTTAAGTACGCGGATGCCTTATCTGCCGCCGATCATATTCAAACATTCAAGTTGGTCGTTAAGACCATCGCACGGAAATACAACTTGTGGGCAACCTTCATGCCTAAGCCGTTAAACGGTGTTAATGGTTCTGGGATGCATGTGAACATGTCCTTGTTCCATGATCAAGGGAATGCTTTTTACGATGCTAATGACAAGAGTGGGTTAGAATTGTCATCCGATGCTTACCATTTCTTAGGCGGTCTGATGAAGCATGCACGTTCTTACACGGCTGTTACGAATCCAACGGTCAACTCATACAAACGGTTGGTTCCAGGATACGAAGCACCAGTGTACGTGGCTTGGTCAGCCTCTAACCGGTCACCAATGATTCGAATTCCAAGTGCACGCGGCTTATCAACACGTCTTGAATTACGGAGTGTGGATGCATCAACTAATCCATATTTAGCCTTTGCAGCAGTGCTGGAAGCTGGCTTAGATGGTATCAAGAATGGCATCGAACCACCAAAGAGTGTTGATCGTAACATTTATGTCATGGATGAAGATGAACGTTCAGCAGCTGGTATCGCTGACTTGCCATCAACGTTACACAACGCCCTGAAAGAATTCCAGACAGATCCAACAATGAAAAAAGCGTTGGGGCCACATATTTATCAGAGTTTCTTGGAAGCTAAACGGCTAGAATGGGCATCATACCGTCAGCAAGTTAGCGAATGGGAACGTGATCAGTACATGGAATTGTATTAAATAACGAATTAAGATTAAAGTAAGACGGTTAGGGCACCTTAAATGGCGGACTAGCCGTTTTTGTTATAAAATTAGTAAATTGTGGTGTTAGCCTTTATTAATGCATCAATTTTCGGTAACATTAAGAATAGCAATGCAATTCAGCAAGTTTTCAATTATTATTGATTGCAAGGAGATTATTATGGAAAAACAAAATCAGCCTGATCTTGAAAAACAAGATCAACCTACGCGCGCGCTTACGAAGCGACTTCAACAAAAGTTAGACTATGTAACTACGGTGCGCCAAGCAATTACGGCTGGTGACGACCGGTTGATCTACGAATTGATCGATGGTGACCACTATCACCAAGCCTTACTTAACGAGGAACCGGATCCAACCCGTAACGCCCAAGTGGATTTAATTACGGATGTCTATCCGGCAATCAGTCACTACTTGAGTACCAAGTTAATTGATTATTTGGCCCATGAATACCCGTTCTTTTATTATGAGGAAACGCAGCTCGGTGAGTTTCAGATTTACTTTGGTAACTGGTGGGACCGGCGACGCTTTGGCAAATTAAACGTGTTAAAAGTGGCGTTTGAATTTAGTTCAGAAGAATATAACAAATTACAAAAAACTTTTGAATTAGCGCCAGAACATAAGCGATTTAATACGGATCGTATTCAACAAATTTCGGCTGGTAGTGATCAGCTCCAGAAGTTGATTGACGCTCAGTCGGACCGAGATGCCCAGAAAGAAGAATTGCGCAAGCAACTGAAGGAAAATGGGCAACGTAACTCGTTGTTTGATTCTGGCCGGATCAAAGAAGAACGCCAACAAATTATTGATCAGTTATCTAAACTGGCCGATGAAGATGAACAGGCGAACAATGCTCATGCCACTATGAAAGATAACGAAGCTAAGATCTTAACGCTTTCTAAGGAAGATACGATTTTAGCTTACGAAAAGCAAGCGATTGAAAACGCCTTTAAGAGTTTTGAGAATTTTAATGAGCGTAACCGTAGTCTTTATGTTGACTACTTGACCACGCTGATTGGGAAGGCGCAGGTAGCGGCTGATGGCGAATAATACGGACAAACAGATTGATACGGCAACATTGAGTACTCACGGTAAGTTGAGCACGTTCAACGAGGGCCTTAAAAAGGGACTCGCCAATGGTGAAAAGTTCACAGCTCTTATGGATCAATTGATTGACACGGCTGATGGCGAGACTTTATTAGCGGCTGCGCAACAGTTAGCGAATTTCAAACTAGATACGGCCTACGTGACGTTCCCGCATCAATATCAAAATGCAGACTATTACTTGATCTTCATGAGTCGCTTACTGGGGATGCATGGTGATGAACAAGCCGTATTGAATTCACAACGGCATACTGAAGCTTTATACCACGTTTACAGTGCCTTAACGGATGATTATACGTTCTTGTACCAAGTGGTTGATAAGGGTAATGGTGGTGCATATTACCGGGAACAAACGACGGGCGAAAGCTTGTTTTATATTCATCTAGAACGGCGCTTATTGCGATTCAACAGTTCGGCCTTTACAAATTTATTTATTAATAAATTGTTGTTGAAAGGGACGGGCGTTGATCAAATTAACGTGGTACTAGCAACGCTAATTAAATTTGGACATTGTTTACAAGACGACTTCGGCTTTAATGTCGATTTCAATATTTTGGACGTGGCTAATGCGGCCAAATACGAATTGCGTGCTGCCGACCTTGATCGGGCGATCGTTGATAAATTATTCGTAAGCGCCGCCGAAAATGATTATATGTTGCGCAATTCACAACATGGCCAGGGTGCTCAAATTGAACTGCGGACAGGTTTGACCGTTGATATTTTTGATGCGGCTGAGGCTGATGGTGGCCGCAAATGGGTATTGACCGTCCATGATCCCGAGCAAGCCGTCTCATGGTTTGATGTGTTACTGCATTTTGGTTTTATGCGTGATTGGTACTTAGATAATATTGACTCGCTAGAAATAAAAGCGGATCCATTAGTATTTGCTTAAGTAACGGAGGGATTTGATGCTAGAATTAACAACGCTATTGCAACAATCAATCCGCTTAGACCGTGATATTACAGCACGTCAGCAGATTCATTGGCGGCCACAAGAACGATTGCAAAATGCAATGGTTTCGCTGGACGTGGAACTAGCTGAGATGGCGAATACATCGGAGTGGTTTAAAGTTTGGAAAATTCACCGGGGTAAGGCTGATCCAGATAAGACGCACCGAGAGACCTTGTTGAACGAATATGTGGATGCCATGGATTTCTTTTTTCTTGTTTCAGCCATTCAACAGTGGACACATTTAATTCCAGTCACGGCTGAACAATTGACCAGTATCACGGCCAAGCCAACGACAGATCTGAACAAACAGTATTTAGCAATTAAGCATTTATTATATGATGCCTACTTTAACCATCGACAGGAAAGCTATCAGCATGCTTGGCACGTTTTCTTAAAGATCGGTTTAGTTGACTTTGGGTTTGATCAAGATGAGATTCAAGCAGCTTTTACCGCTAAAAATCATGTTAATGAGCAACGTCAAGCGAATAACTATTAAAAAATAACCTAATTACGCGAGCAGTTCACGTAATTAGGTTATTTTTAAGCATCGGCGATTAATTGCGCCTCGTTATCTTTATCTTGAGCAACCAGCTCATTGACTTGGTCGATCAGTGTTTGTCGCTGGTCAAGATCATCGTCGCATTCAAAGAAAGCGCCGAGTTCTTCAGCTAGGGTGTCTTTGCCCGCATCCATATACCGAAAGTCATGACTCGTAATCGTATAGTGCTGCTGATCTGGCATCCGCACAATCACGCAACCAGTGGCTGATTTTCCCTTGGACGCTTTGTCGGTGAATTCCACGGCTAGCACGTAGGGAGCGTCGGTTGAACGATCCTTGATGGCGTGAGCGATATTCCCAGTAATTGCTTCAAGTTTCAATTGTTTCACCTCAGAATATATTATACGCACTATTGAGGCGGGATGCGAGAATTGTTTTAGTCTAAGCGTTGTTCGGCCTTGCGGTTCTGTTCAGCGTAAAAGATGTTGAAGGCGCGGTGGGCACTGATGACGAGGCGGTAATGATGCTGCGCGACTAACAGATTATTACGGAATTCAAAAGTGTCGCGGCCTTGTTGAATAAACGTTAAGGTGTCATTGAGATAGATATTATTAGTTAAGCCATGGCGTAAAAGCATTGTTGATTCCCCCAGTATTCGATAAATTGATTGTACTACTTTGGTGGTGCGCGCTGCTGGTGAGGGCACTTGATTGTAAATTGTTGATGTAAACTCGGTTAATTAGGAAAAATGGTTAACCAATGCTTAAATGAAATATAGAAGTACTCAATTTTGAATGAATGTCGGCGTTTGATAAAGCCTGTGATTTTGTTATTTACATGCGGGTCGCTATTAATGTCACGAGTGAGACTTGAACTCACAACCCTCCGCTTAGAAGGCGGATGCTCTATCCAGTTGAGCTACCGTGACAACAACAAGATTAATTATAGTTAAGAAGCTGAAGTGTGTCAATTTTTATTTGGCTTTTCGTTAATCTGAAATGCTAAAAATGACAGTTGGCATGAAGAATTTTTGTAAAATGTAATATTTGTAACAAAAAGAAACTGAATTTAAGTAAGTGCTTTTAGCATTAGGTATAGTAATAATATGAGCTGATGAAATTGAAATTAAAAATGGTGAAATTGTAAAATCATGTGATTGCCGAAATTTAGATGCGATAAAACAACACTATGTAAATGCTGTAATAGCGGTAACTAAACCTCGTCGCAATCAGTTTGATTTTTTAAAAATTGGTATTACATATTGGTATTGAAAAAGCTAATTTAGCCAAGAATATTTAAGAAAAGCTAAAGAAACTAACAAAACTGACTAAAATAGTTTATTTTGCTTGAAATATTGCTGTAACAAAACGATAATAATCACGTAACAAGGAAGGAGAATTCTTATGGGTTCAGTATTTGCAATTGTCGGTATCATCGCCATCGCTGGTGGGATTCAATATTATTCAAACTTTGTTGCCAAAGAAAATGCAAGCAGTAAGCATTTCACTGCTTCCCGTAATGACCGTTAGTCAACGGGAGTTCTTATCTTGCACATTGGCATTATAAAATCAAGTAATTAAAAAAGAACTGCTCATTCAAGATGAGCAGTTCTTTTTTAATTACTTGATTTTTGGTGTTTTTTCGATGGTGTCAGTCTTGCCGGCAGCCCAACGTTGGATAGCAGCAACTTCTTTTTCGCGACGAATGCGCTTTTGCTTCCCAGCAACTGGCCGACGTGATGCCCATGTGTTATATGGTTTTGCAACAACAGTCATAAGAGTATGTCCCTCCTTTGATTAGTCCAATAACGACTATATTAAACAAGAACAGTGTACATTGCAACCGAATTAACAGGAAAAGCCAGACTTTTCCCAAAAATTGCATTATTAGTATAACGGTTATTTCGGTCGGTTGTCAAGATAAAATCCTTTACAGCGTTTCTAAAGATCAATTTAGCTTTGAATTGATGCTAAGGCATGTAAGGACTAACCAGCTAGTATGATAGTGGCAGGTAGGTGAGCCCCATATCAATCATGTGTCAGTCGAATGAATGGGCCAGATAGATCACTGAGAACCATCTTAGACGTAATCTAACTATTTGTCCGGCTGATTATCATCTGTTAGACGCTCTTAGTAATTAATGTTATATTAATTATGAAATGAAAGTAGGGAGCAGATATGAGTCATGAAGTTGATCCGCGTGTCGATAAAACTCGGCGGCGCTTGCGACAAGCATTAATTACACTATTACAGACAGAAACAGTCGATAACATTTCCGTGCAAAAACTGACTAGTACGGCAGCAGTTACCCGCGGAACATTTTATCTCCACTATAAAGACAAGCCAGCATTTGTTGATCAGGCCCTAGATGACTTGGTAAGTGAATTGTTTGAAACGGCCATCGTGACGGTTTCAGTGGGTGATATTATGACCAATCCGGCTGACCCGTTACAGCGGGTGCATGTTTTTTCCTTATCAAAGGCACTCGGTTACATCAGTCAGCACGCGGAAGCCTTTGAGACGCTATTGTTAGATCAGCGCCAGTTAGCGGTCAATCAACGGATCAATCAGCAGATGACGACGTGGATGACGAAATTTCACCGTGATTTTCAGGATCAATTTGCTGATTTGGAAGTACCGGTCAGCATTCAAATCGCGTATTACGTTTCTGCGACAGTCGGCCTGATTACTGATTGGTTAGCTAATGATATGATCTACACGCCACATTACTTAACCAAGTGTATTAAAAAAATGCACCATTTGATGACGGTAGGGAGCATTAGTTTCACGGACTTTTTTGTGAAGTGAAATCAATCCTTGACTATTATGAAAAAATTTGATAATATTTTCCTGTTGTATT
>OMJG01001540.1_pt1 | contig 13123 bp, 14 predicted proteins | sample 1646431 | NCBI WGS metagenome assembly OMJG01 (sample SAMN03771674, study PRJEB25209) | food metagenome | isolation source: Cotija cheese | place: Mexico:Jalisco,Michoacan | collected 2011-12-12 | reverse complement strand
GGTGGACCCGCTACGAGGATCCGAACGGCCTGCTCGAGGAGCTCGCCGGGATCGAGGACCCGCTTGCGGCGACCAATCGGATGCAGGAGATCTACGCCGAGCCGATCAAGGAGGAGCTCATCACCGAGCGGATGGCGCAGATCCGTGAGGCCGGGGTCCCGGTGGCGGGGTCGCTGTCGCCCAAGAACGCCTCGCAGTTCTCCGACGTCGTCGTGAAGGCCGGGGTGGACTTCTTCGTGATCCGCGGCACCACCGTCTCGGCCGAGCACGTCTCGGACCGCTCCGATGTGCTCGACCTGCGGCAGTTCATCTACGACCTGGACGTCCCGGTGATCGTCGGCGGCTGTGCCACCTATCAGACGGCGCTGCACCTGATGCGCACCGGCGCTGCCGGAGTGCTCGTCGGATTCGGCGGCGGGGCGGCCCACACCACCCGTCAGGTGCTGGGCATCGAGGTGCCGATGGCCTCGGCGATCGCCGATGTGGCCGAGGCCCGGCGCGACTACATGGACGAGTCCGGCGGACGCTATGTCCACGTCATCGCCGACGGCTCGGTGGGGCGCTCGGGAGACATCGCCAAGGCGATCGCCTGCGGTGCCGACGCGGTGATGGTCGGATCCCCGCTCGCACGGGCGAAGGAGGCCCCCGGCCAGGGCTGGCACTGGGGATCCGAGGCCTGGCACGGGACCCTGCCGCGCGGCGAGCGGGTGCGTTTCGAGGCGGTGGGCACCCTGGCCGAGGTGGTCAACGGGCCCTCGAGGATCCCCGACGGCACCATGAACCTGGTGGGCGGGTTGCGGCAGGCGATGGCCACCACCGGCTACTCCGACGTCAAGTCCTTCCAGCGCATCGAGCTGATCCTGCACTGAGCTGTCAGAGCAGGGGGACGACCCCCTTGCAACCCTCGTGGCGGTGGCATCGGTTGACCCCGGGTCCGTGCTCGACGGGCCCGGGGATCTCCGTGTCCCAGGTCGAGGTGCTGGCGGTCCTGCCGATCCCCAATGTGGCGCTGACCGGCGTGCAACGTCCGGAACAGCGAGTGGTGCCGGTGGACGCCACATTGGGGACCGGGCGAGCCGCAGGGGATGCGGGAGCAGGGACGGACGTGGCCCCGGGTATGGCCGTGGTGGGCGCCGGTGTCCATATTCGGGGGAGTTGAAGCGCTCACCAGTACTGTTGGCCTTATGAGCGAGGTGCCCCCGGAGCTGGCAGAGTTGCGCAACAGCATCGACAACATGGACGCGGCCCTCATCCACCTGCTGGCCGAACGGTTCAAGATCACCCAGCAGGTGGGAGTGCTGAAGGCCACCGAGGGTCTACCTCCTGCCGATCCTGAGCGTGAGAAGGAACAGATCGCCCGGCTGCGCCGGCTGGCCGAGTCCTCGCATTTGGATCCGGAGTTCGCGGAGAAGTTCATCAACTTCATCGTCGCCGAGGTGGTCCGTCACCATGCCGACATCGCCGAGGCCCATCAGCGGGGCGACGCCGTCTCCTGACTCCCGCGCGAGGGGTCAGGACCCGGTCGCAGACCCGACCTGTTCGGGGAGGCAGCGAGCTCTGGCGAGCGTGGAGGGGGCTGCGGGCGGTCGCGGACCTGACCCGCCCGAGGGGGAGCGAGCGCCTGCGCGAGCGAGGGGGAGTCGTCTCCCCCTCTGACAACTACGCGATGACGTCTCCGGAATGCACAACGCTGGGGATACCGACGATCACGGCACCCGGTGCCACGTCCTTGACGACCAGGGCGTTGGCGCCGATCTTCGCGTCGTCTCCGATCGTGATGTCGCCGATGACCTTCGCCCCGGCCCCCAGCAGCACCCGGTCGCCGACCGTGGGATGGCGCTTGAACCGTCCACGGGCGCGGCCCCCGAGCGTCACCTGGTGGTACATCAGGACGTCGTCGCCGACGATCGCCGTCTCTCCGATCACCACACCCATCCCGTGGTCGATGAAGAAGCGCCGCCCGATGGTGGCGCCGGGATGGATCTCGATGCCGGTCCAGTGGCGCGAGGCCTGGGACATCAGTCGGGCGATTGGTCGCAGGGCCGGTGTCCGGGTCCAGATGAGATGGGCCACCCGGTGAGACCAGATGGCGTGGACTCCCTGGTAGGAGATGGCGACCAGGAACCGCGAGGTGGCGGCAGGGTCCTCGCGCATCGCCGCGTCGAGGTCCTCCGACATCCGTTCCCGGATCGTTCGGAGCCGCTCGCGCAGGAGTCGTTGTGCCATGGGGTCCACCTCACTGATCGAGACGTGTTGCGGGCGACGGGACAGAGCCCGTTTCATCACGTGACGCGATCCTACCGGCGTCTCGCCGCCGTGCGCCCTCCGGTTCGCATGAAAGTCGCGACGGTGGTCTGATGAGGAGGTTTCTCCGACGACCAGTCCTCCTTCCGCCTGCAGCTCAGCGGCCCGGTCCGGTGGCCGCCGAGATGAGTTCGGGGCGGGGATCGGCCTAGACTTGCTCCCCATGGAACAACTCCATGATGTCGTCCTGGTCGTCGACTACGGCGCTCAGTATTCACAGCTCATCGCGCGCCGGGTCCGCGAGGCCTCCGTCTACTCGGAGATCGTGCCGCACACGATGCCGGTCTCCGAGATGCTGGCCAAGGATCCCACGGCCATCATCCTGTCAGGGGGGCCGAGCTCGGTGTACGCCGACGGGGCTCCGCAGGTGGATCCGACGCTCTTCGCGACGGGGGTGCCCGTGATGGGCATCTGCTACGGCTTCCAGGCCATGGCGCAGGCCCTGGGCGGTCACGTCGCCCACACCGGGGCCAGCGAGTACGGCCGCACCAGCCTGTGCATCACCGCTCCGGGGCATCTGCTCTCCCGGATCCCGCACACCATCAGCGTGTGGATGAGCCACGGCGACTCGGTCGAGCGTGCCCCCGAGGGATTCACCACCCTGGCCCGCACCGCCGGCGCCCCGGTGGCCGCCTTCGAGGATGTCGAACGCAAGCTGGTGGGCGTCCAGTGGCATCCCGAGGTGATGCACTCGGAGTCCGGCCAGGCGGTCATGGAGCACTTCCTCTTCGACGTGGCCGGATGCCGGCCGGACTGGACGGCGTCCAGCATCGTCGGCGATCAGGTCAGCAGGATCCGCGCCCAGGTCGGGGACCGCCGGGTGATCTGCGGCCTGTCCGGCGGCGTCGACTCGGCGGTCGCCGCCGCTCTGGTCCAGCGCGCCGTGGGGGATCAGCTCACCTGTGTCTTCGTCGACCACGGCCTGCTGCGCAAGGGCGAGGCCGAACAGGTCAAGCACGACTTCGTCGACTCCACCGGCGCCGACCTCGTGGTCGCCGACGAGTCCGACCGCTTCCTCACCGCCCTGGCCGGGGTGAGCGATCCTGAGCAGAAGCGCAAGATCATCGGCCGCGAGTTCATCCGCGCCTTCGAGGAGGAGGCCCGTGCGCTCAACGACGGCCAGCCCATCGACTTCCTCGTCCAGGGCACCCTCTACCCCGACGTCGTCGAGTCCGGGGGCGGGGACGGGGCCGCCAACATCAAGAGCCACCACAACGTCGGCGGCCTCCCCGAGGACCTGCAGTTCTCCCTGGTGGAGCCGCTGCGCAACCTGTTCAAGGACGAGGTGCGTGCCGTCGGACTGGAGCTCGGTCTGCCGGAGGACATCGTCTGGCGTCAGCCCTTCCCCGGCCCCGGACTTGCGATCAGGATCATCGGCGAGGTCACCAGGGACCGTCTCGATGTGCTGCGCGAGGCCGACGCCATCGCCCGGGAGGAGTTGGGCGCGGCAGGTCTCAACCGGAAGATCTGGCAGTGCCCGGTGGTCCTGCTGGCCGATGTGCACTCGGTCGGCGTCCAGGGGGACGGCCGCACCTACGGGTCTCCGATCGTTCTGCGCCCGGTCACCAGCGAGGACGCCATGACCGCCGACTGGGCCCGGGTGCCCTATGACGTGCTCGAGAAGATCTCGACGCGCATCACCAACACCTGCCCGCAGATCAACCGGGTGGCCATCGACGTCACCAGCAAGCCGCCGGCCACCATCGAGTGGGAGTGAGCCCAGCACACGGCGCCGCGGCCCGGGATCAGATCCCGGGCCGCGGCGCCGTCATATCGGGGACTGTCAGTCCGGTCAGTTCTTGTAGGGGTCGAAGGTCTCGCCCTGGGCCTCGTCGGGGCTCTGCGGGTGACGGGGCTGATTGCGGTTCGCCCACGACTCCCTGGCCTGGGCGGTGGCGTCCTCGGCGAAGCTGGACCCGGTGGATTCGTTGGGGATGATCGCCCAGGCCACCAGGTAGGCCAGCGGCCCGGCACCGGCGAACACCACCAGGGCGGCGGTGATGATCCGGACGATCGTGACGTCGACGTCGAGGCTGCGTGCGATGCCGGCGCAGACGCCGCCGATCATGCGTCCCTCCTGGGGACGGGTCAGCTTGGTACTCATCTTCTGTGTCCTTTCGTGATGATTGTCAGTAGAAGTCCGAGGGCCCCGACCCCGATGAGGACCACGGGCCCGATCCGGATGATGTCGCGCCACAGCAGGTGCGCCCCCAGGGCCAGCGCGACGCCCAGCCCTGCGACGATGATGAACATCAGGCCCCAGATGAAGGCGCCGACGTCGATGCGGCGGTGACTCATGACGGGTTCACCAGCCTCACCTGACCGCCGTAGACCCGCAGGTGCACGGTCAGCGTCGGCTCATCATCGCCGCGGCTCTGCTGCCAGACCCCCGTCCGGCCCGACGAGATCTCGCGACCTTCCGGGTCGATCAGTGATCCGCCCAGAACCTCGGTGGTGACGACGATGTTCGCATCCGCGGGTGTCACCAGGTCGACCTCGCCACCCAGGACGGCGACGGTGGTGCGGGCGTCCCGGTCGAGCCGGAGATCCGACGTGTCGATGCGGGCCGAACCCCCCGCCACGGTCACCCCGCCCCGAAGGTCGGAGGCTTCCGCCCAGACCGAGGTCGTCTCCTGTCCGGAGACCACCCGGGTCGGCAGCGCGAGCGCGGGGGCCGCGGCGGTGGCCGCCAGGCTGATGGCCACGACGATGCCGAGGAGCGGTCCCAGGTGGGGCCGTCGGGTCAGGGTGCCGACGAGTTCGAAGGCTCCGATGACGCCCAGAACCGCAGCCAGACCCAGTAGGAGCGGGTTGCGGACGGGGGCGGTCATGACGATCGCGGCGACGGCGGACGCCGTCGCCACCATCGCCAGAGTGAGCCACCAGCTGCGGTGCGGCCGTCGCGATGACCGGAAGGGCCGTCGAGAGGCCGACGGCGCCGGTGCGGCCCGGTAGGGGTCGAACCCGGGGACGTCGGGTGCGGTCGGTGCGACGGAGGCGGCCGGGGTGACGGCGGCGCGGACCTCGGAGGAGGCCCCCGGGGCCGTGGGCCCGGAGTCGGCTCGCGGCGACCTCGTCATCACCCGCCGGGTCATCCAGGCGAGCACGCCGATGACGACCAGCGGGCCCACGCTGAAGGGGGTGATCGACGTCCAGAGGGGCAGCGTGACCAGGTAGACGGTGAGGACCACCGCGACGATGATCCCGGTGCGCCGCCGTGCCAGGCCCGGAAGGGGGCGGTCGGCCACCGACCTCCCGCTCTCATCGGGCATCAGAAGCCAGGCCGCCCCGTAGGCGACGACGCCGGCTCCTGCGCTCAGCGCGAGCACCACGGCCAGTGCCCTGACCAGCAGCGGATCCACGTCGAGTCGCCGGGCGATGCCGATGCACACGCCCGCCACCTGCCGTTCGGCGGTCGACCGGTGGGCGCGCACCCAGATGGGCGCCGAGGAGGGCGCCTCAACAGGTGCGGGCTGTGGACTCATGACCTCCATGCTGCCCCGGCGGGGCCGCTCTGCCCATAGGGGCCGACCCTGATCCGATCCCCATTCCGCGGGGTGCCGCTGGCCCCGGGGGAGAGTCGGTGTCATTGTGGGCGGCGGGAGGACGTCAGATGGATCAGAATCCGGGTCTGCGGCCCGGCCAGGGCCACGGGGAGGACTCGGCGACCCCGGGGCCGGCCATCCCTCGGGCCGTCGATGACGGCGACGCGGCCCCGATGCTGCCGGAGTCGCCCGAGCCCGGGTTGCGCCGCGCCACCCGCAGCCCCGACCAGGGCTGGTTGGTGGGGGTGGCGGCAGGACTGGCGCGGCACCTGGGCATCCCGGTGTGGATCGTGCGGCTGGGTTTCATGATTCTCACCCCCTTCCAACTCCTCGGAGCGATGCTCTACGGCGCCCTGTGGATCCTCATGCCGCTCGACTCCGGCGACGCCTCGAGCCCGGGCATCGAGTCCGCCACCCGCCTGGGCCTGCGCCGCCCCGACGGTCCCGGCTCCCGGCGTCCGACGGGCGGCACCGCAGCGGTGGTGCTGATCGCCATCGGGCTGGTGCTGCTCGTTCAGACCATCGGCTCGGGAGTCACCGCGCGCTGGTTCTGGCCTCTCGCACTGGCGGCCGGCGGCGTCGCCCTGGTGTGGCGTCAGGCCGAGGACTCGGCCTCCCCTCTGGGGCCGTCCGACCGGCCGCGACGCTGGTACAGCCCGCTGCTGGGCGGCGGGCGGCTGGTCGCCGCGATCCGCGTGGGTGCCGGGATGGCCATGGTCGGCAGTGCCGTCTCCCTGGTCGCCGCCTCCCAGATAGGCATGGGGCAGTGGCCCACCCTGGGCCTGATGACCGTCCTGGTCCTCGCCGGGGCGGGACTCCTGTCGGCCCCCTGGGTCTATTCCTGGCGGGTGAGGCTGCGCCAGGCCGACCAGGAGAGGGCGGTAGCCGACGCCCGGGCCGACATGGCGGCCCACCTGCACGACTCGGTGCTGCAGACTCTGGCGCTGATCCAGCGCGAGGCCGAGGACCCCAGGGCGGTCGCCACCCTCGCCAGGCGCCAGGAGAGGGAGTTGCGGGAATGGCTGTACGGAGGAGCCACCGCCACGGCCTCCGGCGGGACGACGGCGCAGGCGGCGTCCCCGACCACCCTCAAGGCGGCGCTGGCGGCCGAGACCTCGCGCATCGAGGCGGAGAGAGGGGTCCCCGTCGAGCTGGTGTGCGTCGGCGACACCGAGGTCACCGAGAGCCTCCAGGCCCTGGTCCAGGCCAGCGCGGAGGCGGTGATGAATGCCGCCAAGCACTCGCGGGCCGCGAAGGTCGACGTCTATGCGGAGGTCGAGCCGGACCGCGTCGAGGTCTTCGTCCGGGATCGCGGGGTCGGATTCGACCCCGCGACCATCGCGGATGACAGGATGGGGGTGCGACGTTCGATCATCGAACGGATGGAGCGCCATGGCGGCAGCGCGCACATCCGATCGGCGGACGGCGAGGGAACCGAGATACGGCTGGAGATGGCGTCATGACCGGCGCCGGTGATGAGGCTGAGATGACCCATGAGACGACCGAGCTGGAGAGCCCGGTGAGCATCGTCCTGGTGGATGATCACGAGATGTTCCGGGCGGGGGTGCGCGCCGAGATGGAGCGCCACCGCGACCGGGTGACAGTGGTCGGGGAGGGGGAGGACGTCGACACCTCGGTGAAGGCGGTGATGGGGTCGCGGCCCCGGGTGGTGCTGCTGGACGTCCACCTCCCCGGCGGCGGCGGGGCCGAGGTGATCCGCCGCTGCGAGGCCCAGGGATTGGGCTCGACCACCCGGTTCCTGGCCCTGTCGGTCTCCGACGCGGCCGAGGACGTCATCTCCGTGATCCGCGCCGGGGCACGGGGATATGTCACCAAGTCGATCTCCTCGGAGGATCTTCTGGACGCCGTGGAGAGGGTCTCGACCGGCGATGCGGTGTTCTCGCCACGGCTCGCCGGATTTGTGCTGGACGCCTTCTCGGGATCGATCGAGGTGGCCAGCATCGACGAGGACCTCGACCGGCTCTCGCCCCGGGAGCGGGAGGTGATGCGCCTCATCGCGCGCGGGTACGCCTACAAGGAGGTCGCCAAGGAGCTGTTCATCTCCGTCAAGACCGTCGAGACCCACGTGTCGAATGTGCTGCGCAAACTGCAGCTGTCGAACCGCTACGAGCTCACCCGCTGGGCCACCGACCGCCGTCTCATCTGACTGGTCCCGCCGCGGGATCCTGCCGCGACACCCCTTGCCTCCCGCCTCGTCCCCAATGTGGCGCACAGCGGCGGCGGTCCGGTCTTCGGCGCCAGGCTGCCGGTCGGCGCCACATTGGGAACCGGCCGGTGCCCGATCGGGGCCTCGAGGGCGGGGGAGGGGACCGGGCATGCGAAAAGCCCCGCCCGGATCGGGCGGGGCTGCAAGTGCTTCGCAGGTGGGGTCAGGCGTTGCGGCGACCCCTGATGAATCCCCAGACCACCAGCACGATGAGGGAGCCGACGATGGCCAGCAGCCACGACCGCAGGCTCCAGAACTGATAGATGCCGATTCCGAACAGGCTGCTTCCGATCCAACCGCCGAGAACTGCCCCGATGACTCCCAGGAGGAGAGTGGCCAGCCAGCCGCCTCCCTGACGTCCGGGCAGGATGGCCTTGGCGATCGAACCGGCGATCAGCCCCAACATGATCCAACCTAGAAATCCCATGTCCTCAACGATAGAGGCCCCCGGGACCGCGGAGAAGGCATCGTGGCCGGGATCAGGGGCAGGCCGGGGTCGCACGCCCCCCGGTTGCGGGATCCCCCTGAGGGGCCGGCCGCGGGACTGGAACAGACCAGATGCAGGGATCAGAAGAAGGGCCGCCACGGGGCGAGCAGAGCCTCGGTGAACTTGGCCAGCCCCGACCGTCTGCGCCACTGCGCCAGGTCGAGCTCGAGGCAGTTGCGGGAGTCGATGCCGAAGATCTCCTCCATCGCCGCGGCCACCTTGTCGCCGACCAGTGAGATGTTCACCTCATAGTTGCCCTGCAGGGACATCCGGTCGATATTCGCGGTGCCGATCGTCGACCACATGCCGTCGATCGTGCAGGTCTTGGCGTGGACCATCGCGCCCTGGTACAGCAGCAGATGCACCCCGTAGCCCAGCAGCCGCTCGTAGTATCCGCGACTCAACCAGTCGGCGACCACGTGGTTGGACTCCGCGGGGATGATGATCCTCACGTCGACGCCGCGCTCGCAGGCCTCGTGGAGGGCGGCGAGGACGTCGTCGTCGGGGATGAGGTAGGCCTGCGTCATCCAGATCCGCTCGGAGGCCCGGTCGATCGCCTCCAGGTACATGTTGCGGATCGGGTAGGCCGCGACCCGGGGCGTGTTCCGGTGGACGGCGATGTCGGTGTCCCACCGCCGGGAGACCGGTGAGGGCAGCTCGGGGCGACGACGGCGTCGTATCAGCGACGCGTAGGGCCGCTGGTTCCAGTGGTCGACGAAGACGTTCTCCAGATCCGCGACGCTGGGGCCCACCACCTTGGCGTGGGTGTCGCGCCACCTGTCGGCGTAGGTGGAGCCGATGTTGTAGCCGCCGACGTAAGCCAGTTCCGAGTCGACGATGAGCAGCTTGCGGTGATCCCGCCCGATATTGCGCAGGCTCGGCATCGCCATCGTCACCAGAGGCTGACGCCGGGTGCGGACCCCGTCGAGGTGGTGGAAGAAGCGGGGATCGACGACGAGATTGGCGAACTGGTCCCAGACGGCGTACACCTCGACGCCGCGGGCCGCGGCGTCGACCAGGGCCTGGCGGAACCTCTCGCCCACCTCGTCGGCCTTCCAGATGAAGGTCTCGAAGTAGACCGTCGTGGTGGCGGCCTCGATGTCGGCCAGCATCTGTTCGTACAGGTCCTGGCCGAAGGTGAAGACGCTCACCTCGTCGGGCCCCACAGTGATCGGGGAGACCGGTGCGGTCGGGAAGCGGTAGGGACGGCGGCCGCGCCTCTTGACCGCCGCGTACCCCATGAGAGCCGCGGCAGCGCCCACCTGAGCCACCGCCGTCACTCCCGCGACCCGGTTGACGACGGTGCGCAGACGTCCGGAGGAGCGTTGGGAGGAGACCATGAGCGTCACTCTATCGGGCGACCCGCGGGAATCCGACGAGTTCCACAGGGCGCGCCGTCAGCGGCGCAGGGCCTTCCTGGCGAGGGCATTGCCGGCGAACTGGGCCGCCTGGACGATGATGATGATCGTCACCACGGCGATGAGGGTGACCGTCCAGTTGAACCGCTGGTAGCCGTACTGGATGGCGAACTGCCCCAGGCCGCCGCCGCCGATGGCACCGGCGATCGCCGTCATGTCGACGATCGCGATGAGGACGTAGGTGTAGCCCAGGATGAGCGGTCCGAGTGCCTCGCGGGCCACGACGTCGAAGAGGATCCGCCACGGGCCCGCACCCATCGCCCGCGCCGCCTCGATGACGCCCGGATCGACGGTGACCAGATTCTGCTCGACGATCCTCGACATGGCGAAGGTGGCGGCGATGCACAGCGGGAAGGTGGCCGCCTGGACGCCGATGGTGGTGCCGACGACCTTGAGGGTCAGGGGGCCGATCGCCGTCATGAAGATGATGAAGGGGATGGGCCGCACGATGTTGACGATGACGTTGAGCACCAGATTCGCGGTGCGGTTGGCCAGCAGCCCGCCGCGTCGGGTGGCGAACAGGAAGATGCCGAGCACCAGGCCGAGGACGCCGCCCACCACAAGGGTGATCACCGCCATGAAGAGTGTCTGCCAGATGGCGTCCAGATAGATGGGTTTCAGAGTCGTCCAGTCCATCAGTCCTCCGTGATCTGGTCGGCGTCGGGCACCGCGTCCCCCGACAGGGATCCCAGCAGCCGGGCCGCTTCCTCGACGTCCTCGGCGGCCCCGGTGAGGGCCAGCGTGTAGTTGCCCAGGGCACCGCCGCGGACCTCGATGACGCCGCCGTGGACGATGCGGTAGCCCACCCCGCCGCGCCGGCCGAGCTCGGCCAGCGCGGCACCGAAGGCTGCGGCGTCGACGCTGGTGACGTCGACCAGGGTGGCCTCCGGATTCTCCGTCCGCAGCCGGTCGAGCTCGCCGGCCCCGGGATGCTGGCCGATGATGGTGGCCAGGAATCGCCGGGTGGTCTCGGCGGCCGGGGCCGCGAAGATCTGGCGGGCCGGGCCGGACTCCACGAGCCGCCCGGACTCCAGCACGCTGACCCGGTCGGCGATCGAACGCACCACCTCCATCTCATGGGTGATGACGATCACCGTCACCCCGAGCTCCTCATTGACCCTGCGAAGCAGGTCGAGGACACCGGCGGTGGTCTCGGGGTCGAGGGCCGACGTCGACTCGTCGGCCAGCAGGATGGTCGGGCGGGTGGCCAGCGCCCGGGCGATCCCGACCCGCTGCTTCTGGCCGCCCGACAACTGGTCCGGATGTGTCCAGGCCTTCTCGGTGAGGCCCACGAAGGACAGCAGCTCAGTGACCCGGGCCCGCTCATCGGCCTTCGACCACTTCGCGAGCTTCAACGGGTAGGCGACGTTGTCGTAGATCGTCCGGGAGCCGAACAGATTGAACTGCTGGAAGATCATGCCGATGTCGGTGCGCAGCGGGCGCAGGGCCCGCTCGGGCAGCCCGGAGATGTCGGTTCCCTTGACCACCACGCGGCCCTCGGTGGGCCTTTCCAGCCCGTTGATGAGTCGCACGAGGGTGGACTTTCCGGCCCCCGACTGGCCGATCACCGCCGAGATCTCACCGGCCTGGAAGTCCAGGCTGATGTCGTCGAGTGCGGTGACCGGCCCCGATCTGGTGGCGAAGACCTTCTTGACGTGGTCGAAGTGGATGATCGGATCGCCCATGGCTGCTCCTGTGGTCACTTGAGTTCGGCCTGCAGGTCCTCAAGTGCCTTCTGAAGATCCGCCTGCGACTTGCCGGTGACGACGTGCGCGGTGTTCCCGGACTCGGCGAGGACCGACTTGGTCACCTCAGGATCGTGCCAGATCTTGGCGACCTTCTTGTAGGTGGCGTTGTTCTTGTCCTTGGCGCGCGAGGCGAAGATGTTGATGTAGGGCTCCGCCTCCTTGCTGGACGGGTCGTCCTCGGCCAGGGCGGTGTCGGGGTCGATCTTCGCGTCCACCGCGAACCCGTTGTTGATCACCGAGGCGTCGACGCTTGGCAGCGCGGTGACCGTCTGGGAGGCGTCGACCGCGGTGACGGTGACCTTCGACTTCGCGGCGATGATGTCGGCCGGGGTGGACAGCGGGGAGCCGCCGTCCTTTAGGGTCACCAGACCGGACTTCTGGAGCAGCAGAAGGGCGCGGCCCTGGTTGGTGTCGTCATTGGGGATAGCCACCTTGCCGCCCGCGGGAATCTCGCTGATCTTCTTGTGGGTCTTGGAGTAGATCGACAGGGGCACGATGTAGGTGGAGTCCAGGGGCACCAGATTGTCGTTGTTCTCGTGGTTGTAGTTGGCCAGGAAGAAGATGTGCTGGAAGTAGTTCAGGTCGATCTGGCCCTGGGACAGGGCGCGGTTCGGCTGGTTGTAGTCGCTGAAGTCGACCTTCTCGATCGTGATTCCCTGGGCGGCGGCCTTCTTGATGAAGATGGGCCAGAACTTCGCGCCCGCCTCGGTGGTGCCGATCTTCACCGTGACCTTCTGCCCGGCCGCGGCCGAATCCGAGCCGGATCCGCGCTGGGTGGCCCACACGATGGCCCCCGCGATGAGGGCCACCACGACGACGATCGCCGTGATGATGAGGCCCTTGTGCCCGCCTCCGGGCTTCTCGGGAAGGGCCGCGGGCTCACCCGAGGGGGCGGACTGGTTGTCTGATGTGCTCATGAGGATCTCCTGGACATGCGTGATGCCGGGGCGCCGGCGTGGATGTGGATGGGGCCACGGACGGTCGGATGCGCGGGACCCGTGTCGTCACGGGTCGCGAGACGTCTGCGAGGACGGACCGACCGGTCATGGCGGTGGTCCTGCTGGGCGTGGAGCCTGATCAGCAGGTGCCGGGCATTCGGCAACACATGGCGTCGCAACGGCACATCATCATCGACGCACGCCGGTCGGCGTGGGCGCGATGAATGGTGGCGGTCGCCATGGTGAATCTCCTGCGTTCATGTGCCCCTGGGGCACCTCCGGGGGTGACCGGATCATGCTGCCGGGGCGATGCCCATGATGATCCGCGGACCGAGCACTGACACTCGATCTCACAACCCGGACGTCAGCGTAGAGGTGAGCGTGCGACGCTGTCAATATTCCGACGAGACTCACGTAAAAGGTCCGGATGCGGCAGCACGTGCCTCAGATGAGGAT
>OMJG01001539.1_pt1 | contig 13124 bp, 10 predicted proteins | sample 1646431 | NCBI WGS metagenome assembly OMJG01 (sample SAMN03771674, study PRJEB25209) | food metagenome | isolation source: Cotija cheese | place: Mexico:Jalisco,Michoacan | collected 2011-12-12 | reverse complement strand
TTAGGATACATTGGATTACCAACATCAATTATGTTTGCGAAACATGGTGTAGATGTTGTAGGTGTCGATATTAATAAAGAAGCAGTAGATAAATTAAATAATGGTCAAATTCATATTGAAGAGCCTGGTTTACAAGAAGCTTATGAAGAAGTGTTAGCTAAAAATAAATTTAAAGCAAGTATGCAACCTGAAAAAGCAGATGCATTTATCATTGCAGTTCCAACACCAAATAATGATGATCAATATGAATCATGTGATATTTCGTTAGTAATGGGTGCAGTTGAATCCATCGTACCATTTTTAGAAAAAGGTAATACAGTCATTGTAGAATCTACGATAGCACCAAGAACAACTGACGATCATGTTAAACCATATCTCGAAAGCCAAGGATTTGAAATTGGCAAAGATATATTCTTAGTACATTGCCCTGAAAGAGTGTTACCAGGAAAAATATTACATGAACTTATTCATAACAATCGAATAATTGGTGGTATAACACCAGAATGTGTTGAAGCGGGTAAACGTGTATATGGAACATTCGTACAAGGTGAAATGATTGAAACAAATGCTAAGACAGCAGAAATGAGTAAGTTAATGGAAAATACTTACCGTGACTTGAATATTGCGCTAGCAAATGAACTTGCGATGGTATGTAATCATTTAGATATTAACGTATTAGAAGTTATTAAGATGGCGAATAAACATCCACGTGTGAATATTCACTTACCAGGTCCAGGTGTAGGTGGTCACTGTTTAGCAGTTGATCCATACTTTATTATCGCTAAAGATCCAGAAACAACGAGTCTCATTCAAGAAGGTAGACGTATTAATCGTTCAATGCCTCAATATGTGATTAATGAGTCTAAGAAAATTTTAGAAACTTTAAATGGTCATAAGGTTGTTGTATTTGGATTAACTTATAAAGGTGATGTAGACGATGTCAGAGAATCACCAGCATTTGATATTTATAATGATTTGAGAAAAGAAAATGATATTCAAGTAGAAGCATATGATCCACATGTTGAGCTAGGATTTGTCCAAAAAGATATTCAAAAAGCAGTTAAAGATGCGTCTCTTGTATTGATTTTAAGTGACCATTCAGAATTCAAAACTTTAGTAGATCAAGATTTTGAAGGTATGAAAGACAAAGTCATTTTCGATACGAAAAATGTTGTTCAATCACAATTTGAGCAAGTTAAATATTACAACTACGGTAATTTATATACTTTCGAAAAAGATATTGCACTTTCATTTAATAAGTAAAGATTGAGGGGTCTTCATATGATAGACGTTAAAAGTCCAATTATTCAAAGCGGATTGAGCTTTCAAATTATTTTAAGAGAACCAGAAAATCAAGAAATATTTGATGTAGATGATGATGAACTTACAGTCGGCTATGCGTCTGACTATTTAAATAAAGCATTAAAAGTTATTTCTGTAAAAGTGATAGAAAGTGAACTTTACGGATTAATTGTGAGAGGTACGAATATTATAGGATGGACAAGATTAAATCATTCTATCAAATTAATTTCGAAACCTATTGATACTATAAGAGTGGATTTAGGTCATTTCTCTACACCACAAATTAATAGAGAACTAGGATTTAAAGTTGATTATAACTTGTTGTTTAAAGAAAAGAACTTTTCATCTAGAGCGTTGTATTTAATTGAAGGTGAAGTGTTAGAAGCTGTATTTAATAAGGGAACATTTACAGGATTTGTGCCTACGAAAGATATAGATAGAGCAATTCCTATAAATAAAAAAGTATCGATAGAAGAATCTACAGTTTTTTATCAAGATAGCGCGTTGTACAAATCAATCGATTTATCTTTGGATGAAGAGCAATTTGATTTCAATAACGTTTTGATCGATATGGTGTTCTTAAAGGCAGAATCGGTAAGGATCATTATTAAAAAGAAAAAATATTGGATGAGTTTAAATAATCTAGAGGATAAAAGCTTCATTCAAGATTTAGAAGCTAAACAATATGAAAACTATAACGAATTAACATTAGAACAGCTGGATATGATTACAAACTTCCAAGAAGAAAGAAAAGAGTCAAAATCTGCAATTGTTCGTTTAATAAACGAAAATATATCGTTACAAAAAACAAATAAAAAAGAAGAAAAAGCGCAGTATGAAAGATTATATATGAATTTAAAAAATTCTAAACTAGGAAAGATTCAAACGAAATACTGGAGTTGGAGAAATAGGAGGAAATCATAATGTCTTCAAATATGCCAACAAATATCAATCGAAATAGTAATATCGAATCAACTAAAGAGGCGTTAGTTAATTTTGATGATAAAACAAAAGTTGAACAATTAGAAGAAGTGTTAGATATTGTTGAACAAGATTATATGTATGGACTATATAAATTAAAAAAAGTTAAAGATCATACAAATCATCATAATTACTATAAAAAAGTAGCAGAAGAATCCAAATTAGATTTCCTTCAGAATCACCAACAACATTTATCGAAACTTGTGAATTCTGATACATCACGTGTATTTATTAAAAATAAATACAAAGTTGGACTCATTGCTGATGAATTTTTATATAACTCATTTAAAGATATAGGTAATATCGTTTATTTAGATAGTGAATTTACGGATTTAAGTCGAGATATGGATGTTGTAATTGTTGCAACAGCATGGAGAGGTATAGACGGAAGTTGGACAGGTTTAGCTTCAGTAAATAGTGAGAAGCGAAGAATGCTTATTGAAGGCATTCAAAAGGCTAGAAAGTTCAATATACCAATCGTCTTTTATTCTAAAGAAGACCCTGTCAATTTCCATTTATACAAAGATATCGCGACAGAATGCGATATTATTTTGACATCTGCTGCTGAAGTGGTAGAATATTATAAAGAGTATTGTCAAAATGATAAAGTACATGTACTTCAATTTGGTATTAATCCTCATTACCATAATCCAGTAGGGACGAGAAGTCCATATAATAAATCATTTAAAAACGATGTTATTTTTGCAGGAAGTTGGACTGAGAAATATCCTGTTAGAAACCAAGAATCAGCAAGAATCTTTGATGAATTAATCAATAATGAAAACGACTTAACAATTGTCGATAGAAACTTACCTTTAAGAAGAAGACGTTATCAATTCCCAATGAAATATATCCCATACTTAACAATGCCAATTGATCATGAAGAACTTATGAAATTGCATAAAGTATATAGATGGGCAGTAAATGTCAATTCAGTAAAATATTCAGAAACGATGTTTGCGAATAGAATATTTGAATTACAGGCTTTTGGGAATTTAATCTTATCTAACTATTCAGTAGGTGTTAATAATCAGTTTCCAAATGTATTTATGATTAATCATAAAACTGATTTGGCACCAATTATGAACCAATATCAAGAATATGAAATAGAAGATATGCAGGCTAAAAGTATACGTAGTGTGATGAGAAATTGTACGACGTATCATCGTTTAGATGAAGTCTTATCATATATTGGCATTGAACCGACTCAAAAAGCACCGCAAATACTCGTGATTGTTGATGCATTAACGGATAAAATGAAAGATATTTTATATCGACAATTACATGTTCAATTTGATGTTATAGAAGCTCAAGATACGATAGAAGATGTATCACAATATGATTTTATAACTTACATGAAAGATTCAATTGAATATGAAGAGTATTATTTAGAAGATTTATTAACAGCATTTAGATATGTAGATGTTGATTTTGTTACGAAAGATAAACAACATGAAGCACATCAATTTATTGAAAAAGCTCAAGATAAATATGTAACAATGTTTCATAAAAATATATTCGATCATCAATTGAATATTACACAGTCTCAAAATGGCTATAATTTAGATCAATCAGAAATTTATGACGCATCTTTATATGGTCAAAATAACCGTAAGAAAAAATTAAGTGTTATTATCCCAATTCATAATAATGGTACTTATTTAGAAGACAAGTGTATGAGAAGTTTAAGAAGATCTTCAATTTTTAAAGATATGGAAATTATATTCGTAAATGATGGTAGTACGGATTCTGAAACGATATCTATTATTAATCGATTAAGAAGACGATACCCAGATATCGTTTACTATGCATATGATGAAGGGTCAGGTAGTGCTTCAAGACCTAGAAATAAAGGTGCTGAACTTGCTTCTACAGATTATATTACTTATTTAGATCCTGATAACGAAGCTACTGGTGATGGTTATGCAACATTATTAGAAGAAATAGTATCGAATAAAGATGTCGATATGGTTGTCGGTAATATTATTAAAGAAGATAATAAGCGCAGAGCATTGTTTAATTATGCTGGCACAGTGATGAAGTATAACGATGGAAAATTATTAATCGAAGACCCTAAAAAATATATGAAAAAATGTGGTCTACGTGCTCAAAGTATTCAAGCTTTAATCATTAAATCACAAATTATTAAAGACAATCATATTCGAATGATTGAAGGCGCTGCTGGCCAAGATACTTTATTCTTCCAAGAATTAATGATTCATTCTAAAAAAGTACAAGCTGTAACAGATGTTATTCATATGTATTATGCTGCTGTGTCTGGATCAGTTACAAATTCGATTTCTAAGAAGCTATTTGATAAATATTACACGTTAGAAATTGAAAGAATTCCATTTTATGAAAAACATGGATTGTTAACATCCTACTTAGAACATAGATTTAATTTTTACGTAAAAGGTTGGTATTTGCCAAGGTTAGAAAAAGTAAAACCGGAAGAAAGAAAAGAAGCGGTAGAACGATTTTTAGAAATATATAGTTTGTATGATCAATATAAACGACCTGAAGACCATGATTTAAATCAATATGTTGAACATTTAAAGCAAGAGGTTCAGCAATAATTGCATGATTGATATAAGGGGGTGTGTATGATGGATAATACGTTCATAAATTTTAACAAAGCATATATGATCGTTCCTCGACAAATTTCAATTGAAGATAAAAACTATCGTCAATATGTTCAATTCACTGACTTTACGATTTATTTTTCAAATGATTTAAGTGCTTATGAGTATACAAAGAATGACATCAAAGTAGTCATATTAGGTCATTTTGTGAATACGAAACATGTCGATTTAAAATATCCTGAAATATGCGCCCAATTATTATCTCACGAAATAGATTCTTATGCTTTTCTTGAAGAGATGAGTTTTTATAATGGCAGGTATGTTATGTTAATAGAGTATAATGGACGTTTGCTACTATATAATGATGCAACGTCATTTTTATCATTGTATTATCATGCGTCTCATGATTTATATGCTAGTCATTCTGAATTAGTGAATCAACTCGTAAAATTATGTTTTGATATGACTTGTGAAAGAATCGCACATAAGTCATATGGATTTTTAGACTATAGTAAATATAAAGATGTTTATAAATTCAATGCCAATACTAGATTTAATATAACAGACCATACAATTAAAAGAATTTATCCAATCAACCCATGTGTTAAGAAATCAGCAGAAGAAGTATATAGAATCGTTAACCATGAAATTGAAGCAGCGGTTGATTATTTATTTCGATTTAATCAAAAAGTGATTTGTTCTATCACTGCTGGTCATGATTCTAAAGTATCATTATCTTATATTAAAGAACATATCAATGATGTGAATTTCTTTACTTATACAAAAAATATAGATGAATTAGAACATGAACAAGCTGCTCATATTTATCGTATAGATGAATATGTTTCTCAAAAAATGGCATATAATTTAAATTTAAAGCATACGCTATTTAATATGGATCAACTAGCAGTCAATTCAAATTTGATTGATAGATATCATTTATATGAAACTGATCATAGTATTCATTTAATCAATTATTATCATGAGAACAGGTCGTTTAATCATTGTATACATTTAAAGTCTACTATCTTTGAACTTGCTAAAAGTATTATTCCGAAGCGGATACAAAGAGCAGACTCATTTTTACCGTATGAAAATGCAATCAAAAAATGGGCTAAAGATTTTCCAGTGGATCAATTATCTCAGGATTATTTATTAGAATTTATTAATAGAAATGATCTCAATAAGACGATTGAATTAGGTTATCATCCTTATGAAACGTTGTATTACGAATCTAGAATGAACGGTTGGCATAGCTGTATTGTTCAAGAAAGTGATGATTATTTAGATGTGTTTAGCTTAATCAATACGAGGCATATTTTATTTGAATTTATGAGTATTAATCAAGAAGATAAGCAGAATCAAATGTTACATAAATTGATGATTAAACATCATTGGCCAATTTTAAATTATTTTCAAATCAATGAAATGAACACTTTAGAGGATCGATTAATTCAATTAGAAGAAGATACAAATAGGGATGTTGAGAGTTTGGCTCATGTTATGATTCAAACTGAAGATTTCTATCAAGTTATACAAAATCAACAAAAGTTATTTCGTGCATTAACACCTAAATTTAGTTATGACAATCAAAAGAAAATGATTTTAACGAATACGCAGGATAACACGATTTCACTTGAATTGAGAACATTTTATCATAATAAAAATGGCAGAGATACAGTGTATTTTGATATAGAAAGTGAGTCAATCGACTTAGTAGATTTGAGTAAAAACAATTTAGAATTGACGATAGAACCACAAGCATCTATTACAATTTCTGTCTATGCAAGTAAAAAAATTGAGAAAACATCATGGATCAGCGCTTCACAATTTGAACTTATTGAAAAATAAAAATCAAGTAGGTCGTTATATATGAAGATAGTTACTGAAATCTTTAAAGAACAATTTAATAATTTACCTAAAATTTTTAAACTTGCAATTTATAATATGAAAAGTCAATATGCCAATCATTATCTTGGTGTATTTTGGAATATATTACAACCCATCTTACAAGTTGCTGTATATTATCTTGTGTTTGGTTTAGGGTTAAGAGGAGATGCGAGTGCACAAGTAGTAGGTGTACCATTTTTAGTACATCTTATTTCAGGTTTATTTCCTTGGTTGTTTATATCACAAGGGATCAATACAGGTGCATCTGCTATTCAAGGAAATGTTGGACTCTTATCAAAAATGAAGTTTCCATCTTCAATATTTATATCTATAGCTTTAACTAATAATATGATTAATTTAATGATTACATCAGCCATTTTATTTGTCATATCTGTCATTAATGGATATGTACCTTGGTGGCATTACTTTTGGTTTATATACTTTTTAGTCGCATCTTATGCAATTATTTTTGGTATTTCATTAATTATGAGTACATTAATTATTGTTATTCGCGATACTAAAAATTTACTACAAAATGTTATAAGAATGCTATTCTTTATGACACCTATTTTTTGGGCGATGGAAGAAGCACACGGTATTTTACAAAGGTTAGCAAGCTTAAATCCATTTGCATATTTAGTAGGTGTTTATCGTACAGCGTTTGTACATGGTAATGTTTCCGTGTATGGACAATGGCATGATCATTTATATTTTTGGCTTTTAACAATTATATTATTATTAATAGGTTCATTGGTTCATTCAAGGTTTAAACGGAAATTACTAGACTACTTATAGGGTGTTCATAATATGACAAAGAAATTATTAATGATTTCACAAAATTTTTATCCAGAACTGGGGTCTGCTGCAAATCGAATGAAAATGATGTTCAAAGCTTTTCGTTCAAGTGGTTATGACCCGACAATGTTAACAACCGAGCCAACATATCCTAACCAAAGTTTATTTGATGATCAATCATATTTTACAGATGAATCTTTAAATAAATTAGAAAAGAAGAAAATTATTCGAATGAAAATGCATGGTAATAAGCAAAATAGTAATTTTATCATGAGGTTAGTCTATTATATAGAACAATATGTTAGATTAAGAGTCTTCTTGAAAATGCACAATGACGATTATGAAATTGTGTATGTATCTAGTCCGAATATATTTCTAGCTTGGGCGACGTTATTTTTTAAAAGTGCGAAACATCCGACATATGTGTTAGAAATTAGAGATTTATGGCCAGACAGTGTAAATGGATTAAAGCATATTAACATAAGTTTATTTATGCCACTATTAAAATATTTAGAGAAGAAAATGTATAATTCTGCAGATAAAATTGTCATTAATAATGAATCATTTAGGTCACATATTCAGAAGCGATTACAGCGAAAAGTACCCATTTTTTATTTGCCAAATGGCATTTCAAGAAATGAACTGATAACTGAAGAAAAATATAATGATTTTAGTGTTATTTATACAGGAAATATTGGGTATGCCCAAGATGTAGATAAACTTATTTCAATATGCTTAGCATTAAATGATAAACAAATCAATGTTACAGCGATTGTTTACGGTGTTCAAGCTGACAAGTTTAGAAAAGCTGTGAGGGATTGTAAGTATATTCAAGTGAAAAAACCGATGGATCGAACAGCTTGTTTAAGTGAAATATCTAAACATCATATTTCACTTTCAATTTTAGAATCTTCTGATGTGTTTATGAATGTGATGCCTGGAAAAATTGTAGATGCAATTGGAGTTGGAACACCTCCTATATCTAATATTAGTGGTCCAACTGAAGCTATTATTCAAAAATATAATCTAGGATTTGCAAGAAAACAAGCTTCAATAGATACAATCGTAAACGAAATTGAATCATTAAAATATGATGAACAAGCTTTATCCATTAAAGCAAGGAATGCACGTGAATATCGTGATGAACACCTTATATGGGAAGATAATATTGAAAAGCTTATGACATTTTTAAGAAAAGGTGATAGAGATGATAAAAACTTATAAAATAAAATGTGAAAATGTCTCGAAAGTTTACGACTTAAATGTAAACAGAAAAGATAAGCTGCTATCTTTATTTACTTTTGGATTAAGTTATAAATCTAAACCTTATTATGCTTTACATGACATTTCATTTGAAGTAGAAGAAGGGACATCTGTAGGCATAATTGGACTGAATGGTTCAGGTAAATCAACTTTATCTAATATTCTAGGCGGTGTTGTTGAACCTTCTTCTGGAACAGTTTATACAAATGGTAAGCCGTCGCTGATTGCGATCGGCGCAGGGTTAAATCCTGAATTTACAGGTGAAGAAAATATTCATTATAAATGTTTAATGCACGGTATGACGCAACGAGAAATAAATGAAAAATTTGATGATATTGTTCAGTTTAGTGAACTTGATGAATTTATTTATCAACCTTTAAAATCATATTCTAGTGGTATGAAATCAAGATTAGGCTTTGCAATTGCGATTCATACAGATCCAGATATACTTATTGTCGATGAAGCATTGTCAGTAGGCGATGAAACTTTTTCTAATAAATGTATAGATAAAATGCACGATTTACAAGAACAAGGAAAAACAATATTTTTTGTATCTCATTCAGCAGGACAAATTAAAAAAATGTGTAAAAAAGCTATTTGGATACATTATGGTGAGATGATAGCGTATGGTGAAGTCAATGATATCGTGGCGAGGTACGTTAATCTCATTCAGAAAGTAAAAAAGAAATCGAAACAAGAACAATTAGAATATAAACGTATTAAAATACAACAACAACGTAATAAAGAAGTTGATGATTCAGTCATACAAAAAGAAAAAAGACCAACAAGTTTATTAGCGATGATTGGGATAATGGGTGTGGCTTGGATATATATACTGCTATTCCAAGTAGGGATACTATAAATTGCATGGAATGAGGTTATCAAATGAAAAAGGTCACAATGTTTGTATGGAATCATTTTACGAATGATGCAAGAGTCAATAGAGAGTGTACAACTTTAGCGGATAATGGTTATGACGTAAATTTAATTGCGATAAATGACCCAAAAAATACTGCTATTTCAGCTTATGAAGAAATATCTAACACATTTAAAGTTCATAGAGTGAAGAGATATCCATGGTTATTGCAAGCTTATCAAGATCATGGCAAGAAATTCTTATTAGTAGTAGCTGGTATCCAAATTGTTATTATACCAAGTCTTTTCTATATAAGTTTCACATTAATGGCAGCTTATCTGTTATCACTCGTGGTTGCTGCAGGTATGATAAAGTTTAATAAAATAAGAAGATGGTTTATAAATGGTGCAATTATTACGAGAATGATTGTAAAAGGATATATACAAAATGCTGATATATATCATGCAAATGATTTAAACACATTACCTCAAGCTATCGTATGTTCTAAATTACGCTTAAAACCAAAACCTTTAATTTATGATAGCCATGAAGTTCAATCAGACAGAACGGGTTACAATCCGAAGACAATTAAGCGTATTGAGTCGTTCATGTTAAAATTTGTAAATCAAATGATTGTAGAAAATCATACAAGAGCAAAATACAATGAAGATATATATGGATTCTATCCAAAAACATTGTATAACTACTCAGAGAAATACAATATTGAAGAAAAGCCACAAATCAATTTACATAAGAAAATAAGCATCAATAAAGATGAGAAAATTTTACTTTATCAAGGGGGACTCCAACAAGGAAGAGGGCTTGAATTACTTATTGAAGCAATGGATCAAATTGAAGAAGGACATTTACTATTTATCGGTGGAGGGAAGTTAACACAGACTTTAAAAGAACAAGCCGAAGCTTCCAAACAAGCTGATAGAATTCATTTCTTAGATAAAGTACCATTTCAAGAATTACCATCATATACTCGTGAAGCATACCTTGGATTCCAAGTGTTGCAGAACATTTGCTTCAATCACTATTCAGCAAGTTCAAATAAATTGTTTGAATATATGATGGCTCACGTACCAGTTATCAGTTGTGACTTCCCTGAAATTAAGAAAGTAGTCGAGGAAACCAATACCGGCTTAGTTGTGGATTCACATAAAGCTTCAGAAATAGCTAATGCTGTGAATCAACTTGTAAAAGATACAAGCTTAAGAAATCAATTAAGCGAAAACACTAAACAAGCTAAAGAAATCTACAATTGGAATAATGAAAAATCAAAATTACTCGAAGTTTATAATCAATTTGTACCAATAGAGCGTCAACTAACTCAAGTACATACAAAATGACAAAAGGTCTACCATGCCTCGGTATCGTAGACCTTTTTATGTTGTTTGAAGTAGTTACCATTTATATTTAGTAACTTGTGTTTTGTAAATATTGGGATTACAATAATATAATTAAGATAGTAACGGTAAAAGGAGTAATTGTAAGATGTACATTAAAAAGAGTATAGAGCGGGTAAGCAATTTTATTGAAGTAGGTGATGAACGAGAAGCAATGATGTTACTAAGAGATATAGAAGCAAATGTCGTGAGATATGATTTTGAAATTATGGGAGACGGATTCAACAAATTTGCTGAATTATACGTATCACAAAAAAATAGGAAAAAAGCAATCGAAATGTACCAAAAAGCAATCCTATATTATAGAGAAGTCGGAAACCAAGAAAAAGTATCCCAAGTCAGTCGTAACTTTGAAAACCTGATCTTGTAGTGTTGGTTGAGGTAAGTAAGGAAAAAACTACATATATCTTTAATGAAGGAGCTTATATGGAAGAACAAATACTATTTCTTTCTGGTTTAGGCAGTCATAGATTATTTTTAAAAGATTTAAATAACCAATTGGATAATCTGAATTTAGTTCAAATTGATCTGCCAGGTCATGGTTTGAATCTAGATGTTATCGTTAATGAATTAAATGAATTAGTAGAGTGGTTTAAAACAGAGATAAAAATATATGGTAATGAAGAACTGACAATAATGGGGCATTCTTTAGGAGCGGATTTATTATCTTATTTAAGTATCAAGATTCCACAAATTAAGAATATCATATTATTAGATGGTGGATTATTTAATCTTGAAGACCTAGAATACAGTAGTGAGATTGAAATTAAAGATACTAAAAATCATTTAGAAAATTTTCAATTCAAAAACTTGGACGAATTTGTAGAGTCAGAAAAGGTTGCATATAAAACATGGAATCAATATTTATTAGAAGCATCAACTACAAGGATGACTTTCAATTTAAATAAACAAGTTTATGAACTTAATATTAATGAACATTCAATCCTAAAATTATTGAAAATAAGAAGACAAATCAACTTACCGACCTTCAATCAATTACTAGACAGAAATATATTGGTTTTATTACCACAAGAACAGGAACAATTCATATTAGACATGAAAATTAAGAATATACCTTCACATATACACTGTAAAACAATCTCTGACAGTGGCCACGATATTTATATAGATAACCCTGTAAAAGTAGGAAAAGAAATAAAAAGTTGGCTAAGTACTATAAATGTATGAGGGAGGTAATTAAATGATAACCGATTCATTTGATATACAAGGGAAACCAATTGTAAATTTGAGTGACTTCTATGGTGAACAACAATTCAAGGTTGAAGTATGCTTAATTACATATTCTAAAGAAATATACGATGCTATTTTAAGAGAAAATAAATGTGAAAAAATCGGTGAAATCAATGCCTCTAATGGAGTATTTTCTATATATCAGTTCATTTATAAAGGTAAAGAAGTAGCATTTTATCTATCTGCAATTGGTTCAACGCTTGCTTCTCAATATTGCATGATATGTAATTGGGTAACTGGTGCTACAAAATTTGTAATGTTTGGATCAGCAGGTAGTCTTGATAACGAAAGAACTTTTAATAAATTTATCATACCTACACATAGCTATAGAGATGAAGGAATGTCATATCATTACGCCCCTCCATCAGACTATATTAAAGTGAAGAATGCTAATAAAGTAACTGAAGTACTTAATAAATTAGCATTACCATTTATTGAAGGTAAAGTTTGGACAACTGATGCTGTACTTAGAGAAACAAACATACAGTATAATAAAAGGAAAAAAGAAGGATGTATTGCAGTAGATATGGAGCTTGCTGGAGTACAAGCAGTTTGTGATTTTCATGGATTTGAACTATTTAGTTTTCTAGTAACTGGTGATGTACTCTCTGAAGGTACATATAATGTTGATGGGTTAAAAGAAGCAAATCATAATATAGATAAATTTAATATTGCTTTGAATATTATAGAAGAACTTAACTTATAATATATGGAATATTACTAGCGCAATTAGGTTAAAGAGTCTGGGACATAATGTAATGTCTCAGACTCATTTAGTATCTTGGCAGTAGA
>OMJG01001538.1_pt1 | contig 13133 bp, 9 predicted proteins | sample 1646431 | NCBI WGS metagenome assembly OMJG01 (sample SAMN03771674, study PRJEB25209) | food metagenome | isolation source: Cotija cheese | place: Mexico:Jalisco,Michoacan | collected 2011-12-12 | reverse complement strand
TCATGGATACAGCGTCAGCGATTCAACTCGCCACCATCATCGCCGGAGGCGTGACCTCCAGCGTCATCGTCCAGCTCGTCAAGCGATACGTCACTTCGCAATGGAGACTGCCGTTCTCACTCGCTCTGAGCGCGGTGGTCTCCGTGGCCGCCATCTGGCTGACCGGAGGGTTCACCAGCCCGACCAGTGCGGCGGTCATCATCGCAGCCATCATGGGCGTGGCCCAGACCGTGTACGCCATCATCGCCAAAGCCTACGTGGATCTCGACACCGCACCGGTCACCGTCACTGCCGCTCCGCAACCGGTAGTGATGGACGAAACCGTTGCGCCTGTAACCGTTGAAGAGAAGGCATTGGACGCTACCCAGGCAAGCACCACAGCCTGAACAACGACCAGTGAGTCAACATTAAATATGTACGAATTCGTACATATTTACCACTTCAGCCCCGCTCCCGGCATCACGCCGAGAGCGGGGCTTTTCTGCGTTTCTGTAGAGGCATAACGGAACGTGATTCACTAGCATCTGGAATATGCCCGATTTTGATGACTATGACGATGTGACCACACGCCCACGAGTGCAGACCGAACAGCACGGCAACACCGATCAGGAACGCAACCAGCGCACCCGCACACTCCTCGAGAAACGCAAAGACGCCATCCTCGACGCGCTCGCGGATCCGAATCTCAGCAGGGGAGAACGCAAACTCCTCGAAGCTCAACACAAGGAAGTCAAGGCCGATATCCGTGCCATCAGATACGGCGCATCCATACGTATACTGCGAGCGCTTGATTGGAAGTGGAGATAGGGTGTTCCTTTGCATCTGCTTATTGTCCTGAGGGATTCAATATGGTCGGCGTCGTCTAATAGATTGCCTTCAGTTGGATGGCTTTCGAGGTTATGACGCTGAGGTTGTGTGGATGTGGTGGAGGCTTCGGTGGGTGTGGTCGGGCCGTTTTCTTTCATCAGCTGAAAGACCGTCTTGTTTTGTGTCCTGTGTCGAGGCCCTCTACTGTTGGTTGTGCGGGCGGTGACGTTATCCACGATGTTGCGGAGCCGCCATACGTGGCGAGGCGCTCACGTCAAATGCCGATAGGCGTCTCGGGCAGGCCGGGTGGCCGGATTTTCCGGACTGTTGTGTTTCGGCCGTGCGGCGTGGCGCGGCCGGATGTGAACAGGAATTCGAATCAGTAGGCGCGCCGATTCCATGATTCGGTGAACGTCTATCAGCCTTCAAGGAAGGGAACTCTGATGACAGGTCTCGATACTTTTGAAAAAAATACAAATAGGGCACCGAGCCATCCAGGGCCGGGTTCGCCTGAACAGACGCAGAACCCTCCGGGTACGACGGCAGCAATGACGCCGGAACCGGACCATGGTGAGAACTCATGGGTCGGTAGGAACAGGCTCGATGGGGTGAGGGCTCTGATTACGGGGGGTGACTCGGGAATTGGGCGTGCTACGGCGATTGCTTTTGCCCGGGAAGGGGCGCATGTGGCGATATCCTGTCTTTCGTCGGAACTCGAAGATGCGCGGCAAACGTGTGAGTTGATTGATGTCGACGGTGGTGGTTCGTGCAGGGTTTTCGAGACTGATATTCGTGACGAGAAGCGAGCCAGGAAGCTTGTCGATGATGTCGCGTCCGCGCTGGGTGGGTTGGATGTGCTGGTCAACAACGCGGGTACGCAGTGGGGTCGGCGACCGAATGGTTTTGAGGATGTGACCACGGATCAGATGCGTGATGTGTTCGGAACGAATCTGGTCGGTACCTTCTTGGTCACACAGCAGGCGTTGAAGTATATGGGATCCGGGGGGAGCATCATCAATGTCACGTCGATTCAGGCTTATGATCCGTCTGGGAATCTCATTGATTACGCGGCCACTAAGGCTGCTTTGACTAATTTCACGGCGAACCTGGCACAGCAGCTCGGACCGAGGGGTATCCGGGTGAATGCCGTTGCGCCCGGACCGATCTGGACGCCGTTGATCACGTCGACCATGCCTGCCGAAAGCATCCCGGAATTCGGGAAGAACACTCCTCTGGGCAGGCCGGGGCAGCCGAGCGAGCTCGCAGGGGCCATGGTGTTCCTCGCGAATAACGCCGAGGCTTCCTATGTGAGCGGTACGGTGCTCGGGGTGACCGGTGGAAGACCGATCTTCTGATGATGCCCACACCCGATGGCGGATCCACCTTTCCGGGTCTGCCACCGGCGCGTGAACCAGTGACCTTTCCCTCGCGGCTTGGCGTGTTTGGGTGTGTCGTTATTGCCATAGGTGCGAGTCTCAGGAATGGCATCGGTTGTTGTGTGGCTGCTCGAGGGGTAGGTCAGGTTTGTTGTAGAATGTTGTAGAATGATGCGATTTAATAGTTAAGCGGGAGCCTTTCGACTCCCGCTTATTCTTACTCCTGATTGGTGTTTCCCAATGGTGGGGCCTCAGGGGCTTGAACCCTGGACCGAACGATTATGAGTCGTTTGCTCTAACCGACTGAGCTAAGGCCCCGATTGGCATGAAACCAACTTAGCTATGTTAGCAAAGCCTACTTACCGCGCAAGCGCGGGTCGCGGTGGAGGGTGGGTTCATGCCGGAAGCTCATGGCACGGGGATGGTTGTTCCGAAGGAACCAGCCATCCCCGGTATGCTCAGTCGCTGATGCCACGTACCGCGCGTCCCGAGGCGAACTTATCGAGTGCGCCCGTCTTGGCGATGGCCAGATAGAGGTACCAGCTCATCACGCCGCCGATGAGTATGCCGCCTATGATTTCGCAGGTCATGTGGATGATGCCACGCGGGCTGATGAGCGCGACGCCCTGATATTGGAAGAACAGCAGGTAGAAGCCATATTCGATGGCGACCAGGAATCCGGACAGCATGGTGATGCTCAGCGTCCAACGTCGATAGAGGAATATCGCGAATGCGATTTCGGCACTCAATCCTTGCAAGGCCCCCGAAAGGAAGACGAATCCGAATGAGAACTGATTCCCGAGAAGCATTTCTACTGCGCTGCCCACCAGATTGACGAATATCGCGGCACCCGGCTTGCGAATAATCAACAGGGCCAACGGGCCGGAGAAATACCAGACCGCGTGGAATATGCTGCCCAGGCCTGGAAGTATGGCGGCAAGCATGGGGAACAGCCATGCGGAAACATAGTTGAATCCCCAGAACACCAGTCCGCAGGCCACTCCTATCGCAGATGAAACCGCTATGTCCATTGGTCTCCATTGCAGGGAACCGGATGGTCTGGAATATGGGTGTTGAGATTTGGTTATGGTCATAGAGGTGCTCCTCGTGCTGTTTGCGCACAGTATTGTCTTGTTGGCGGCGCTGCCGGTATCCGACGGACGCATAAGCATGTTGTCGGTGACGGTGCCTGACGCTCCTTGACCTGCGCAAACGGGCGGGAGCGCCGAGCAACACTGTATCAGCGCCGTATCGTTTGCCTGTATGCGGTGCTCACTGTCGACAAGAGTTGTTGTAAGGACATTGTTGTAGAGACATGGTGTAAAGACACCGCTGTTCGACGGATACCATGCTTTCGGAACCATGTTTCCCCGAGCCGTTCCACACGCCTTCTTCGCAAACACCCAGGACGATGGCACAATAGTGAGCGAGGAAAGCTTGGCGTGGATGATTCCTGTGGCTTCATGAGGTGCCGTGTATTGAACTACGAGCCTGGTGTGGAACTCTTCCACCGAAAAGGCGACAATTGACGGAGGAAGGCATGGACTCAGCGGTTGAGCGGTTCTGAGGACATGTTCCGAGGACACGTTGAGAACCGCATGAGACAATGGTGCTTTCGGCGACTAGCAGAGGAATGGCGGCAGTACAGCATATGACAGGTGACGAGTCCGAACGGGTGCGTGCATTGAGCCCAGAGACGTTGGCATTGGCCACGAAGCTGGTTAAGCGCGGGGAGGTTGTCGTTATTCCGACCGATACCGTATACGGCATCGCATGCGACCCTTTCAGCGAGCAGGCAATAGAGAAGATATTCCAGGCGAAGCGGCGTCCGCATACCAAAGCGCTGCAGGTGCTGCTGCCATCGGTGGAGTCGATCGCGGAGCTGTCTCTGAAACTTCCCGCACCGCTTGATGTGCTTGCCGACGCCTTTCTTCCGGGCGCGTTTTCTCCTATCTGTGAGGCTCAGGAGGGATGCGGACTTGCCACGGTGCATGAAGACGGGGCATTGCGCACGCAGGGTGTGCGAGTCCCCGATTCCGAAGCATCCAGACGAGTGTTGCAGGCGACCGGTCCCGTCGCTGCTTCCAGCGCGAACATATCAGGTATGCCCAGTGCGCAGACGGCCCAGGAGGCGTATGCGCAACTGGGGAATTCGGTGGCTTTGTATGTTGATGCCGGTCCGACACCCGGTCCGGTTGCGTCGACGGTTGTGGAAGCCGATTGCGCGGGGGAGGACGGCATCAGAATACTGCGTGTCGGCGTGATTCCCGAGACGGCTGTACGCAAGGTCTTGCATGACAACACCGGTCTGGGCGATGCGATGCCCGGTCATACCGAAGAAACAGGGAACGCAAGGGCATGAGGGTATATCTGTTTATCGCCGCCATAGCGGGTGGAGCCACTTGGCTGGTCACCCCGCTGATTCGACATGTGGCGATTCGCATCGGTGCTGTGGGAGAGGTGCGTTCGAGGGACGTCCACACGGTGCCGACGCCACGTATGGGCGGAGTGGCGATGATGGTCGGTTATGTCGTAGCCATGCTCTTCGCCAGCCACTTGCCCTTTATCTCGGGGTTATTCGCGGCTAGTAACCAGGCGTGGGTAATTCTCGGAGGTGCGGTGCTGATTTGTCTGCTTGGCGTTGCAGACGATTTGTGGGATTTGGATTGGATGCTGAAGCTTGGCGGTCAGCTGCTCATATCGGTTCTGGTGTCTTGGGGAGGTGTGCAAATCATCTCCTTGCCCCTCGGGTCCCTGGTAACGGCTTCCCCGAGCCTGTCGATGGCGATTACCGCCTTTCTTATCGTCGCTTCAATCAACGCCGTCAACTTCGTCGACGGTCTGGATGGTCTCGCATCCGGTATCGTCGCCATCGGCGGCATCGCCTTCGCCGTGTATTCGTACATCATCGCGAGAACTTCTCCGAGCTATGCCTCCATGGCCACACTCATCGACGTGGCGTTGGTCGGTATCTGCGTGGGTTTCATCCTGCACAACTGGCATCCGGCGAAGCTCTTCATGGGAGACTCGGGTTCGATGCTGCTCGGGTATCTCATCACCTGTGCTTCGATTGTGATGACCGGACGACTCGACCCGGTTTCCATCCACACGAGCATCTATCTGCCGGTGTTCATGCCCATACTGTTGCCTATCCTGGTGCTGTTCCTCCCTGTTCTCGACATGCTGCTAGCGGTGGTCCGCAGGGTGAGCCATGGGCAATCGCCGATGCATCCCGACAGGATGCATCTTCACCATCGCATGCTGAAAATCGGTCACTCGGTGCAGTCCGCAGTGCTCATTCTGTGGGGGTGGGCCGCCCTGATAGCCTTCGGGTCGATTATGATTCTCTTCTTCGAAGCGGAATATGTGGCCATAGGGTTCGTTATTGCTTGCATCGCACTGACCATCGTCACCTTGTATCCCTACTATCGCAGGCGCATTCCGGAGATACGAGCCGAGAACGCGGCTTTGGCGGCTGCAAAGCGTCGAGAACATGCTCATCATGCCCAATCCCAGGAAGCCAAAGCCGAAATCGATGCTTCGATGGCGGCAAGGCAAACTCGGAACGAAGAGGGGCATGTGGGTTCCGTGACGTGGGATTCACGACAGCCGGATTCGCTAACGTCGGATTCACCAGGTCGGGATGCGACGTCGCATCGCCATGCCCGTGACGATTTCGATGACGACGCCCGTCACGGCAACCACGACGATACCGTGAAGCAGGACTGACAAAGAGCCCTAAAGCCCTGGAACAAAGCCATTCAGCCGATGGCGTGTCGACACGTCAATAACCGACTATAGAGTGGCTCTATGGAAACTTTTACTGCGAAAAATTCCGATTCCCCATATTCCCCAGTCCCGCCAATGTTCGAGAAGCTCGGTTTGGCATATGATGACGTGTTGCTGCTTCCCAATGAATCAGACGTCATCCCCTCGGAGGTCGACACCACCTCTCGTCTGACCAGGGATATCACGGTCAAGTCCCCGGTGCTTTCAGCCGCTATGGATACCGTGACCGAAGCCCAGATGGCGATTGCCATGGCACGCAATGGGGGCATTGGCGTGCTGCATCGCAATCTCAGCATCGAAGACCAGGCCAACCAGGTCGATGTGGTCAAGCGCAGCGAATCGGGTATGATTTCGGATCCGCTCACCGTTACGCCGGACGCCACGCTTACCGATTTGGACAAGCTGTGCGCCGCGTACCACGTTTCAGGACTCCCTGTCGTCGACAACGACGACCGTCTGGTGGGCATCATCACGAACCGTGACATGCGCTTCGTGAATGCCGAGGACTATGACCGTCTCAAGGTTCGCGACATCATGACCAAAGAGGGATTAATCACCGGACCTGCCAACATCTCCAAAGAGGACGCGCACAAACTTCTGGCTCAGAATAAGGTCGAGAAGCTTCCGCTGGTCGATGACAACGGCAAACTCGCCGGTCTGATCACCGTCAAGGATTTCGTCAAGACCGAGCAATACCCGGACGCCACCAAGGACGATCAGGGTAGGTTGCGCGTCGCCGCAGGTGTCGGTTTCTTCGGTGATGCATGGCAGCGTATTACGGCGCTGGCCGATGCCGGTGTCGATGTGCTGGTGGTCGATACCGCCCACGGCCACGCCAAACTGATGCTCGATATGATTAAGCGCATCAAGGCCGATCACGCCTTCGACGGTGTGCAGATTATGGGTGGCAACATCGCGACGCGCGAAGGCGCCCAGGCGCTTATTGATGCCGGTGTCGATGCGGTCAAGGTCGGCGTAGGCCCGGGTTCCATATGCACGACCCGCGTGGTCGCCGGTGTAGGTGTGCCTCAGCTTACTGCGGTCTACGATTCCAGCCTGGCCTGCCGCGCAGCAGGCATTCCTCTGGTCGCAGACGGTGGCATTCACTACTCGGGCGATATTGCCAAGGCGCTTGTCGCTGGTGCCGATACCGTGATGCTCGGTGGTCTGCTGGCAGGAACCGATGAAGCCCCGGGAGAGAAGGTGCTCCTGCATGGCAAGCAGTACAAGGTCTACCGCGGCATGGGTTCGCTCGGCGCCATGGCTCCACGAGGAAAGAAGAGCTATTCGAAGGACCGGTACTTCCAGGCCGATGTGACCAGCAATGACAAGGTCATCCCGGAGGGTGTCGAAGGCGAAGTGCCATATCGTGGTCCTCTGAACTATGTGCTGTATGAACTCGTCGGTGGTCTGCACCAGACGATGTTCTACACGGGTGCACGCACCATCGATGAACTCAAGGCCAAGGGACGCTTCATCCGCATCACCGATGCAGGTCTGCGCGAATCCCACCCCCATGACATCGTCATGACCAAGGAAGCCCCGAATTACACCGGTTTCCATGACTGATCGCCGCTGATGTCGGCAATAGCGGTCTGATACGAAGCAACGAAGGTGTGCATACCCACGCAGGGCGCGCTGAATTCAGCGCAGTCGGCATGCGGGCATGCACACTTTCGTATATTTGGAGCAACGCCTCCAAGGTTGTGGTCGGTATCTGACGGTGTGGTCGGTGCTCGGGGGTAGGTTGAAGAGTTCGGCGGACGGACGTGCCGTCCAGGCAGCGCACTCTGAACACGGTTGCGGCTTGGCGGTAATGTATTGAGGAATCAAGGAAAGGTGCACCTGCTTATGTCCAATTCAGAGGATCTGACGCTCAGCGCGGAGGACTCAAGGCTTATTTGGATCGACTGCGAGATGACGGGTCTGGATATTTTCCACGACGAGCTGTGCGAAGTGTCGGTCGTGCCCACGGACTTCAACATGAAGGTGCTGGATTCGGGCATCGATCTGGTCATCAAACCATCCGACGAATCGCTTGCCCAGATGAACGACTTCGTGCGTCACATGCACACCTCATCGGGTCTGGTCGAAGAGATGAAGCAGGGTCTTGCCCTGGCTGAGGCGCAGCGTCAGGTCATCGAGTACGTCACCCCGTTCCTGCCCAAAACCGGCAAGGCGCATCTGGCGGGAAACTCGGTCGGTTCGGACAAAAAATTCCTGGACCGCTTTATGCCTGACCTGATGGCGAAGCTGCATTACCGCGTGATTGACGTGAGCACACTCAAGGAACTGTCGCGTCGCTGGTATCCTGCGGTGTACAGCAATAAGCCCGAAAAGCATGGCGGTCATCGCGCATTGGCGGACATCATCGAGTCCATTGACGAGCTTCGCTATTACCGCGAGGCGTTTTTCGCGCCGACGCCAGGTCCCGATGACCAGAAATCCAAAGACATCGCCGCTCAGGTCGAATCCACAAGCCTCCTGCGCAGCTATGAGGCAGAGGGATCGCCCGTCGAAGACGCCTCGACCCCTGAAAAAATCGATTACTAATTGCGAATCCCTACACAAACGGGATATCGCCGACAACGGTCCCGCGGAATTCCGGGCTTCTCGCAATGAGCCCAGTCGTTTCTGCAGGGATATGAAAGTATGTACGTCACTCGTGGCACGATATGGGCATGCGGCAATCAGAAGCGTTGACCATTCTCAAGGCAGGAGCCAGTGTGTTCCTTACCGGTGCCCCGGGTGCCGGCAAGACTTACGTGTTGAACGAATTCATCAGCGGTGCGAGGCGTTCCGGCGCTGATGTGGCTGTGACCGCATCCACAGGCATCGCCTCCACGCATATCAACGGACAGACCATCCACTCATGGAGCGGACTGGGCGTGGCGACCTGTTTGAGTGAACAGCTGCTCAAACGGATACGTACCAGGCGCAAGAGGCAGATATCTGGAACCGACGTGCTTGTCATCGAGGAGGTCTCGATGATGCATGCGTGGCTGTTCGACATGGTCGATGAGGTTTGCAGGAGCATACGGCACAGTCCCGAGCCCTTTGGCGGCATGCAAGTGGTGCTTTCCGGTGATTTCTTCCAGCTGCCCCCGGTCAGCCGCTCAGGGCGCAACACCGATATGCTGATGCCCAGCGAGGAGTTCGAACGTTCCAGGCAGCGGTATGCCGAGGCAGGCAAGGACCCGGAGGGCTTCATCACGGAATCCCTGGTCTGGGATGCGCTGAACCCCGTCATCTGCTATCTAACCGAGCAGCACCGTCAGGATGACGGACAGCTGCTCACCGTGCTCACCGACATCAGGGAGGGTTCGGTCAGTCAGGAGGACCATGACGTTCTGGCCTCTCGCTTGGGCAAGACACCCGCCGAGGATGAGGTGTCGGTTAATCTCTTCCCCGTCAATCGGCAGGCCGACAGTCTCAACGACCTGAGACTCTCGCAGATAGCGGACACGCCTCACCAATACCATGCCGAATCGGCCGGTTCCGCTCAGCTGGTCGAACGACTGAAGAAGAACATGCTCGCCCCCGAGCAGTTGACGTTGAAAACAGGTGCCGCAGTGATGGCTTTGCGCAATGACCAGGACCACCAGTATGTCAACGGTTCGATAGGCAAAGTGAGAGGCTTCGTCCAGGAAAACAAGGGTGGTTGGCCGATTGTCGAGTTCGAGAACGGCAATATCGTCACGATGAAGCCGGCAGCCTGGGAAATGATGGATGGAGATCAGGTGCTTGCCTCGGTGAATCAGGTGCCGCTGAGATGTGCCTGGGCCATCACAATCCACAAATCACAGGGCATGACGCTTGACCGTGCGGTTATGGATTTGCGCAGAACCTTCGCTCCCGGCATGGGCTATGTGGCTCTATCTCGTGTGGAGGCGCTCGACGGGCTGTATCTCAGAGGCATCAACGAGCACGCATTCATGGTTTCTCCCGACGCGGTCTATCTTGATTCCAGGCTTCGTGATGATTCGCGTGCCGCATGCGCGAGACTCGCGGGGGAGGGAAGCGCGTCGTTCAGCAAGGTTGCCCTGGAGCAACAGGAGGACGAATTCACCCAGGGTGACCTGTTCTAGCGTCCGCACACAGGATCTCCGCCCTTGAGCACGGTCCGAGATGGCTCCCCCGCTGCTGACAGTGCAGCATTGCCGCCGTGAGGGGAGGGTGGAGTCGGACACAGCGTTGCGTCACACGAACACAGCGTGGTTGCGAACACTGTGGAGACCAACACTGTGGAGACCAACACCGTGGCGTGAACACGGACCAGGACGCCAGAGAACGTGGATACGAGGGTCGTCAGACCCGCGATGTCCTTTTGGATGAATAATCTTGGGAGCCATGACTGCCAAAGCTTTGCATATGTCCACGCTGTTCCTGAGAACACTGCGTGAAGACCCCGCCGATGCCGATGTTGATTCCGCCAGACTGCTCCAGCGTGCTGGTTATATCCGAAAGACCGCACCCGGAATTTTTACCTGGCTCCCACTCGGCCTGCGCGTTCTGAACAAGGTCGAGGCCATCATCCGCGAGGAGATCAACAGCTTCGGCGCCCAGGAAGTGCACTTTCCCGCGCTCTTGCCGAAGGACCCCTATGAACGTACGCACCGTTGGGAAGAGTATGGAGACAACATCTTCCGTCTGAAGGACAGGCATGGTGCGGACTACCTTCTGGCACCCACGCACGAGGAAATGTTCACGCTCCTCGTCAAGGACATGTATTCGTCATACAAGGATTTGCCGCTGACCCTCTATCAGATTCAGACCAAGTACCGTGACGAATTCCGTCCACGCGCAGGTCTTGTTCGCGGTCGTGGTTTCGTGATGAAGGACGCCTACTCCTTCACTGTGGACGCCGACGGACTCAAAGCGGCGTATCAGGACGAACGCGATGCCTATGAACGTATCTTCAAGCGTCTGGGCGTGCAGTATGTGATCGTGCATGCGGTTTCGGGACCTATGGGGGGTTCCGAGTCCGAGGAGTTTCTTGCGCCCCTCGCCATCGGTGAGGACACCTTCGCGCTTGCACCTTCAGGCAAGGCATGGAACGTCGAGGCACTCGCCACCCCTGTAGTTCCTGATGAGGATTTCTCCGCCGTTCCCGATATGGTGCAACTGCACACCCCTGACTCGACCACGATAGAAAGCCTTGTCGACCAGGCGAACGCCTTGCTTCCCAAAGCTGACGGCACGGCATGGACCGCTGCCGACACTCTGAAGAATCTCATCGTGACCGTCAGGCATCCTGCCGATGACGAGCACGACGAGCCGTGGCGAGAGCTGGTTGCCATCGCGCTTCCCGGCGACCGTCAGGTCGACATGAAGCGCATCGAGGCCCAGTTCGCACCCGCCGAAGTCGAGGAGTCCACGGCGGAGGACCTCGCAGGCCATCCCGAATTGGTGAAGGGTTACATCGGGCCCAAGGTGCTTGGTCCACAAGCCGAGGAAGCGGGCATCAAGAATCCGATTCGCTACTTCGTGGATGCGCATGTGGCGCGCGGCAGTGCGTGGATAACCGGTGCTGATGTCGAGGGCGAGCATCTCTTCAATGCGGTCTATACCAGGGATTTCGGATGTTCCCAGCGCATAGAGGCCGTCGAGGTTCGTCACGGCGATATGAGCCCTGACGGTTCGGGGCCTCTGAGCTTCGAGCGTGGTGTGGAGATAGGCCAGGTATTCCAGCTGGGTCTGAAATATTCCAATGCTCTGGATCTCAAGGTTCTGGACCAGAACGGGAAAACCGTTCCTGTATGGATGGGCAGCTATGGCATCGGTGTGTCGAGGGTGCTTGCCTGCATCGCCGAATTCCATCATGACGAGCATGGTCTGGACTGGCCTTTGGCTGTCGCTCCGGCCCAGGTGCATGTGATGGCAACCGGCAAGGATTCACAGGCATTCGAAGCCGCCGCCAAGTTGGTGGATGCACTTGAACGGCAGAACGTGGAGGTCATCTATGACGACCGACTCAAGGTTTCGCCCGGCGTGAAGTTCAAGGATGCGGAGTTGATCGGCGTTCCCCTGATTGCGGTTGCGGGAAGGGATACCGTGAACAACGGCACCATCGAGATTCGTCGTCGTGATGGCTCGCATTCGCAGGCGGTGCCTGTGGATGACGCTGCCGATGAGGTGTTGAAGCGTCTAGCGGCTATGCGAGAGGCTGAGTAGCACCCGCATTCGTAGTAACTGCGCACAACGGCACGGCCAGCTGGGCATATGGCCCGCTGGCCGTGCCGTTGTGCACGGTTTTGGGTGAATTCTCAGATAACTGCATCACAAGACAGATGTTTGTGCAAAATTCTCGGGAATGCTGTCCTTATGATGCAGTTATCGTATGGGGCCTGTACACGCCAATCCACGGAGAGCCGGTACCACTCGCGTTGATCATTCGTGATGCCCAGCTGTTCCGCTCCGGTGATACTGCCTGCGTTGCCGCTTGGTGAGGGTATGACGCTGCTGCGGCACCGGAGATTGTGGATAATGTGGCATCCGACCACATTGCTCGCGGACCATGTGCCTCGATGAAGCGAGGGGCGACAATGATGTCTACCGTCGGAATCGGTCAAGCGTCCATCTTATATGCGGCATGAATTCTGCCCGGATTCGACTCTGCTCTGTCCGGGAACTGACAGGATACGGTTCGGACGGTCCACATCGTCGGTGAGGAGAGAGCCATGGGTATTCAGCAAGGGTTGGTAACGATAACCGGATATGTTGCCAAGGAACCGCGCAGGGTGGGAGATCCTGGTCGCACACCGATGTGCGTCATGCGATTGGCCTCCACTCGCTCGTATTATGATGCCAAGTCGCAGCTTTGGAAGGAGCTGCCGACCATATGGATATCCGTCAAAGCGCATCGTTCTTTGGCGAATAACGTTCTGGCCTCCGTTCATAAGGGTGACCCCGTCATTGTGACGGGAACCTTGGGAATGGACGAATGGAGTAAAGACGGCCAGCCGCAATCCTCGCTGGTCATCGAGGCCAATGCCATAGGCCATGACCTGTCCCTGGGGTCGACGAGCTTTTCCAAACTCGGGAATCGCTCGGGGAGTGCTTCTGCCTTGCGTTCCCCCGAGGATGATGGATCCTCGAATGAGCGGTCCGAGACCGGTCTTGCGTTTCCGTCACGGATTCGGGTTTCCTGCGAGACCCGAA
>OMJG01001536.1_pt1 | contig 13169 bp, 12 predicted proteins | sample 1646431 | NCBI WGS metagenome assembly OMJG01 (sample SAMN03771674, study PRJEB25209) | food metagenome | isolation source: Cotija cheese | place: Mexico:Jalisco,Michoacan | collected 2011-12-12 | reverse complement strand
GAAATAAAGAAAATGACGTTAGTGATTTCTCACCAACGTCATTTATTATAGAACCGAGTTTGCTCGGTTTTTTTTGATTATCTTTTGCGGCTTATTCTGAATCTGATTTTCAAAGGCTTTAGTTTACTTGCTGAGGACCAGAAAATCTGAAAAATCTCAAAAGAGCTGCTGCCAATGGGGGGGAGGAACGAATTTATCGCCTATCTGATTGTAGAAGAGGTGCCAAAAGCAAGATAAGAGCCAGTTGACCTTGAATAAGTTATAAGAACGATCTCTAACAATAATATTGGTACACTTTCAATACAACGTCGTCATCAGAACTAGTCGCAATATCCGAATTGGAACCAATTCATTGCAATACTCCCTTTTAACTCGTCACTAAAGCAAGATAGCGACTAGTTAAATCAGTTTCCCCCGGTGAACTCGTCACAAAACCGTTATTGCAACCAGTTAAACAAACATCGTCATCAGAACTATTCGCAATATCCGTATTGGAACCAGTTCATTGCAATACTCCCTTTTAACTCGTCACTAAATCAGGATAGCGACTAGTTAATTCAATTTCCTTCGGCGAACTCGTCACAAAACCGTTATTGGAACCAGTTAAGCAAGCATCATCGTCAGAACTAGTCGCTAACCAGCTGAATCCACCAGAAGAATGAAAAGCCAATCACTCAAGCAAAAGTTTTTTTAAGAAAACCTGCAGAAACCAAAAGGACTGCCGCATAGAATAATCGAAATTCAGGCATATGTTTGTTAACATAGATGATAGGAGGCGAGTCTTTGAAAAAAACAATTATCGGGATGGTTATTGTTGTTTGCGTTATAGGCATGGGGACTTATCTGTATCAAAGTTATGCAGCGAAAACACAGCTAGAAGAAGACACAATCTCTTATTTGGAAAATGAGGGTTATAACAGAGAAGCGGAGACTGCAGAGATAACGATTGTCAATATGGGGCAAGAACAGACAAAGTATGCAGCTGTTGTCACGTTTGAAGATGAACCTGAGATAGACTGCTTTTACACTTACAGAGAAGGTACAGAAGAACTCTATCAAATCGATAAAGTAACTGAAGAATAGAATGATACCGCTGAGTCAGTAGAACGGTGATCGTTTTGCGAAGACATTTATAAAACCGCAGCTCTAACCAGGAAAGGGAAAGCAGCAGAAGCATTCGACATAGAAATAAAAAAGCAGATACCCTTCAACTTGTATCGAAGGATTTCTGCTTTTAATGATTGAGCTGTTTATTTAACGTCTTTCTCAGCCAGCAAGTCGCGAATTTCAGCTAAGTATTCTTCAACAGTCGGCGCTTCAACAGGGGTTTCTTCAGGCTCCGGCTTGTTTTTTGCTGTTAGCGTATTGATTGTTTTGACAATCAGAAACAAAGCGATCGCAATTAAGAAAAAGCTGATGATGGACTGAAGAAAAAGCCCATACTTGATAGGGGTATTTCCAATGGTAAACGTTAAATAGCTGACGTCTGCTTTTCCAGTCATGGAAGTAATCAGCGGCATTAAAATGTTATCGACCAGTGAACGCACAATCGCATTAAAAGCTGTCCCCATTGCCAAACCTACAGCCAATTCAATAACATTTCCTCGTGCAATAAATGCTTTAAATTCTTTGAACATGGTATAAAGTCCTTTCCAGAAACATTTGATGACTCTTCATCGCTATCAATTTTACTGAAGTAAGATAGGATTTGCAAATATTCGAGCGGTTAAGGGTTTACACTAAATTTACATAAAATTGATAGAAGAAAGGAGCGGATTGGGAATATAATGAAGCTCCTGTGGTAATAACAGTGTACGAATAAAGAATATTGTTTATAAATAAAGTGATAATGTTCGCTTTTGACGTACAAATTGATATAAAAAGTTCACCATTTTATCTAGACAATTTGATTGTCGAATGTTACTATTCTATAGGATACAAAATATGCATATATTTGAAACAAATTGTAAAAATACTTAGGAACATCATTTAGGAGGAAAAATCTTGTCTACAAAATGGTTAAAAGGTTTAGGGATCACTTTCGCAACAACTTTAGTATTAGCAGCATGTGGTAATGGCGATGAAGGATCAGAAAGCACGGGTACTGACGAAGCAACTGGAGAAAATGTACAAGTTGATGAACTTTCTGTTCAATTCGTACCTTCACGTGATCCAGAAGAAATTACAACAGCTACTGAACCTCTAAAAGACATGTTGATCGAAGAAATGGCAAATCAAGGATTTGACATTGAAAATGTTGACATCACTGTTGGTACTGACTATGCAGCAGTTGGTGAAGCTATGGCTTCTGGATCAGCTGACGTTGGATTCCTGCCAGGTGGAACATATGTATTATATGACGATGGCGCTGAAGTTATCCTGACTGCAACTCGTGCAGGATTAAGCAACGATTCTGACGATGCGGCAGACTGGAACGAAAATAAACCGACTGAACCTACTGAAGAACAAGTAACTTACTACCGTTCAATCTTAGTTGCAGGACCGACTGAAAAAGGTCAGGAACTTGCAGATAAAGTTAATAATGGTGAAGAATTAACTTGGGAAGATTTGAATTCTGCAAACTGGAGCGTTATGGGAACAACTTCATCAGCTGGTTACATCTACCCAACAATCTGGTTACAAGAGAACTTTGACAAATCACTTACTGATCTAGCACAAGTATCTCAAGCAGATTCTTATGGAACTTCTGTTGCTCGTTTAGCTCAAGAGCAAGCTGATGTAATCGTTATGTACGCTGATGCTCGTCGTGACTACGAAGAGCAATGGACTTCTGAATTCGGAAGAGAAGCAAGCATCTGGGACGAAACGAACGTTATCGGTGTAACACCTGGTATCTATAACGATACAATTTCTGTCAGCAAGAACTCAGACAACATGTCAGAGGAAATGAAAACTGCTTTACAAGAAGCATTCATGAATATTGCTGAAACTGAAGAAGGTCAAGAAGTAATCGCGATCTACTCTCACGAAGGATACGAGCCAGCTACAAGTGAAGACTATGATACTGAGCGTGAAGCACAAGAACTTCTAAAAACACTTTCTGAATAAACACACTAACAAATTTCATAACGAGTCAAAAGAGTAAGCTGGGAGAGTTCTCTCCTAGCTTTCTTTTTGAGCATGTCTTAGAAAGGACAATTTGAACTATGATCGAATTTATCAATGTCAATAAAACCTACCCAAACGGAGTTACAGCTTTAAATAATATCAACTTGAAAATCGACCAGGGAGAATTCGTAGCGATTATCGGACTTTCTGGAGCAGGTAAGTCTACTTTGATTCGCTGTATTAATCGTATGCACGATATCAATGAAGGTACGTTAAATGTTGACGACGTAGATGTCAGCAAACTGAAAGGAAAACAAGTCAGAGACTACCGCCGTAAAATCGGGATGATCTTCCAGTCTTTCAATTTGGTCACGCGTACAAGCGTTATTAATAACGTACTAGTTTCTGTTGTCCCTGAACTTTCCTGGTGGAGAAAATTTTTAGGTTTATTCCCTAAAGATAAAAAAGTGATTGCACTGGAAGCACTGGATAAAGTAGGGATTTTGGATAAAGCTTATAACCGTGTAGATCAGCTGTCAGGTGGACAACAGCAACGTGTGGCTTTAGCGCGTACACTTGCACAAAACCCTTCGATCATTCTAGCAGATGAACCAGTTGCTTCGCTGGACCCTGTGACGGCTAAAGTGGTTATGGATGACTTCAAGCGGATCAATAAAGATCTTAACATGTCTATCCTGATCAATATTCATCACGTTGAGCTTGCTTTAGAGTATGCTGATCGCGTAATTGGTATTCGTAAAGGTGAAGTGGTCTATGATGGAAAATCTTCTGATGTAACGCAGGATGTATTGGATGAAATCTACGGCAGCATAACAGAAGTGCCGCATATGGATGACTTAGAAGAAGCTAAAGTGTAAGGAGGATACAAATTGAAAGAGACATTTTACGATAAAATTTTCAAACCGAAAACTTACACATTAGAGAACGGCAAAGAAGTTAAACAGCGTGCTTCCAGAGTACCATTGATTATTGTACTGCTGGTCATTGCTATGTATTTGTCATTTCAGGCAACGGATTCAGATCTTTCATTGATTTTTACGCGTGGATACCAATTCTTTGTTATTTTAATCGCTATGTTCCCTCCGAATTTTAATTATATTTCTAATATTTGGGAACCGTTATTTGATACGATCCAAATGTCCCTGCTGGGATCAGTGGCGGGTGCAATTCTTGCGATTCCGCTGGCGTTACTCTCTTCTGGTAACGTTATTCGTAATAGATTCGTCAACGGTCTGTTTAAATTCGTATTAAGTATTATGAGAACTTTGCCGACGCTGATCATGGCGTTGATTGCTACTTTTGTATTTGGACTTGGCACGATGGCTGGGACAACAGCGATCTTCCTGTTTACCATGTCTTATATTGGGAAACTGATGTATGAACATATTGAAAACGTGGATATGGGTGCTTTTGAAGCACACGAATCTATGGGACTGACAAAAATTCAAGCCTTCAGATATGCGATTGTACCGGATGTTTTGCCGACTTATTTGTCTGTGTCCTTATATGCGTTTGAAGGGAATATCCGTTACGCAGCTATTCTAGGTTATGTTGGTGCTGGAGGTATCGGACTGGTGCTCGATGAACGCTTGGGCTGGAGAGATTACCCGAGTGTCGCAATGGTCTTGCTTGTTTTAATGATCGTTGTTTTCATTATCGAACGAATTAGTGAATACTTCAGACGTAAACTGACATAGAAAGGAAGAGGGTAAATGAACAGTTCTATTCAAAAACAATTAAACGAAGCACCGAATCATATGCTTTACTTCTCAACAATTGCTGCTATTCTGCTGGCTCTTCTGATCTGGTCGATTGCTGGTGTGAATTATACTGGTGTAGAAGATAGAGGATTAGAATTTGCTGGAAATATCATCAAAGGGATTTTGACGCCGGATTTAGAATTTTTATTTGATTTTACAAAACAAGGTGTTCCCTATTTATTATTTGAAACAATCGCAATTGCTTTTTTAGGAACGATTTTTGGTTCCCTGCTGGCTATTCCGATTTCTTTCTTAATGGCACCGAGTGTTGTAGGAGAACCGATTTCTTTTATTACACGCTTGTTTGTTATATTTGTTCGTACAATTCCTTCATTAGTATATGGAATCATGCTGATTCGTGTGACAGGACCTGGTGCCTATGCTGGAGTGCTGACCATGTCGATCACCTCTATCGGGATGATCTCCAAGTTATATGTAGACGTTATTGAAAACTTGGATCGCGGCGTTTTAGAAGCCATGACTTCAATGGGATGTACAACTTATGAAAAGATTCGCTACGGTATTCTTCCGCAGTTATTCTCCAGTTTCTTATCTACTACGATTTATCGTTTTGACATGAACTTGCGAGACGCAACGATTTTAGGATTAGTAGGCGCAGGCGGAATTGGTGCACCACTGATTTTTGCAATGAACGCTTACCGTTGGAATGAAGTAGGTTCGATCTTAATTGGACTTGTTGTGTTGATCTTACTGGTAGAAGTCATTTCAAACAAACTAAGAGCTAGACTGGTTAGCGGAGAAAGATAAGCTTGCTGGTCGCTGAAAGTTGCATCTTATTCAGGTGCAGCTTTTTTCTATAATCTCATTAGATTGCATCAAAAAGGCGTGATCAATCAGCAGTAACAAAGGATGTTTGGAGGAAAGAAGATGGAACAAACTAAACGATTTTTTAATTATGTGAGTCTAAACATGCTTGGTATGATTGGCGTCTCTTTGTATATCTTGGCGGATACTTATTTTATTGCTCAGGCTCTAGGATCGAATGGGATTGCTTCTTTGAATCTCAGCATCCCAGCTTATGGTATTATCCACGGAACAGGACTGATGCTTGGATTGGGTGGTGCTTCAAGGTTTAGTATCTTGAAATCGCAGAACAGAATAGAAGATGCTCAAAAGGTTTATACTCAGTCTTTGATGTTTGGCTTGCTGGCAGGATTACTCTTTCTAGTAATTGGGTTATTTGGCGCTGAAGTATTGGCAAGAGGTCTAGGTGCTGACAATGAAACATTTGATAACACGATTGTTTATCTGCGGACTATATTATTTTTTTCTCCGTTTTTTATTCTCAATAATGCGATGCAGTCCTTTATTAGAAATGATGGAGATCCTTCTTTGGCGATGGCAGGTATGCTGATTGGGAGCTTGATCAACATTGTACTGGATTATATTTTTATTTTCCCACTTGAAATGGGCATGTTTGGAGCAGCTCTGGCCACCAGTGTAGCCCCAATCGTCAGTTTGTTGATATTGGCTGTTCATTTCAAGCGACCAATCAATCAGCTTAAGTTCAAACTTCAGAAACTGGAGTTTATCATCGTGAGAGACATCTGCTACTTGGGGGCAGCCGGATTTATCAATGAGATTGCTGCAGCAGTCGTAATGTTTACTTTTAATCAGATTATCTTTACTCTTGAAGGCAATCTGGGTTTGGCTGCTTATGGTATTGTGGCTAATATCTCTTTTGTTGTATTGTCTTTATTCACGGGTGTTGCCCAAGGGTCTCAGCCTTTGTTGAGCCAAAGCTATGGCAGCAAGGATTACCAGCAAATGAAGCATGTGTTGAAGCTGGCTATAATGACCTCATTGCTGTTAAGTACGCTGATTTACTTAACTACGTATCTATATCAGGAAGGAATCATTTCGGCTTTCAATAGTGAACTGAGTCAGCATGTAGCAGAAATGGCGTCAGCTGGCTTGCTGATCTATTTTATCGGTTTCTTTTTTGCGGGGATTAATACGATTCTGACGACTTATTTCAGTGCAACCGACCAGCCGCGCATGGCTTTGATGTTTTCTTTGCTTCGAGGCGGCTTTATTATTGTTCCTGTCGTTCTAATGCTCAGTTACTTCTTAGGAATGAACGGTGTATGGTTGTCTTATGCGGTTTCAGAAGCCATCGTGGCAGCCTGGATAACGATACGCGCGAATCCGAAGCGCAGAATCAGAAGAACAGCAAGGAATTGAGATAGATTCAAAACCTTTCAAATAGGAGTAATCTCCTGGAGTTGAAAGGTTTTTTTGTACGCTTTTTTTGATTAAAAGAGGAACATTACGCTTGAAATTTACGAACAAAAAGAAACAATAACTGAAAAAAATAGACTGATTGTGCTATCTAGTGAAGGGAGCGCAATCAGTCTATTCTTTTCATGATTAAAATCAGTTTGTATATTCAGCAAGCAAATCTTTAGCGGTCTGCAAGTTCATGTGCGGGGCGTTTTTCAGAGCGGCGGCAATTTGTTCGACTTGTTCACCAGTTGCGCCGGCGCTGATCGCTAATGAACGAGCATGCAAGCCCATATGTCCTTTTTGGATGCCTTCTGTGACTAGTGCCCGAACGGCTGCGAAATTCTGCGCAAGCCCAACGGATACTAAAATGCTTTCCAGTTTTTGAGCGTTTGGTTCCTGCATCAGTGTTCTTGATAGCTGGGCACCTGGATGGATCCCGATTGAACCCCCGACTGTACCGACAGGTAATGGCAGTGTCAAGGTTCCGACTAAATCACCGGATTCATTGGTATGCCACCTGGATAAAGCGCGATATTGACCAGAACGGGCTGCATAGGCATGAACGCCTGCTTCTATGGCGCGCCAGTCATTTCCGCTGGCTACGATTACTGCATCCACTCCATTCATGATCCCTTTATTGTGCGTCACTGCACGGTAAGGATCGACCCATGCAATTTGTGCCGCTTCAACAATTCGATCTCGGACCTCTTCTCCTGAGAAACTACCGGTTTTAAGCTTGTGACTAGGAATCGTACAAGTCGCTGTTGCGACACATTCAGTGGCATAATTAGATAAAATGCGTAATAGAGCTGTTCCGCCAGCCAACTCTTCAATATATGGAGCAATGCCTTCCATCATGGTATTCACGATATTGGCACCCATGGCTTCCTGTGTATCGATATGCAGATGTACAGCAAGAAAAGCAGGTATGCTTTCTTCAGGATCTGTTTCTAACACTCTAACGTGCAGATCCTTTGCCCCGCCGCCGCGTTTGACGATAGACGGGTGTGCTTCATTCGCACGATCTAGAATCGCTTGTTTAGCTGCTTCCAGGGCTTGAGCTGCTTTTTCAAGATCAGCGACGTTTTTCAAGGTCACTTGGCCGATCATCATTCGATCAGACACGACGGTAGCGAATCCTCCGGCAGAACCAATGATTTTAGCTGCAAAGCTGGATGCCGCAATCACAGAAGGTTCTTCGATCGCCATCGGCACTACCATCTCTTGATCATCAATCACGAAATTCATTGCAACCCCTAAAGGTAATGAATAATTTCCGATATAGTTTTCGATCATATGGTCGCCGATAGACCGATCCAAATCAAGACCGTCCTGTTTCAGTACATTGACCTGATCTTCTGAAAGCAGCGAGGCAGCAGCCAAAGCATCGATTTTTTCTTCAAATGTTTTTTTATAAAATTTTGCTAATTGATCCGTGTCCATTTCATGGTTCCTCTCTGGTTATTCCTACTGTATATTATGAACGAGCCGCAGAAAAAAGAAAAGTCAAACCTGCAGGGTATTGACAAATCTGTAAAAATCAAGGATAATAGTTTGAGTAATCGGTTCTTTAGCTCAGTTGGGAGAGCACTACCTCGACAAGGTAGGGGTCACTGGTTCGAGCCCAGTAAGGACCATCATATTTTTTATTTCGGATGATCCGCACAGTATCTGTGTGGGTCTTTTTTTATACCCATTTTTAAACGTACCTCAATTTTTTCAGCTAGTGTCTCCCCTTATATTTGTCTTCCTTTCTTAAGGTAAAAAAGCAGTGAGTGCTATGTCCCTAGTAGATTACGCCTAATTATTAAAAATAAATGAATTGTATATTTATAATTGTCAAATTTATATTGACTTAAAACTAATCTTATTCTAATATAAATACCATGCTAGAAAAACAAAAAGATAAATGCCGAAGGAAACAGGTTTGAATTGGGGGAGAAAGCAGATGACGACTGAACAATTGACTAGAGGACAAATGGACAGAAAGGTTCAGCAAACTCGTCTGCTTACAGATACACTCTTATTGATTATTATTCCGTAGCAAGGATTCTATTCGTCATGATAGAGTCCTATTTCTGTAAAAGAAAAAAGGGGCTCGGAATAAAGCGATCAGCTGCCAGCCCACGACATGAAGTGGACTGGCTATTTTGTTATATGAAGTGTACAGTGACCGTTTCCTGCGTCTTCTCGCATATAGAAGAGAGTATTTGCTTGTTTTTATACGATGATAAAAAAGGAGAAATGATGATGACTAAGAAAAGATGGTTTATGGGGATAACAGCTTCTGCTGCTATGTTGTTGGCAGCGTGTTCGGCAGAGTCCGTTGAGGAAGGATCTTCTGAAGAAACAGATACAATTAATATCGCAGGGATTTTTGAACAGTCAGGTCCAGTAGCAGCTTATGGAACGTCTGAATTGAATGGTGTTCAGCTAGCTGTTGAAGAGATCAATGAAGCTGGCGGTGTTAATGGGAAAGAATTTGAATTAACAGATTACGATACACAATCTGAAGAAACAGAAGCTGCTCAATTAGCTACGCGTGCGGCATCTGAGGGTGCTCATGTTTTAGTAGGTCCAGCTACATCAGGTGCTGCAATGGCCGCCGCTCCTAGTGCAGCAGCAGCAAGTGTACCGCTGGTGTCACCTTCAGCAACCGCTGATCAAGTGACTGTTGGAGAAGATGGAGAAGTAGAACCTTTTGTGTTCCGTACATCTTTTAAAGATTCTTTCCAAGGAATCGCGTTAGCAAACTTTGCAGATAATGAATTAGCCGCTGAGAAGGCAGTTATTCTTGGAGACAATTCAAGTGACTACGGAGTTGGATTAGCCGAAGCGTTCATTGGAGAATTTGACGGAGAAATCGTTGCTACTGAAAACTTTACAGCTGGAGACACTGACTTCAGTGCTGTACTCACAAGTTTAGCGGATCAAGAATTCGATGTCCTTTTCGTTCCTGGTTATTATGAAGAAGCTGGACTAATCATCAGACAAGCCAGAGAAATGGGAATTGATCAGCCGATACTTGGGCCAGACGGTTTCGGGAACGAACAGTTAGTCGAACTAGCTGGTGCAGAAAATGTAACAGATGTTTATTATTCTGCACACTACACTTCTGAGGGAGATAATCCTAATGTTAGTGAATTCGTATCAGCATTTGAAGAGTCTTACGGATCAGAGCCCGATATGTTCGCTGCTTTAGCTTATGATACAGTCTACTTGGTCGCTGACGCAGTAGAAGGATTAGATGAAGTTACTCCGGAAGCCATTCGCGATGCGTTGCGTGAAGTAGAAGACTTTGAAGGTGTAACCGGAACATTCTCATTTGATGATTTCCATAATCCAGTCAAGTCAGCAATCGTTGTTGAATTAGAAAATGGAGAAGAAGTGAATTTTACAGAAGTACAACCTGAATAATGTTAAGAACAGAAATAAAAGGGTCGGGTCAGGAACCTTAGACCCTTTTATTTTTTAGCAATGGATCAAGGAAGGAAGGATATAATGTCCAGTTTTATGCAACAAGTCATCAACGGTTTATCCTTAGGGAGTATTTATGCGCTGATCGCACTAGGATATACAATGGTTTATGGAATCATAAAATTAATTAATTTTGCGCACGGCGAGATTTTTATGATTGGTGCGTTTGTTGGGTATGCTACCATACAGTTTTTAAATGTGGGATTAGTCCCAGCTTTGATTGTAGCTATGGCAGCGAGCGCGCTACTAGGGGTCATTATTGAGCGAGTGGCATATAGACCGCTGAGAAAATCTTCGAGAATCACAGCGTTGATTACGGCGATCGGGGTCTCTTATCTGATTCAAAATGGAATGATTCAATGGGTCGGTCCAAATGTCCGTCCTTTTCCTCAAGTGCTGTCCAATGTTCGTTATGATTTAGGACTTTTTTCAATCAGCAGCATACAATTGATTATTTTCGGGACAGCAATCGTTTTGATGGTTGCTTTGCAGCTGATCGTGCACCGGACAAAAATGGGGAAAGCGATGCGAGCAGTCAGTATGGACCCAGAAGCTGCACAGCTGATGGGAATCAATGTTAACCATGTCATTTCTTTTACCTTTATGCTGGGTTCAGCTTTAGCAGGTGCTGGCGGGGTGCTGGTTGGGTTATTTTACAATACGATTAATCCGATGATGGGTTTCTTACCGGGATTAAAAGCTTTTATCGCAGCTGTTTTAGGCGGGATAGGAATTATCCCTGGAGCAATGCTTGGCGGCGTTTTAATTGGATTGACTGAAACAATGGTTGTAGCCTACGGAGACTCATTACTCAGAGACGCGGTTGTGTTTGTCATTTTGATTCTGATCCTGCTGGTTCGTCCGTCAGGTATCTTAGGTAAAACAACCAAAGAGAAAGTGTAGGAGATGGATATGTCGAAACGAATGAAAACAATCCTCGTTTGGGTTGGTGCTGCAATACTTGGATTTGCTCTGATCCAGATTGCGATTTTAACTGGTTGGATTACGCGTTACTATGAGATGACGTTAATGCTGATTTTGATTAATATTATGTTGGCCGTGGGATTGAACTTGATTGTAGGGATCTCTGGTCAGCTTTCTTTAGGGCATGCAGGATTTATGGCGATTGGAGCATATACCACAGGGATCGTTACAAAAATGATGCCGAACCTGGGCGGATTTGTATTAGGGATTTTAGGCGGTGTGGTCTTATCAGGTATTGTGGCTTATATTGTTGGAATACCGACTTTGCGGCTTAAAGGAGATTATCTAGCCATTGCCACTTTAGGTGTTGGAGAAATTATTCGAATTACGATTTTAAACTTGGATATTACAAATGGAGCCCGTGGATTAAGCGGCATTCCTAAACTGGCGACTTGGTATTATGCTTATATTGTGACGCTGCTGATTATTTTGGTGGCTGCCAATTATGTGAACAGCTCTCCCGGCCGAGCAACAATTTCTGTCAAGGAAGATGAAATTGCAGCAGAGTCTTTAGGCATCAATACTAAAAAATATAAGATGATTGCTTTTATGATCGGGACGATGACCGCTGCTGTAGCAGGTTCTTTCCATGCTACTTACTATCAGCTGATTGTGCCGAGTCAATTTGACTTTGTAAGATCCATTGATATTTTGATCATGGTCGTTCTGGGTGGAATGGGCAGCATGACAGGAAGTATTTTTGCTGCTGTTTTCTTAGGACTGCTGAACCATTTCTTAGCAGATTACGGTGCTTTCAGGGTCATACTATATGCCATTGCATTGATTTTAGTCATGATCTTTAAACCTTCTGGGTTATTTGGAAGAAAAGAAATCAAAGCTTCTAAATTATTCAATTGGAAGAAAAAGGAGGCATCTCGGTCATGAGTATATTAGCGGTCGAAAAACTGACGAAACAGTTTGGCGGACTAACGGCTGTTTCGGAGATTGATCTAGCGATTCAGAAGAATGAACTGGTCGGACTGATTGGACCTAATGGAGCTGGAAAGACCACTTTCTTTAATCTGTTAACAGGGGTTTATAAGCCGACAGAAGGAAAAATCACAATGAAGGTTGATGGAAAAACTGTTTCATTGGTCGGGAAACGAACTGACCAGATTGCAGCTGCCGGTGTTGCACGAACATTTCAGAATATTCGGTTGTTCAAACAGCTGACAGTGTTGGATAATGTATTGATTGGACTGCATAAGAAGAATAACATAGGCACTATCCGCAGCATTTTAAGGTTTCCTTCTTTCTTTAAAATGGAAGATAGACTAAGAAAGGAAGCACTGGAGCTGCTGGCTATTTTCGACTTGGAAGACACTGCGGATGTACTGGCTGAAAACCTGCCTTACGGGAAGCAGAGAAGATTGGAGATTGTGCGGGCTCTGGCAACAAAACCGGCTCTGCTTTTCTTGGATGAGCCGGCTGCTGGAATGAATCCGCAGGAAAGTGCGGAACTGACTCAATTGATCAAGAAGATTCAAATGGAATTTGATTTGACGGTCATTCTGATTGAACATGATATGTCTGTAGTTATGAATGTGTGCGAAAGAATTTATGTGCTAGAGTACGGGCGTCTGCTTGCTGAAGGAACGCCTGAAGAAATCC
>OMJG01001535.1_pt1 | contig 13172 bp, 11 predicted proteins | sample 1646431 | NCBI WGS metagenome assembly OMJG01 (sample SAMN03771674, study PRJEB25209) | food metagenome | isolation source: Cotija cheese | place: Mexico:Jalisco,Michoacan | collected 2011-12-12 | reverse complement strand
TAGCATGACAACAACAAAAAGTAGTCCTTAAGGGAAAAGTATGAATAATTCAGGTTCTTTGTTTAAAAATAAATGAATTAATAGAAAGGATGAAATAAATGGCTAAAGATATTGAAATGTCAACAAAATATGAGCCAACGGCCGTTGAAAGCGGCCGCTATAAGAAATGGTTGGATGAGGATTTATTTAAGCCTAGTGGTGATACTGCCGCTAAACCTTATTCAGTTGTTATCCCACCACCAAATGTTACTGGTAAATTACACTTAGGACACGCTTGGGACACAACATTGCAAGATATGATCATTCGTCAAAAACGGATGCAGGGGTTTGATACCCTATGGCTCCCTGGAATGGACCATGCCGGGATCGCAACTCAAGCAAAAGTTGAAGCTCGTTTGGCTGAAAGTGGTGTTTCGCGTTACGATCTTGGGCGTGAAAAATTCGTTGATAAGGTCTGGGAATGGAAAGATGAATACGCAGATATTATCAAACAGCAGTGGGCTAAGCTGGGTTTATCCTTGGATTATAGTCGGGAACGTTTTACTTTTGATGAAGGACTTTCAAAAGCGGTACGCAAAGTTTTTGTTGCTTTATATGAAAAAGGCCTGATCTATCGAGGCGAATATATTATCAACTGGGATCCGAAAGCCCGGACTGCACTATCAGATATTGAGGTAATTCATCAAGATGACAAGGGTGTTTTTTATCATGTTAAATATCCCTTTGTTGACGAAACTACATTTAACGGAAAAAATTATATAGAGATCGCTACTACTCGTCCGGAAACGATGGTGGGAGACGTAGCAATTGCTGTTAATCCTAAAGATGAACGCTATAAAGAATTAGTTGGTAAAGAAGTGATCTTACCACTAAATGGCAGACACTTAGAAATTATTGCTGATCAGTATGTTGATCCTGACTTTGGAACAGGAATGGTCAAAATCACTCCTGCCCATGATCCTAATGATTTTGAAGTGGGAAATCGGCATAACCTTGAACGCATCAATACCATGAATGAGGATGCTTCCTTAAATGATAAGGCGGGCGAATATGCAGGTATGGATCGTTTTACAGCTCGTGAGGCAATTGTTGAAGACCTTAAAGAGCAAGATTATCTTTTATCTGAAGAGCCCATTGTGCATAGTGTGGGACATTCAGAACGGACAGGTGTTCAGGTCGAGGCTCGCTTGTCAACTCAGTGGTTTGTTAAGATGAAGCCTTTAGCGAAAGCGGCTTTAAAGAATCAACAAACTGATGACAGAGTGAACTTTGTTCCAGAACGTTTTGAACACACGTTTACGCAATGGATGGAAAATGTTCACGATTGGGTCATTTCCAGACAGCTTTGGTGGGGTCATCAGATCCCAGCCTGGTATCATAAGCAGACTGGCGAGATTTATGTTGGTGAAAAAGCACCAAGTGATCTGGAAAATTGGGAACAAGACTCTGATGTTTTGGATACCTGGTTCTCCAGCGCTTTATGGCCATTTTCTACTATGGGTTGGCCCGATAAAAATGCTCTTGATTTTCAACGTTATTTCCCAACCGATACTTTAGTAACGGGTTACGACATTATTTTCTTCTGGGTTTCACGGATGATTTTTCAAAGTAAAGAATTTACAGGACGTCGTCCATTTAAAAATGTCTTGATCCACGGCTTGATCCGTGATGAAGAAGGCCGTAAGATGAGTAAGTCTTTAGGCAATGGTATCGATCCGATGGATGTTATTAAAAAATACGGTGCAGATGCTTTACGCTGGTTCTTAGCCACTGGTTCAACGCCAGGACAAGATATTCGTTTTTCATATAAGAAGATGGATTCGGCCTGGAACTTTATCAATAAGATTTGGAATGCCAGCCGTTTTGCTATTATGAACTTTGATGAGGATACAACAGCTCAATTACCTGATAAAAGTGAATGGCAACTTGCAGATAAGTGGATCTTAAGCAGATTAAACACTACTATTCATGAAGTTACACGTTTGTTTGACCAATTTGAATTTGGTGAAGCAGGGCGTGCTTTATATAACTTTATTTGGAATGATCTTTGTGACTGGTATATTGAAATGGCCAAGGAAGATTTTTATGGCAAGGGTCAGTCCCTTAAGCATAATACACAAAATATCTTGTGTTATGTTTTAGATCAAACATTGCGTTTGCTGCACCCGATCATGCCTTTTGTGACGGAAGAGATCTGGTTAGCAATGCCGCACGATGGTACATCATTAGTTGTAGCTGCTTATCCTGAAGAAAATGAAGATTTTTATGATGAAGCTGCTGAAAAAGGAATGGAGAATTTGATCGAGCTGATCAAAGCTGTTCGTAATATTCGAGCTGATGCCAATGCTCCACTGTCATCATCAGTCGATATTTTGATTAAAACAGCGACATTAGAAACGAAAAAGATTTTTGAAAATAATCAGGATTATATCGAACGTTTCTGTCATCCAGAATCGTTACAGATCGGTGCTGATGTAAACGCACCTACTTTGGCAATGACAGCGGTGATCAGCGGAGCGGAAGTTTATATCCCACTTGCTGGTTTAGTTGATTTGAGTCAAGAAGTACAAAGATTGCAAAAAGAAATCGACAAGTTAGAAAACGAAGTTGCACGTGGTGAAAAGAAATTAAGTAATCAGGGATTTGTTAATAATGCACCAGAACAATTAGTTGCTGAGGAAAAAGAAAAGCTTAGCGGTTACCGAGAAAAACTTACTGCAACCACAGTCCGACTCGCTGAAGTCAAAAAAGAATTGTAAGCAATCCAAAGAACAAGGAAAACCAGCAAAGGTTTCCTTGTTTTTTTCGATGAAATTTTGTAATGATTTGCGTATAATATATGGGGTAATGGCAGGAAATGCCAGAATAGATTTAGAAAATGATATTTCTAAGGAGTCAGGCGGATAGTAATATGGGTAAAGTAAGTAATTATGAAGAGGCGTTAGACTTCATACATGGGAGGCATAAGTTCGTTAAATATCCGACTTTAAAACGGATGCGGCGTTTTGCTGAACTATTGGGCAACCCTCAAGAAAAGTTATCAATGATCCACGTTACAGGAACAAATGGTAAAGGGTCTGTGACGGCTTATTTGCGTGACCTATTGCTTGGAGAAGGTTATGATGTCGGTACTTTTACCTCTCCTTTTATTGAAAAATTTAATGAACGAATTTCAATGAATGGGAAGATGGTCAGTGATGAAACGATTTTGTCCTTAGTGCAAGAGGTTAGGCCGGTTGTGGATCAATTAGATATTGAGTTTAAAGAGGCAGGCGGCGGTCCGACTGAATTTGAGGTCATTACAGCCATGATGTTCTTGTATTTTAGCAAACACCAACCTGATTTTTTGATCGTTGAAGTCGGAATTGGCGGGACCTACGATGCAACAAACATCATTCAACCGTTGATCTCAGTGATTACTTCGGTAGGTATGGATCATATGCAGATCTTAGGTAATACTTTGGCTGCGATCGCAGAAAATAAAGCGGGGATCATCAAAAAAAATGTGCCTGTTATCTGTGGTAAGCTGTTGCCAGAAGTGCAAGATATCATTAAGCAAAAAAGTGAGTCTATGAATGCAGACTTGTATTTGTTTGAGCGAGATTTTTTCGCCACAGCAAAACAATTGCCGAATTTTTGGGGTGAGACCTTTGATTATCGTTTCAAAGATCATCTTTTAAAAAATGCTCAAATACAAATGGTCGGTGATTATCAAATCGAAAATGCTTCAGTGGCATTAACAGCCTTTTTGGTCCTGTTGGAGCAGCGTTCTCCTTTCGTACCAATGAACCAGTTAAACAGATACTTAAGAAGAACTATCTGGCCTGGCAGGTTTGAAAAGTTGGTTGATGAACCTCTCATAGTTTTAGATGGGGCACACAATTTACCCGCGATGCAGGGAATCAGCCGAACTCTTAAGACTAAGTTTAATAGTCGCAAAATATATGTTTTACTAGCTGTTTTGAAAGATAAACAGTTTAATGAAATGATTGCTGAATTAGAGAAGCTGCCCAATGTCACCCTTGTTTTGACAACCTTTGATGCGCCGCGAGCAACTTTCAAACGTGAGGAATTAGACGCTAAGTGGGCTAATATCTCAATGTATGAGAAGTGGAATGCTGCCTTGCTCACACTGATCAACAACATGGAGGCTGATGATATGTTGCTGATTACGGGCTCTTTGTATTTTGTGTCAGAAGTGAGAAAGTATTTTAAGTAAAAGTTAGGAGTATAGAGTTGAAACCAGAATTAGTTATTTTTGATATGGATGGCGTTGTATTTGATTCTGAGAAAGTATATTACACAGCAAATAAGATGGCTGCTGATGAGTTGGGAATGGAGTACTCAATGGAGTATTACCGCAGGTTCATTGGAGCTGGAAATGAACAGATGGTCACGGCGATGACGGCTGACTTTGGAGATTCAAAATTGATTAAAAAGTTTATGGAACGTAGTTTTAATTTGATCGATCCACTAGTTTCAGCTGGTAAGATGGAACTGAAAAAGGGCTTTCTCGAATTGACTAGTTTTTTGCAGAAGACACAAACGCCATATGTTTTGGCTTCAAGCAATGATCGTCACCAAATCGATTTTTACTTGCAGACATTAAAAATGGATCTGGGTTTTGATTTAATCATTTCTGCAGATGACGTTAAACAAGCTAAACCATCATCTGAAATTTTTAATCAAGCATGGGAGCAAGCTGGACATCCGGCTAAGGAAAAAACTTTGGTGATCGAGGATTCACATAATGGGATCGTAGCTGCTAATCGAGCTGGCATCCCCGTAGCAATGGTGCCTGATTTGATACAGCCAACTGAATATGATTCGAAAAATACTTTTGGTGTTTTTAAGGATCTGCAGGAATTAAATAATATTTTAAAATAAAAAAGTTAAATTTGACCTTTTCTGCGTATATATTACTTGGAGGGGTAAAGATGACACTTATAAATTCTTTTGATATAAATTTTTTAGCCGACCAGATCGAGCATTATGGAACACAAGAACTGACTGATCGTGAATTATTGTTTTGCGTTTGTTGCAGTGCTTTTTCTAAAAGAGACGCAACAACTATTACAGGAAAGTTTTTTTCCCAATATGAAGACTTAGAACAGATGCAGTATCTGACAGACCAAGAGATTCGCGACTTATTACCGGAGAATCAGAAAAACTGGTTTTTTGAAGTCTTGAGCGAGTTTGCGCAAAGATTTGAAAAAAGACCGTCCTTAGCTTTAGGGACAGTTTACTCCAGTAAAAAAATTGGTGAATATATGTCACAGATGTATGGTTGTGCTAAGCAAGAACATTTAGTTGGCATTTATCTGGATACTAAAAACCAAGTTCTTTTGCAAAAGAGTATTTTTAAAGGTACCTTGAATTCAGCTACTGTTCATCCACGAGAGATTTTTAAAGAAGCTGTTAAGTGTAGTGCGGCTCGCTTTATGGTCGTGCACAATCATCCTAGCGGAAATGTAACACCTTCTAAAAATGATCTTGCGTTAACGGACAGATTACTTGAGTGTGGCGAAATGCTAGGGATCACTTTGTTGGACCATATTATCGTAGGCGATAACTCATATTTGAGTATGCGTGAAGAAGAGCTCATTGCATAAAATTGTTCTTAAATTAAAAAAGATTCGTGCCCTGAAAGAAGGAATGACTATCAGTGTGCGAGTCTTTTTTTATAAGTAAAGGAAATTTGGATGATTTGATAAAAATTTTTGAGGCAAAAATGAACTGTATCCGCTAGTGTATTGTGGAAGGCTTTAAAATGTGGTAAACTTGCACAAGTACAAGTGTTGAAAGGAATATAAAATGTTAACAGGAAAAGTACGTTCTTTTAATAAAGATAAGGGCTTTGGTTTTATTACTCCAGATGATGGTGGCGATGATTTTTTCGTACATTTTTCTGCAATTTTGACCACCGGTTATAAAGTTTTGGAAGCCGGACAAAAAGTCAGCTTTGTTTCGGTTGAGGGAATCAGAGGACCACAAGCTTGTGATGTGACGATTTTAACTGAGTGATTCTGTGCTCATTAATTTGAGAAATTCTTAATAAAGATGCGCTAAGTAAATAGAATGCTTATGTTATAATTCGGTATTAACTAAAAATAAAAGTATTAGACATTGTGAAGGGATGAAAAAAAGTGTTCGGAATGGGAACGAAGAATATCGGGATCGATCTCGGTACAGCAAATACAATAGTTTATGCTGAGGGGAAAGGTATCGTTTTACGTGAACCTTCAGTAGTTGCTAAGAATACTAAATCTGGTGAGATCGTTTCTGTTGGATCAGAGGCTCGTAACATGATCGGCCGTACTCCGGCAAGTATTGTTGCGATCCGTCCAATGAAAGACGGTGTCATCGCGGATTATGATACAACTGCTGCTATGATGAAATACTATATTGACAAGGGTTTGGGCAAGCATAGCAGCAAACCATATGTTATGGTTTGTGTACCAAGCGGTGTAACGGAAGTCGAAAAACGTGCTGTGATCGATGCAACAAGAGTTGCTGGTGCTAAAGATGCTTATGTAATTGAAGAACCATTTGCTGCTGCCATTGGTGCTGGTTTGCCAGTCATGGATCCAACAGGAAGTATGGTTGTTGATATTGGTGGTGGGACAACAGATGTTGCAACTATTTCATTAGGCGGTATAGTTTCTAGTCGTTCGATCCGGATGGCTGGTGATCGATTAGATGAATCTATCGTATCTTTCGTGCGGAAGAATTATAATTTATTGATCGGTGAACGTACAGCTGAACAATTAAAGATCGATCTTGCTTCTGCTTCTGTTGAAGCTGCTAAGCAGTTAGATGCACAATCGATTCGAGGTCGTGATTTAGTAACTGGTTTGCCGAAGACGATCGAAATCAAGGCTGAAGCAGTCGCTAATGCTATTCAAGAAGTTGTTCAAGAAATCATTACAGCTATTAAAGAAACCCTTGAGGAAACTTCTCCTGAAATTGCTGCTGATGTTATCGATCATGGGATCGTGCTAACTGGCGGCGGTGCTTTATTGCGTCATCTTCCAGAAGTGATTTCTGATGCCACCAAAGTTCCTGTTTTCGTAGCTTCTGAACCTTTAGATTGTGTTGCGATCGGAACAGGCGAGTCGCTTAAAAGTATTGATGTTATGAAAAAGAATTAGTTCTTAGAGAAAAATTAGTTGGGGGTTGGAGTCGTTTTTCTCCAACCTCTTAATTTTTTATGTAGTTTATGCTGAATAATATGACTGACAAGTATTACTGGTAAAATAAACAAGGCAGTGATCAATTACAGTAATATTTTATAAGTTAGTCGTAATACGAGGAGGTTTCAAGTTTGCAAAAATTCTCATTCAATAAGAGATTGGTAGTTACAATGATCATCTTGATCATTGGCTTTTTATTGATAGCTTTTTCAATTAGTGTGCGAAATAACCGAAAAGCTCCAATTTTTGTTCAGCAGATCGGTAATGAAGCTGGTGGAATAGTTGAGCGTGTCGTTGGTGTTCCAATGAACGGATTGGGTCATGCATCAGATTCAGTCAAGGGTTTATACAATACTTATACTGAAAATAAGAAATTGAAAAAAGAGGTAGATACAATAGCTACCCAAAAAGTTGAAAACCAAACTTTGAAAAATGAAAATAAGCATTTAAAGCAACAATTAAAACTTAATGAGACGTTAAGCTCTTATAGTAAGATCAATGCTGTTGTGTTGAGTCGGACTCCTTCTTCATGGCAAGATCAAGTTGTGATAAATAAAGGAGCAGTTGCAGGTGTGAAGAAAAACGACCCAGTTGTTTCTAGAAAAGGTCTCGTCGGCCGAGTCACAGAAGTTAATCAAACAAATAGTAAGATTGAGTTACTGTCAACTAGCAATGATTCTGCTAACCGATTTGCAGTTCGCTTACAGGGTAAAGATGGAACAGTGATCAATGGGTTGATCACTGGTTATAGCACGTCAAAAAATCAGCTGATCATGGGACAGATCACTTCTAAAGAAAAAATTTCCAAGGGGGCGCAGATCACAACTTCAGGCATGGGAGGAATCACTCCTCAGGGCTTATTAGTGGGTAAAGTCGTCCGTGCGGCTAATGACGATGAGGGACTTCCAGCCAAAGTTTATATTAAACCTGCTGCCGATTTTAATGATTTAGATGTTGTAACGGTTGCAAGGAGAGTTGATTAGGAGTTTTGTGACATGAGAATTTCGAAAATGAGATATTTTTTCCCGATAGGAACTTTTTTATTTCTTTTTTTAGATGGTTCGCTTAGCCATCTTTTTGCCCCTTCTTTTTTTACTAGTAGTACTTCAGTTGAGAGTCGACTTATTTTGTTATGGTTGGTTCTGGGCATTTGCTATGGCAAGGTCGATCACTTGTTAGCATGGTCAGCTGTAGCTGGACTTTTTTTCGATCTTTTCTATACGGGTGTTTTAGGTATTTTTACGCTGTTACTACCCTTTATGGTTTATTTGACTAGAAATATTGTAACGTTTTTTAATCGCTCATTTATTGTGGTATTATTAATATATTTAATAGATATCACTATTTTGACAACTCTTTTTTATTGGGTGAATGCATTGATCGGTTTTACATCGGCATCTGCTGTGACGTTTATAGCTCGCACTTTAGGTCCGACTTTAGCGTATAATTTGGCAGGCTATGTAATCTTGTACTGGCCATTGAAAATGTTTTTTGAAAAATTTAGTTAAGGATGTGTGGAAGAATGCAAGCTGTCGTTTTAAAAGGGTATAACAACGGCTATGAATTGATTTTAGAGCCGACTGCCAGCTTTACTGAAATAAAAGTAGAATTGAGTAATTTGATGGAGAAATTACACAATGATGAAACTGCAGATCGTACTAAAAAGTATTCTTTCAACATTAATACAGGGATGATACTTTACACAGCCGAGCAAAAACAAGCTTTGGAAAATATTTTTGCTAACTACCCGCGTTTTTCGATTCATAAGATCCAAAGTTCGGTGATCGAAAAACAAGAGGCACAAGAAATAGTTGACAGTACAACGGTGCACGTTAATGGTGATATTATTCGCAATGGGCAGGATAAACTCGTTCAAGGAGATTTGCTTTTTTTAGGCACATTGCATGAAGGCGGTATTCTAAGAGCAACAGGCAGTATTTTTGTTTTAGGAACTGCGAACGGTGTTCTTTGTGCGGGTCATGAGAATAATACAAGCGCTGTTCTTGCTGGAAATTTGAAAAATGCTCAGCAATTACGAATTGCTGATTTGGTAGATATTGTTAACGAAGATAAAAAAATTTCAGAGACAGATCAAATGAGTGCACTTTTCGTGAATGATCTGCATGCTTTGGCACTAACTCGGATCGAACAGTTAAAAACAACTAGGCCAAAGTTATTCATAAAGGCAGGGGGATTTTAGAATGGGAAAAGCAGTTGTTATTACATCTGGTAAGGGCGGTGTTGGTAAAACAACAACGTCGGCAAATCTGGGAACTGCGCTGGCTTTAATGGACAAAAAAGTGTGTTTGGTTGACTTAGACATTGGTTTGCGTAATCTAGACGTAGTCTTGGGCTTAGATAATAGAATAATTTATGATATTGTCGATGTTGCTGAAGGACGTGCCAAACTTCCACAAGCTTTGATCAAAGATAAGAGATTTAATGACAAATTATTTTTATTACCGGCTGCGCAAAATGCTGACAAAACCTCGTTGACACCCGACCAAGCCATCGAGATTGTTGAAGAGTTAAAGAGTGAATTTGATTATGTATTTTTGGATTGTCCGGCAGGGATCGAACAAGGGTTTATGAACGCCGTTGCTGGAGCTGACGAAGCAATCGTTGTTTCGACGCCTGAGATCTCAGCAGTACGAGATGCTGATCGTGTTGTTGGCTTACTGGAACAACAAGATTTAGATAAACCGCCAATGCTTGTTATTAACCGGATCCGCAAAAACATGATGAATGAAGGAAATATGATGGATGTCGATGAAATTACCAGACATCTTTCCATCGAACTTTTAGGGATCGTTTTTGACGAGGATGAAGTTATTGCCACCTCTAACAAGGGAGAACCGATCGTTTTATATGAAAAAAATCCAGCTGCACAAGGATATCGAGATATTGCGCGACGTATGGACGGTGAGACAGTACCTTTAATGTCGTTGAAAGAACCTAAAAAAAGCGGCTTTTTTCAAAAAATTGGTGCATGGTTCAAAAAGGATAAATAGCAATGGTTTAAAGTTGGGGTCATCATCAGAACGGTGGCCTTTTTTATTTTCAGAATTTTTAGTCAAAGCAAATGACTAGCGGGTTTATGAATGATACTTATATACATTATTCGTCATCTTTGCTATAATTTTTTTGTATCTATTTCGGACATGGTGGTGAGTTTTCGTGAATTTGATTTTTAATATTGTATTTTTGGTGTTTTTTGTAAATACTCTTTTTGCCATCGTGACGGTTTTTAAAGAAAAAAGAGATATTGCTGCAACTTGGGCATGGTTGTTAGTTTTAAATTTACTTCCAGGTATCGGATTTTTGATTTATTTGTTTGCAGGAAAAAAGATTTCTAAAGAGCGGATCTTTGATATTAAAGTTCAGGAAAAATTAGGGATCGATCAGCTTGTGTCTTTGCAAAAAGAACAGTGGAGCGAAAAGGAACTGTTACCTTATGATGTGTTGACTAATGAAGCACAACAAACTGCCCGTCTTTTTTTAGATGCTGATCAGGCAATATTTACCAACCATAATGAGGTCAAGGTGTTTACTGATGGAAAAGACAAGTTTTCCAAGTTGTTGGATGATATCCAGCACGCTAAAGATCACATACATATTGAATATTATACGTTCTATAGTGACAAGATCGGTCACCAGATCCTGCAAGCTTTACAGGAAGCACAAAAAAGAGGTGTAACTGTACGGGTCATATATGATAGTATGGGTTCTCGCGGTCAGACTCGTCATTTTTTTAAACCATTGGAAGAATTAGGCGGTCAAGCCGAGCCATTCTTTGGGTCAAAAAAATCATATTTTCACAGCCCTCGTTTAAATTATCGTGATCATAGAAAAATCGTTGTGATAGATGGCGTGATCGGGTACATCGGCGGTTTTAATATTGGTGATCAGTATTTGGGACGCCTAGAAAAATTTGGTTACTGGCGAGACACTCATTTACGAGTCGTTGGTAACGCAGCAGTTGCTTTACAGTCACAATTTTTTATGGACTGGAATGCCACCGTTAAAAATTCTCCAGAATCTGCGCCAATTGAATATGCTGACAGATATTTTCCATTGCAGAGAGGCCAGGGGACGACTGGTATTCAAATCGTTTCTTCAGGACCGGATAACGAAACTGAGGCTATTAAGCTGGGATACTTGAAAATGATCAGTAATGCCCACGATTATATTTACATTCAAACTCCGTACTTGATCCCAGATGATTCTGTTATGGAGACTTTAGGAGTTGCGGCACTTTCAGGAGTCAAAGTGAAAATAATGATCCCTTCTAAACCTGACCATGCCTTTGTTTATCGTGCTACCGAATATTATGCTCAAGAGCTATTAGAAAAAAATGTTGAGATATATAAATATGATAATGGTTTTATGCATGCTAAAACAATGGTCGTGGATGGGCAAATGTGTTCAGTCGGTTCAGCAAACCTTGACTTTAGAAGTTTTAAGTTGAATTTTGAAGTAAATGCGTTTTGTTATGATCGTAAGCTAACTATTGAGTTGACAGATATTTTTGCGCAGGATCTGAACAATTGCACTAAATTAACTCCAGAATATTTTTCTAAACAGTCACGTTGGATGAAATTTAAGCAATATTTTTCACGGCTTCTGTCACCTATTTTATAAAAATAAAGTACATGTTTTTTAGTTGACTAAAGTTTTTCACTAAAAAAGCACGTATTTTATCTTTTTATGTACAAAAAATATTAGAAATGGAAATAACTATGTCGAAAAAGAAAAAAATACTAATAAGCTTTCTCACGTTAATTTTAGTAGTAGTAGTAGGTGGTATTTTAGGTTATGCTGCTAATTATTTAGTTACTTATGCTTTTGATAATCCCCATCGTACTGAAAAGCAGCTTAAATCTAAAGGACAGGAAAGAATAGACCAAGAGTGGTTAAGCAAGCAAAAAGATGGGTCACAGTGGGCTATGAGAGCGCAGGATACTAAGCAAAAACTTGTGGCCTTCTATTATCCGGCTAAAAAAGCGACAAAAAAAACCATTGTAGTTGCTCATGGTTATCAAGGAAGTCATTATACAATGGCTTCTTATATTAGAATGTTTCACGAGAAAGGCTACAATGTTTTGGCTCCTGATGATAGGGGGAGTGGTCAAAGTCAGGGGCGATATGTCACATTTGGTTATCCTGATAGTCGTGATTATCTAATCTGGGTCCAGCGGGTGATTGCAAAAAACGGCCGTGATTCCCAAATTGGATTGTTTGGTGTTAGTATGGGAGGAGCTACAGTCATGATGATGAGCGGCTTAAAATTACCGCACCAAGTTGAAGCTATAGTTGAAGATTGCGGCTATGATACAGTTGCAAATGAATTGACCTATCAATTAAAACAACAATTCAATATGCCTAAGGAGCCTTTGATCACTTTAAGCCTTTTGATAGCTCGATTCAGAGTGGGTCATAATTTTACTGAAGCTAGCTCTGTCAATGCTCTACATAAGAATAGATTGCCAGTGCTTTTTATTCATGGGCAAAAAGATACTTTTGTCCCGACCAAGATGGTTTATAATAACTTCAAGGCCACAGAAGGTGAAAAATATCTCTGGATCACTCTTAATACTAAGCACGCAGATTCCTTGAAAAATTATCCTCACAAATATCGGCAAAAAGTTGGGCAGTTTTACGACAAATTTTGGCAATAAAAAAGCAAGGCACATAAACTGCCTTGTTTTTACAAAACTATGTCTTATTATTAACCGAGAAGTGGACCTAGAGACCCTAGGATCACTGAGCCGACCATGAAAATCAGCATGACCCAGACTACAACCATAGTCACTTTTTGAAAAGTTGAACGTTCTTTCTTTTTACGCAATGAAACCACCCTTAAGTTTTTAATTATATCTTACATTTTTAATAAAGTTCCTGTCAAACCCTATAACTAGACATTATACCTGAATTATTCATACTTTTCCCTTAAGGACTACTTTTTGTTGTTGTCATGCT
>OMJG01001534.1_pt1 | contig 13174 bp, 10 predicted proteins | sample 1646431 | NCBI WGS metagenome assembly OMJG01 (sample SAMN03771674, study PRJEB25209) | food metagenome | isolation source: Cotija cheese | place: Mexico:Jalisco,Michoacan | collected 2011-12-12 | reverse complement strand
GGTTGTCGGGGCGGGTGGAAGTGGTAACGACCGCGCCGGGGGCATCGAGGATCGCGTTGATCACCACATGCAGACCCTTCCCCGAGCGGGGTGGCCCGATCAGCAGGATCGAGTCCTCCACACTCGCCCACACATCCACACCCCGCGACGCACCAAGCAGATAACCCACATCTCCGACCGCCGGGTGCTGGATTGACGGGCGGAGCTGCCCCGCGCGACGCAGCAGCGACTTCTCCGATGCAGCCGTGGTCACGTCGGTGCGGGTGGCGATCCCCGCGATTCGATACGGGTCGACCTTCGTGCGCCGTGCCTGGTCCCGGAACGTCCGCCACACCCACCACCCCGCCGCCCCGACCGCAAGGATCAAGGCGCCGGCGACGATCCAGTAGACAACAGCATTGAGCCCGGCGGCGCCGAGCGCGGCCCCCGGATCACCCGGATGCAGGAGCACGCCGAGGCCAGCTGCGATCCCACCCGACGGTTGGGTGACCCCGGTAGCCCAGGCGGTGATGCTGCCGGCGATACGGAAGATGACTGCAAGGGCCGCTGCGGTGATGAGGGCGATGATGCCGAGGTTCGCCAACTCATCCCCAAGCGCTCCACCTTGTCTGGGGGTGCTCATTGGATTCTGCCTATGGTGAGGGTGCCGGAGACGCGGCCGAGGAGGATCACTTCACCCATCACCGCAGCCGCCGCCTGCTCCGCCGTGAGCAAGGCACGAGCAACACCGTCACCACTGGCGTCGCTGTGGGCGTGGATGATCGCGACCGCGACATCTTCACCCGGCACGAACCCCGAGCCGACCACCTCATGCAGCACGGGCGGGGCCGTGCTGACCGGCGGCGGAGTGGCGGTCGCCGTGGTTGGTACTTCCCACGGTGTTGGTGCGGGGCGTTCGCGGGGTGGGGTGATGATGTCAGTGAACGTCGACCCGTCTGCCTCTCGTACCTGGACCCGCAGCGGCGTCCGGTACCGGGCGGTGAGGGTGTCGAGGATCGTCGGGAACGACTCGCGCCGCCACGCGGGCGCGAACGGTTCCGGCAGATATGGGACACCGTCGACCGTGACGATCATGCTCCCGTCGGCGGCGATCGTGAACTCCACCACCGGCACGACCATCGGCCCGCCACTCTCAGGTTTCGGCGCATTCTGCGAGTAGTCGTCGGGGCGGGTGCGGCGGTAGTGGGGCTTCGGCGTCACAGGGCGGTCCTTCCAGGGGTGCAACGGTGTCGCCATGCAGGTGCACCCGCACCGACCTGAGCTCAGGACGTTTGCGCACAGAAAGGTAGGAGGGCACGAACCTGGGGGTGGTTCGTGCCCTCCCGTGCTGACCCGCCGTGTTGGGGGTGCCAGCAGATCAGCAGCTTCGTTAGTCCTCCTTTGCTCCCTCGAACTGGGCCTTGAACTCCTCGAACGACTCGTCCTCTTCACGGACATGGCCGTTGCGTTCGCGGGTGATCGCGAGGCGACGACCGAACAGCAGCACCCCACCCGTCGCCGCGGCGATCAAGCCACCGGCGAGGCCGAGCGGCCACCAATCACCACCACCGGTGTGCGCGAGCTCACCCGGTGTGCCCGGCTTGCCGGGCTCGTCTGGTGAGTCGGTGACGGTGGTGGTTTCGTCCGGTGCGCCGCAGACGCCACGGTGCAGGATCGTGCCGTCGGCGTCGGTGACGGTCTCCACCCAGTAGTAGACGCCGACCCGGTCAAAGATCACCTCGTCGGAGCGATACTCACCCGGCCCGTCCAACTCGATCACCGTCGAGGTGAACACCAGTTCCTCCGGGGTGCAGGTGGCGGTGTCGCCATCCTGCCGGTACGCCTCGAACATGAGGCGTGCGCCGTCGGGGACGGTGCCGGTGACGGTCGCGACATCATGCGCTGGATCACCCAACGTGACGGTCGGGACCGCGTTCGTCTTCACGATCAGCTCTTCCGGCTGCTCCTTGACGACCGTCGTCTCACCGGGTGCCCCGCACTCACCCTCCGCGATGATCTCGCCGTCGCTGTCGTAGAGCGTTTCGATCCAGTACACGTTCCCCGCCGCATCGACGCTGGTAGTGCCGGAGCGGTAGACGCCTGCCTGGGTGACTGGGATCTCGTCGCTCTCGAAGAACGGCACCTCGCACACCGGGCCGGTGTCTGACGGGTGCGGCCCGTAGGCGCGGAACACGAGGTAGGCGCCGTCGGGAATCTTCGTGCCCTGCACGAGCGCGGTGTCCGAGAACGGTTCACCGATGAAGGCTTCCGGGGTTGCCTGCGTGATCACCGACACCGGCACCTCGGTGCCGGTGGGTGGGACGTAGAAGCGTTCCAGCACATCCTCCGGTGACGACTGGTACGGCTGCACCCGATCATCACCCGCGAACGTCGTCACGAGGACGTAGAAGCCGGGCTCGGTCGGCACGATCTGGTCCGCATCCGTGTACCCGAGCTTGTAGACCCCGTTCCGCGCCGGCGTCGTCAGCTCCGTCAGTACCGGTGCGGTGGTGAGGTCGAGATCGTCGGTCAGCATGGTGTCGGTGGCGAAGGGACCGTAAACGGTGTGGCGGAGTTCATCGACATCCGCACCCCAGTACCCGTCACCAGCGAAATCCCCGTGGTTCGCCGGGAACCCCGACACCGTCACCACATCGAACGCGCGCCCGTCGGGGTGCACGTTGTACTCCCGCATCAGCGACGCCACGGTGATCGGCCACCTAACCGAGGTCGTCTCCACGTTGATGCCGTAGTCGTCCTGCCAATCGTTTGCGAGGTAGTCGCGCACCCATTCCGGCTGCGACGACTTCCGCACCTCCCACACCCAGGTCACGAACCCACCCGAAGGTGCCACCACCGATGGCGACGTATACACGCCGGGGCCGTCAGCAGTGACGGTGACTGTGCCGAGCGGCACCGCCGCCGCATCAATCACGGCGTTCTGCGTGGGAGGGAGGGTGCCGGGGACTTGGTAGGCGGTGCCCTCGAAGACCACAGGGATGAACTTGCCGTCCTTCTTCAGCCAGGCACCGTTCGAGCTGGACACGGTGATCGTGTCCGTGAGCGCGTCTCCGGGGACGGCGAGACGCTGATCCGCCTCCGACACCGCGACCGGCTGGAACGGCACCACGCTGGTCTCCGTGACCTGCCCGAAGCGGTCGGTGAAGGAATCGGTGAGGTACTTCGCATTCGCGCCGTGGGCGTCCTTGTCGATCGCCCACACCCAGGTGTAGAACCCGGACTCCGGCGCGATGATCGTGCCGGGCGAGGTGTAGGAGCCGGCACCGGTGAGTGTCACGGTCTCCGTGCCCGCGACGGGTGCGCCTGCGGGTGGGGTATCGGCTTCTGTGGGTTGCTCATCGAATGGCCCGTACAGGGTGCCGGTCGCGGTCACCTCGACCGGTGCATCGTCCAGGTGAATCCATGTGCCCTTCGATACCGATACCGTGAGCCCGTCCACGAACGCGTCACCCTCGGCGACGAAACGGGAGGCGACCTGGGTGGTGATCTCCGGCTGGAAATCCAACTCGATCACCGGCGACTCCGCACGCGCCGACAGCCCCGTCGAGGAACCGGACACTGCAGCGATCAGGCGCTGCTTCCCACCACCCGGCGTGACATACAGGTCCAGGGCGGCCCCGTACCCGGCAGCGTCGATACTCATCGACGCACCCACCTGGTACGCCGGCACCCCGTCCGCAGGGGTTCCCATGATCGGATGCGCGCCCGCACCGATCGTCCGAGATGACGACCCGTCCGCGAAGACCGCATCCGTCAGGGTCGCGGTGCCTGTGAGGCCTGCGGGGTGGGTGGCGACGGTGAGGGTACCGGCGTACTGATCCCCCATCGCGAGGGACAGCGACAGCGTGGGGTCGGTGACCGCGTTCACGGCGGCTTCCTGTCGCATCGTGGCGAGGTTCGCGAGAATCGTGCCCCGCTCCGAGGCAGGCGCGCGGGCGACGTAGTAGTCGTCTCCGGACATGCCGTGCGAGTTGTAGGTGCCAGCGCTCGTGACCGACCAGACGTGCAGGGCGACGGCGGCGGTGATGTTCGGATCACCAGACTGCCCCCACCGGTCCATGACGTAGTTCAGTTCCGCGAGCTGCTGCCGCGACAGGGAATCCAGCGACGTGATCCGCTCCGGCCCCGACGTGCTGCCGTAGGGGGCGGCGGCGTCGAGGTCCGCGCAGTACGCCTGCCGACCATCCACGTCGGTGTTGTACGCGCCCAGGAACGCGCCACCGGACCAGTAGCCGACGCCTTCACTGCCGGCGTGCGCGGGCTGCGTGCCCAGCGCGAAGGAACCGGCGATCACGAGCAGCGCGATGAGCGCGGACAGCCACCGACTGAGCCTGGCCGGTGGCGGTGACCCGGTGACCGGGGAGGGGGTGAGTGATCCTGACACGAGAGGCCTCCTGACGTTTGCGAACAGCGACCCGGGAATCCGGTCGCCTTCACACCAGGTGCACCACCACCCTCACAACCCCACACCGCGCCCCTCCCGCCGGGCACCGGGCGGGTCGGTGTCGAGGGGATCGTTCTTGAGCCCCGACCGCTCACGCACCCGACGATGCGCCCCGTCACAAACCGTGTGCAGCAGTTCGCGGATGTCGTCGTACCCGGTGATCACCGTGGCAAGGCCGTCGCGCAGGAGGCGGTGACACCCCGCCGACGCCGCACTCGTCACCGGCCCAGGTATTGCGCCGACGGGGCGGCCGAGTTCGACCGCGCGGGCGGCGGTGTGGAGAGTGCCCGACCGGTATCCCGCCTCGGCAATTACGACGGTGCCGGAGAGGGCGGCGAGGAGGCGGCCGCGTTGCAGGAACCGCCACTTCGTTGGCGCTGCCCCCGGCGGCACCTCCGACAGCAGGAGCCCGTGCTTGCTGATGCGGGTGAGGAGGTCTGTGTGCCCGGCCGGGTAAAGCCGGTCGAGCCCGCCAGCCAGCACCGCGATCGTGGGGCCCTCGGCTGCGAGTGCGGCACGGTGCGCGGCACCGTCGATCCCGTACGCGCCACCGGAGAGCACCCGATGTCCCTCTTCCACCGCGGACTGCACCAGCTCTGCCGTGACGTGCTCCCCGTACCCGGTCGAGGCGCGCGCCCCCGTGACGGTGAGCCGTTCCCAGACGGGCTCCGTCAGTAGTTCGGTGTCGCCTTTCGCCCAGAGCGCGACCGGTGTGCGGTCTCCGAGCGCGTCGATCCCGGACGGCCAGTGCGCATCACCGGGAATCAGCACCCGCATCCCATGACGCTCAGCATCCGCGATCACCCGCTCAGTGTGTGCGGCGTCGATACGGGGTGCGAGACTCCGCTGCCAGGTGTCACCATCCGGCCCCACCGGTACCTCCGCTCCGATCGCTCGCGAGACGGTCTCGGATGCTCCAACGGTGCGGATCATCCGACCCGTGACGGCGTCTCCTGGCTCGGATGCGATGGCGAGGATGATCCTCGCGGTGCGCTCATCCGCGGCCAGTTCGTTGATCGTGTCCATTCGTTTTCCCTCGGTCGTGGTGGCTCATTCGGGAGAGAGGTGCGAACCGGGATGCGCCACGATGTTCGCGGAGCCGCTGAGGGTGCGTCCGTAGAATCGAAGGTGTGCCCCTGGAATCTCTGATCGGACGTGCTCTTCTCGGTGAAGACCAGTTCGTTGCTGCGTCGCAGGGGCGCAGACTGCGAGCGATGGTCGCTGGCAGTGGTGACGATCTGGTGGTGCTCGAAGCCGGACTCGGAGTGAGTGGCCTGTATTGGGGTCCTGTGCACGCGACGCTCGCGAAACACGTTCGGGTCGTCGCGTATGAGCGGGCAGGATTCGGCGGGAGCGATTCGGCACCGGGCGAATCTCGTGACCTGGCGTACCTCGCCGCCGACCTCGCATCGGTCGTGAACGCGTTTCCCCACAAGCGTCTGGTGCTCGTCGGTCACAGTTGGGGCGGTCCGATCATCCGTACGTTCGCCGCCATCCGGGCGGGCTCCGACAGCACGCTTGTGGGCTTGGTTCTGGTCGATCAGAGCGACGAGCACGCCGCCGATCTCTACACCTCCCGGTTGGCGCGCTGGTCCGACGCGATGCAGAACGCGCTGTTCGTGCCGCTCGCCCGTGCGCGTCTTCTCGCACCGTTGATGAAGACGCAACTGGCAGGGCTCCCAGCCGAGATCCTGCGTGCCGCACTGGCGGCATCCAGCACGGTGGATGCTGCGCGCGCCACCTCGCAGGAGAACACGCACGTCGCCGAAGACCTGCTCCGGTTGCGATCCGACCCGCCCGTGCTCAGAAGTGCCCAGCTGAGGGTGATCTCCGGTCAGCAGCACAGCCGCATCGACCGGAAGATTCGTGCGCGTCTCGTGGACGCGCACCAGCAGACCGCACGCGAGCATTCCGGAGCACAGTTCGTTGCTGCTGAACGTTCAGGGCACATGGTTCCCGTGACTGAGCCTGAACTCATCGCGAAGCACGCACTCGCGCTCCTGTAATGGTGGCGTCCCCGGGGGTGGTGGGGTTTCCGGCAGGGCTCGCGGTGTCGTAGACGCTGGTGAGCCATCGTGCGATGGTCAGTGAGCACCGATCAAAGTCACTCACAGGAAGATACAAACGCACGATGGCTCTAGACCAGTCTGCCCTCCTCGAGCTTCTCGGGGAACTGCAGTCCACCGATGTCAGCGACCGGATCCGGCTCGCGACGCAGAAGCTCTACCAGGAGCTGATCGACGCGGAGGCGACCGCGTTCATCGGCGCCGCTCCGTACGAACGCTCCGAGGGTCGTGTCGCGGTCCGCAACGGGTCGCGTGCTCGGACGCTTTCGACCACGGCCGGGGATCTGGATCTGCGGATCCCGAAGCTGCGGCAGGGGTCGTTCTTCCCGTCGCTGCTGGAGCGGCGTCGCCGGGTCGATCAGGCCCTGTTCGCGGTCGTGATGGAGGCCTACGTCCACGGCGTGTCCACTCGCAAGGTCGACGATCTCGTCAAGGCCCTCGGCGCGGACGCCGGGATCTCCAAGTCGGAGGTCTCCCGCATCTGCCAGGACCTCGACGAGGACGTCGCCGCGTTCCGGGAGCGCCCGCTGGCAGAGCAGGCCTACCCGTATGTGTTCGTCGACGCGACGTACTGCAAGGCCCGCGTCGGGCGGCAGGTCGTCTCCCAGGCGATCGTCGTGGCGATCGGCGTCGCCGCCGACGGCACCCGGCAGGTCCTCGGCTTCGACGTCGGCGACACCGAGTCCGAGCCGTTCTGGACGGCGTTCTTCCGGTCGTTGAAGGCGCGCGGTCTGGGCGGGGTTCGGCTGGTGATCTCCGACGCGCACTCCGGACTGATCTCCGCGATCCAGGTCGCCTTCCAGGGTGCGTCCTGGCAGCGCTGCCGCGTCCACTTCATGCGCAACGTCCTGGCGAAGGTCCCCAAGGTCGCCGGCCCCATGGTCGCCTCGATCGTCCGCACCGTGTTCGTCCCGCGCGGCAAGGCCAGTCTCGTCAAGGCCCAGTTCGGGGAAGTCGTCCGCATGCTCGAGCGCTCCCATCCGGCCGTCGCCGAGATGCTCGAGGACGCTCGCGACGATCTGCTCGCGTTCACCGCGTTCCCGTCCGCGCACTGGCAGCAGATCTGGTCCACGAACCCGCTGGAGCGGCTGAACAAGGAGATCAAGCGCCGCACCGACGTCGTCGGCACGTTCCCGAACCCCGCCGCGCTGCTGCGCCTGGCCGGGCACGTCCTCATCGAGCAGCACGACGAATGGGACAGCGCCGACCGCCGCTACTTCAGCGACGCCTCCATGGCCCTGCTCAACACCATCGACAAGGAGGACACCGTCCCCGAACTCATCGCGGCATAATCAGAGCAGCTGACCTCGCCGGTGCTGAGAAACTCCACCACACAGAGGGACGCCACCCCTGTAATCACGCCGAACCGCTCGGGCCTGTCTCTATAGCCGCATGTTCGTAGTAGGTCTTCATGCCTGTGAGGTGCGTCGTCGCCGCCCCTGCAGCGGAGTTACGCGCCCTCACGAATCTCGACGAACCGTCGGGATACATGATGGAATCACACAAATCTCGACAGAGGGTCGTGATTAGTGAAGCTGCGGAAGGTCGGGGCTGGTGGCGGGAGACTAGTCGGCCTTGCAGCAGTCGCCGTCGCAGTGCTCGGCCTCGCGTTCTCCTGTTAGCACAGAGACCGGCGCAGCGCAGCAGGCGTCTCCGCGCCACGCCTCGATGCCTTCCCGGACCGCGAACCCGGCGATCACGAGAGCCGCGATGGAGTCAGCCCATGCCCACCCGAGCAGGCTGTTCAGCAGCAGCCCGACCAGGAGCGCAGCGGACAGATAGGTGCAGATCAGGGTCTGCTTGGAATCGGCGACCGCAGAGGCCGAGCCGAGTTCGCGGCCCGTCCGTCGCTCGAACCAACTCAGGAAGGGCATTACCACCAGGCTCAGAGCGGCCAGCACGATGCCCACCGGTGAATGCTCGGGCTCGCGGAGGCCCACCAGTGACAGGATCGCGTCGACCGAGACATATGCGGCCAACCCGAAGAACGACACGGCGATCACCCGCAGCGCGGTCTTCTCGCGCTTCTCGGGATCAGGGGCGGCGAACTGCCACGCCACCGCCGCGGCCGAGAGCACCTCCACGATCGAGTCCAGCCCGAACCCGATCAGCGCCGCAGACGACGCGGCCCCGCCCGCGGCCAGAGCGATGATCGCCTCAATGACGTTCCAGGTGATCGTGATCGCCACCACGATCCTGATCCGCCGCCGCAGCACGCCCGTCCGCGCCGGGAGCGTCGCTACCTCTGTCACCGCACCGGCTCCGCGTCGCAGCATCCGGGAACCGAGCAGGTGGGGTCCAGGCAGGGTTCGTTCTCATCGACTGCGAGCGTCACGTCCACCAGCGCCGTCAACGCTGCCGCGAGATGCGGATCGGCGATCTCGTATCGGGTCTGGCGGCCCTCGGGTTCGGCGACGACGATCCCGCATCCCCGCAGACACGACAGGTGGTTCGACACGTTCGTGCGCGTCAGCTCCAGGTCACGGGCGAGCTGAGCCGGATAGCCCGGCGCGTCGAGCAGGGACAACAAAATGCGGGACCGGGTCGCATCGGCCATCGCCCGGCCCAGACGGTTCATCACGTCCACCCGCGAAGCAAGAGTCAGCATGCACTGACTATACAGCGAACGCTGACCTAACGGCAACCGGAACTCCACGGCCTCGTCAGCCAGTAACGTGAGGGCAGCAGCAGGGCCGCATGTTCGATGAATATGCACCCCCACACCCCTGAAATGCGGCACTCGATCCGCATGTTCCCACGGATCAGGCTTCAGAATTCCTGAACTTGCGGGAAACGCCCTTCATCCTGGCCGTGGTGTCGAACGCAGCCAGCTCCGCCGGGTGGAGCTGATGCTGTACGACGAAGCTGCGTTCCTTGATCCGCCACAGTCCTTGCCCGGTGCCGAGCCCTGGGAGGAGCTTCTGTTCGGTGCCGGTGAGGCCGAGGGCGGCTGCGGTTGCTCCGAGCTGGTCGGGTTCTTGCCGGTAGATGATCCGCGTCTCCGCGTTCGCCAGCAGACTGTTGGCGAGGGCGCGCATGGCGGAGCCGGAGTCGCCGACGTTGTCGAGGTCGGTGAGTTTGTGGAAGATCAGCATGTTCGCGATCCCGTAATGCCTCGCGAGCCGCCACTGCGCATCCATCCGACGCAACAGGGCTGGGTAGGCCATGAGTCGCCAGGCTTCGTCGTAGATCACCCACCGGTGCCCACCGTTCGGGTCCATCAGCGCCGATTCCATCCACGCCGACGAGCAGGTCATCAGCACCGAGATCAACGTGGAGTTCTCCGCTACCCGTGACAGATCAAGGCTCACCATTGGGAGGGATGGGTCGAACCGCACCGTCGACGGTCCATCGAACAATCCCGCGAGGTCGCCGGCGACGAGGCGTCGGAGGGCGTGGCCGACGAGCCGGCCGTCTTCGGCGAGCCTCCCATCGGTATCGGTGGCGGTCTCGGGGTTCAGGATGTGGTCGACGACCATCGGCAGGATCGGCACCTCGCTGGATCGGACGGTGTCTCGGAGGGCGAGGTCGATCGCGGTGTGCTCCAACGGTGACAGCACCCGATCCAGCACTGTCTCCGCGAGCGCCCCGATGAGTTCACGACGCCGGGAGGCGACTTGCGCCGCCCATTCCGCGTCGCTGGTCCCGGAGGGGCGGTGACCTTCATCAAGCGGGTTGAGACGGTTACGCAGCCCATGCCCGAGCACAATCGCCCGCCCACCGACGGCTTCCGCTACCGCGGTGTGCTCGCCCTTCGGGTCGCCGGGGACGTACACGCGGCGACCGAACGGGATCGACCGCGTGTACAGAGATTTCGCGAGGGAGGATTTGCCGGAGCCGACGATGCCCGCGAGCACGATGTTGGGTGCGGTGATGATGCCGCGGGCGTAGAGGGTCCAGGGGTCGTACACGAATGATCCGCCGGAGTAGAGGTCTTGCCCGATGAACACTCCGTCGGCTCCGAGGCCGCCTTCGGCGAGGAACGGGTACGCGCCCGCGAGCGTCGCGGACGTGTCCTGATGCCGCGGCAACCGAAAGCAGCCCGGCGTCCTGAGCGCCGCAGCCCCCGCCTCGCCCGCAGAGGGCAGGTAGGTGGTGTTGCGCCGCTCGGCACGCTCCGCCGCGACCCGCGCACGTTCCTTTTCTTGCTCGGCTTTGCGGGCGGCCGCCTCGATATTCGCGGCGGCATGCTTGCGCGCCTTCCGGTGCTTGCGGCGTTCCCCGACCGGTTCGACCAGCGCCGCCGTGTGGAGCTTCTGCCGGTCACTCACAGCGCTCGCCCCCGAGACGGCGACGACGCCTGCGAGGGAGCGAACCAGTTGTCGTCCTCTTCGACAGAGGGCACGGTGCGACGAGCTCTCGACGGCGCCGCCGTCCTTGCCTTCCCAGGCGGTGTGTCGAGGTCCCGCGCTCCGGGGTGTGTGCGGAGCAGGGAGACGTGTCCGTGGTCGTGGTTGTACGTCAGCACGTAGCCGCCCTGCTCGATCACCCGGTCGAGGGGTCCGGTCGGGGGTTCGTCGTAGACGTAGCCATTGACCAGTGCCGCCTGTGTGGTCTCTTCGCCCGTGTCGAACCCGGCCAGGTGCTCGATCGCCGCATCCGTGCCGTCGCGGTCAATGATCGCCAGCACCTCGTCGGCGTCCTGCCCTTGCAGGAACACGATCCCCACCCACCAGGCAGGAGGGGCTGGGGTTGAGGGTGCGGGTCGCCACGCGATGCGACCAGAGACACCCATGGACGCATCCACCTGGTCATGCACCCCATCCAGCAGCGCCGCCGCCTGTCGCAGATCGGCCGCGGCGGCGAGAGCGTGACTTGCGCCGACACCCTGGTTTCCGTCGTCGTCGTATGCGCGCACCTGGTTCGAGACATGGACGGTGGCGAGTTGGTCGAGCACCTGGCGGAGAGACCTCACCCCGGCGAGGAGATCACCGAGCACTGCGTAGGTGTCGGCGGGGTCCTCGAACACGCGGGTGGCGTGTGCGAGTCCGCGGAGCGCTTCGGAGGCTTCCGCAGCATCAGTGACGGGGTTCTGGAAGGTCGGCATCACTTACTCCTGTCAGACGGTGCGGCACAGCGGCAACGCTGCGACGGTGAAGGCTTGGGCTTGCTGTCCGACGAGGCGGCGGGTCTCGCAGGAGGCTTGGATGGCGGCTTGTTCGATCGCGGCGACCGCGGTGTCGAGCTCTTCCGGTGTCGGGGCGCTGACGGAGATGAGGCCGGTGTAGCGGAGGACGCCGTGGCCGGCGGTGAGGTCGGCTTCTTGTTGCAGCACGTCACCGTATTCGGCGGTTTGGGAGGCGTCTTCGATCTGCCCCATCTTCTGCCGTTGCGCCGCGTCCGAGATCAGCTCGGTCTTCTTCTTCCGAATGTCCCGTGCCGCCTGATCCGACCGGATCGGCGTGCACACCAGCGAGAACGCCCGCTGAATCCCAGAGGACAGCAGCACCGGGGCGAGGAACCCCGGATACACCTGCGACCTCGGCCACTCACTGACCCACAACACTGCATGATGTGCAGAGTCCGACCGCATCCGATCCCACGACTCCGTCACCGCGACCGGGCCTGCGGTGGCGAGCGTCCGGCCGATGTCTGTGTGGCGTTCCAGGATCGCGGCGGTTGCGGGGTCGTAGGCGGAGCGGAGGATGACCGCGACCTGGGCGGGGGTGAGCCACCCAGTGACCGTGAGTTCCGCGGCCCGTAGCGCGGTGACGAGGGTGGTCATTTCTTGGCGGAGGACGGCGGCTGCGCCTTTGATGCCGCCACCGTTGGTGCGGACTTGTCGGGCTGCGGCTTTGAGGTCGAGGGCGAGGCTGATGGTGGTGGCGTGGCGTTCCCCGGCGGGACCGGCACGGTCGATGAGTTCCCGGTACACGGTCGAGGTCCAGGACCCGTCGTCGCGGCCGTGGCGCTGCCACCACTCCACGAGACCGGAGCCGCCGTCGGGGAGGGTGCGTTCGCAGACTTGGAGGCGCGCGATCCGCCCGGACCGGCAGGTGGTGGCAAGCACCCGGCCCCAGGTGGCGACGCGGCGTTCCTGCTCGCCAGGGTCGAGGAGCACGAATGCGGGGTGTGAGACGGCGACGATCACGGTGAGGGTCTGCTGGTGCGGGTCGTGGATCATCGCCGCCCCGGTCTCCGGGTCCTCCCACTCCCTGAGCGCGGCCGCATCACCCGGCAACGCGAGCGTCCCCGCCGGGCGAGGCTTGACTACGCGCTGGCGGAACATGGTCTGCCGGTTTTGGGTGCGGGCGGCCCACCGGAAGGTGACGGGTACCCACTCGATCAGTTTCCGGCCGCCGACTGGGGTCCATGCGAGCGCTGCGCAGAGCAGCCAGACGGGTGCGGTCCAGGCGAGGAGGATGCCGCCGCCGGCGTAGAGGGCGCCGACGATGGAGAGGACACCGGTGGCGAGGACGATCAGTTGCGGGAGGGAGAGCCCGAGGAGGATGCCGCGGCGGGTGAGGCGGGAGAACTGCACCGCCCGCAACCCAAACTCCGTGCTTGTGGACTGTTGAGACGACATCGACTATTCCTTCCCGACGGACGGCTTCGGAGCGGGCGGCGGTGGCGATTTCGCCGGGGGCACCGAGGGCGCCGGCCTCGTAGGTACAGCCGGTGACGGGCTGGGCTGCGGCGCGGGTTGCACGGTCTCGCCCGCGCC